>Ga0209067_10000013_pt1 | contig 157564 bp, 129 predicted proteins | sample ColStrG_CSR_2013_FD_187199 | JGI IMG/M metagenome (GOLD analysis project Ga0209067, IMG submission 187199) | Freshwater sediment microbial communities in response to fracking from Pennsylvania, USA - Cold Stream Run_MetaG_CSR_2013 (SPAdes)... | ecosystem: Environmental > Aquatic > Freshwater...
GTCTCATTGAATTCTTTAAAATTGATTGGATATTTCATTTATTTATTTTTTTACTCACCATCATTAATACCTGAATAACTTCTTCCTCACCATTTTTGACCATCGCCATTTTCCATATTCCAGTCTATATGGTCTTGCCAAGTTTTAGGTTCAATATTCGGTCCATCTTCTCCACAGTTTGTTAATGGTGTTTACCATGTTCATGTTGATTTTTAGAGAGGGCACATGGTTTTCTTGGCCAGGCCTTTTAGAAAAATGAAAATAAAATTAATAAAAGGTAGTTTTTCTGACTCAGAATCACCGTCCCTATTACGAGAAATGTTGCTGATTAACGTAAAAATTCACAAAAGAAAGATTCAAAACACCCATTTTGAGGAGGATATAAAGATGGGAGAATCAAAAATTGTTTGATTGAACAAGGAAATTGAAAAAATGAATGTTTTATTACACAATTCGTATCATTTTTTTGAATTGAAAGCGGAAATAGAGATTCAGAAGGCGCCTTAAACGGGAAGAAATATATTTGGTCTGGATTTGGGGAAAAAACTAAAAAAAATGGGTCTTTTTCACGGTACAGAACATCCAAATTAATAGCTAAAATCGTATGTAATTAACGAAAAGAAATTTCGTTTCCCTTTTTAGTTAAATACCAGGGGAAAAGCTATAGAAGGCCTTAAAGCCTTAAAGTAGAAAGGAAATCACTTTTCAATGGCTTACTAAAAGAAACGTTTATGTCTATTCCTAATTACGGTGTTTTGGTGGGTACCCTGGTAGATAAGATGGATAGCCCTACCGCTAGCAAAAAAAACCCCCAAAGCCAGCCTCATTTCCAGGTATTATTGGAAGCCAATTCCGTTAAATACCGGATTGCTATCAATGTTCGTTCTGAAACCAACCCGCCAGATTTACAGGTTTATATGGATGATAATTATCAGCATCCTATTTTAGAAGGGTTTTCTGCTTTGCCTCAAGGTTTCCACCCTCTGGAAAGTCATCCAGGTTTTCAGGCTTTAGACTTTATACGGGAAAATTTATTTCCTCTGGATCAAATGCAGGTAATACCGGCTATTGGGACTACTTCCGGAAATGATTTAAACGATTTATTGAATTTACATCTGGAGCAGGCATTAAGAACTCCTGGGTCTTTGATTTATGCCTTTGGAAGTAAATGGCCTGACGATTCCAAGCCTGATCCTTATTTTGATTTTGAGCCGGGCATAGGCGTTCATGATATCCATATGAACCAAGGCAATACCGGACATTTTGCAAAGGATAATGGACCCTATCAGGATGGAGCCCTATTTATTTACTATCCTGATGAAAAACGATATTCTGCCTGGTTTGCAAAATTTCAATCACAAATAGTGCATACAGATAATGTTTCGGCAAATCCTATTCAGATTCCCCTGGGTCAGAAAGCACCAGAACATTCCAATCCCGTTCGAATATTTGCCGCTTTAATAAACCCCAAAGGGAATGATCAAGGACAGGAGAAAGTTTACCTGATTAATATAGGTGCCGATTCCATTTCATTGGATGGATGGATTTTAACGGATAAAAACCAGAACCAGGAGAAATTGATTGGAAATAAAATGGATGCCGGCGAGGTATTGGAATTAAACTTAAGTGGTGATGGAGTACAACTTTCTAATAGGGGGGGCATTATTACGTTAAAGGATAGTTCAGGTGCTAAAATATCTGGGGTGTCCTATACCCAGGATCAAATTCCTGAACCGGGCTTTCTTTTATTATTTTAACGGGTAAAGAATCTTTCTGCGAATCGGGTAGATTTTTTTATCGGTAACATTATATGAAATAATTTTTTTATAATTAATTTTTCGATAAATAAGAATTATTTTGAGAAAATGGTTAAAACCCTTGTTCTCGCTGCCGAATCCCATGTGCATGTCAAACTGATCAAGGAATACCTGTCTTGCATTGCTTTAGGTGATTTTGCCAGAGCCAAACCCTATTTATCCGAAGATATTGAGTTTTCCGTTCCGGGCAATAATAAACTTTCCGGTAATTTTCGCGGTCCTGAAGCCGTTATGAATTATTGCAAAACCATGAATGAAATTACCCGTGGCACCCATGTCGTAACCAAACAGGAATGGATGGTGAACGGTTCCAAGGTGATATTAATCACCGATAATAAAGCCGAAATTGGGGAGAAAAAGCATGTATGGAAAGAAGTTTACGCCATAAAAATGTTCGATGGATTAAACTGTTCCCTGGAGGTTTTTCAGGAAGATCAGGGTGCTGTGGATCTCTTTATAGGTAGCTAGGCCAAACTACTAGGTGGTTTCATTACGGTGTTTTAGCCCCCATTCTGCCATTGACAAGAAAATGGGCTCCAGGGCTTTCCCCGCAGCCGATAGGGTATAGCTAACATGAGGAGGAACCACTGGCTTTACTTCCCGAATTAATAATCCCTCTCCTTCCAATTCCTTAAGATTTTGAATGAGCATTTTTTCGGAAATATTTGGGATGGATTTTTTCAGGGTATTATACCTCTTGGTCTCTCCTATTAATTGATATAAAATTAAGGATTTCCACCGACCCCCAATTTTGTTTAACGTATAATTAACCGGACATGCTTCAGCCTCAGCCTTATTGATTTGTTGGGTGGAATTTTTTTTTATAGCATACATTTTAAGCTAACTTTTTGGTAGGTACTTGTATAATTGTAAGTACAAATATAGCTTTGAATCAAATTAAAAATGAAAGACTATGAAATATATTATCACGGGTTCTATTGGAAATATCAGCAAGCCATTAAGCGAAAAGTTGATAGGCGCTGGCCATGAGGTAACCATAATCTCCAGCCATGAAGGAAAAATAAAGGAGATTGAAGCCTTGGGCGGGATTCACGCTATAGGGTCGGTTAACGATCTCGAATTTCTTAAAAAAACCTTCCGGGGGGCCGATGCTATTTATACTATGGTTCCCCCTAATCACCATCCCAAGGATTGGAAATCGGAGATTCATGAAACCGGTAGGGTCTATTATGAAGCAATAAAATCAGAAGGGATAAAAAAAGTGGTGAACCTAAGCAGTATAGGTGCCCATTTGGCCGAAGGAGCAGGTCCTGTTAGTGGATTATTCAGGGTAGAGAATGAATTTAACAAATTAGATGGGGTCGATATTGTTCATTTACGACCTGGTTATTTTTATTTTAACCTCTTTGCAAATCTGGGTATGATAAAACATATGGGAATTATGGGTTCCAATTTTGGGGATAATCCCCTGGTCATGGTTCATCCCAGGGATATTGCCGAAGTGGCCTCTCATTTCTTATTGAAACCAGACTTTACCGGTAAAACGGTTCAATATATTGCCAGTGATATCCGAAATGGTCATGATATTGCCCAGGTTCTGGGAAAAGCGATTGGAAAACCGGATTTAAAATGGATGGTTTTTAAAGATGAGGATGCATTAAAGGGGATGCTGGGTGCTGGATTACCGGAAGAATCGGCCAGGAATTATGTGGAAATGGGGGCAAGTATTGCTGACGGTAAATTCCAGGAAGACTTTTACCTGCATAAGCCTGCATTAAGCCCAACCAAGCTGGAAGACTTTGCTCTTGAATTCGAAGGTGCCTATTCTCATTCTTAAATTCGGGAATAGGTTATTTCTACCCAATTCTATAAGCAAAAGGGTACGATCTAATGCAAAAAGGCTTTGTTCGAAAGGACAAGGCTTTTTTGTTTAAATCGAATTAAATTTGCTTTTTTTCAAAAGGAAAAACAATGCTTTATTTTTCTTGTTTTGAATTTATTACATACTTTTTTTCGATAATCGTGGTTTTAATTCTTGAATCCCCACTAACATATTAGAAAATTCCCGTAACTTTCATGAAGGAAATACTCGTGAATCTGAACCCACGCTTAGAGAATGAAGATGAGCGGCTTGAAGCCCTCAGGGATTATCAAATTCTTGATTCTTCCATTGAATTAGAATTTGATCGTTTAACCGAACTAGCTTCCTTAGTTTGTGATGTGCCTATTTCTTTAATTTCTTTAATAGATAAAGATCGGCAATGGTTCAAATCCAATTTAGGTCTGAATATCAGAGAGACCCCTAGGGAACTGGCTTTTTGCCAGCATGCTATTTTGGATATTGAGCTTTTTGAAATAGAAGATGCTACCCGGGACGAACGATTCATGAATAATGATTTAGTTTTGGGTGAACCCCATATTCGTTTTTATGCCGGTCAGCCCCTGGTCGATTCCAATGGGTTTACCTTAGGAACTATTTGTGTCATTGACCAAAAGCCTAAAACCTTAAACCAAAAGCAAAAACGTATTCTCGAGCTCCTGGCCAAGGAGGTAATGGCTTTAATTTTTGATAGAAGACAAATTTTTGAATTAAAAGGTTTTGAAAGGCTATTTCATGTTTCAGAGAACCTGGTTTGTATTATAGGAAATGATGGGATTCTAAAGAAAGTGAATCCGGCCTTTGAGTTAATCTTGGATTGGAAAAGAGAAATATTATTGGTCACTTCATTTTTTAACCTGGTACATCCCGACGATAAAATAAGCACTAACGAGGCCTTGAAATTATTGGAAGAAAATCATAGAACCATTCGTTTAAAAAATCGCATCAAACAGAAAGTAGGGGAATTTAAGACCATTCATTGGGATATTACCCTAGAACCGGCAACCCATAACTATCTGGCTATAGGAAAAGTGCTTGACTAAGGAAGAAAATATCGTATAGGGAAAAATTTATGGTTATAAGAAGGATTTCTTCCATAATTCGGCCTTATATCCTTATGCCATAGCCTATAATACCGTTTTTTTTTATTTCTAGTCCCTAATTCTTGGGTGTTTTTTCGAAAATCGTTGATTACCATAGAAATCTCTATATTAATAATGGAATTCATAAGATTCCAGAATTTACTATACGATTAAAACTATCCATCATGCCAAAAGGCCACCTGCTTTATTTTTTCCTGATTCCAGGATGCTGCTTTCTTTGTCCAACTATTTCTAAGGCACAATCAAAAGGAAGTAGGGATATTAGTTATATCACTTCCGGGGGAAAATTAAATCCGCTTCAGGCTATTATGGATATCCGGCATTATACCATATCCCTGGATGTCAATATCCAGTCAAAGTCCATTGATGGTTATGCGGAGGTAGAATTAATCTTAAACCAAAACACCGATACCATTTTATTCGATTTGGTTCATTTGTTAACCGTTCATAAAATAAAAGTAGACGGGAAAGATTGTCTATTCGAACAGAGAAATGATAAAATCTTTATTATAAATAAGAATTTTTTCAGTAAGGGGAAACATAAAGTTTGGATAGGATATGGGGGAGAGCCTCCAGTCGCCATTCGACCTCCCTGGAGTGGGGGTTTCACCTGGACGAAAGATTCAGCTGGAAACCCCTGGGTCGCCATAAATTGTCAACTGGAGGGCGCAAAACTCTATTTTCCTTGTAAGGACCATCCGAGCGATGAACCCAATGAAGGGGTCGACCTCATTATTACTGTACCTAAAGGTTTAGTCGTAGCCGGCCCAGGCTTATTAAAGGAAGTAAGGAAAGGGGAGGAGAAGGTTTCATACCATTGGAAAACCCAGTATACCATCAGTAATTATTGTGTGGTTTTCAATATCGGAAAATACGTAGTGGTTAAACGAAACTATACTACGATACATGGAAATACAGTCCCCATGGAATACTATGTTTTACAGGTGGATTCAGCCCAAGCAAAGCGAGTTCTGGACGTAAAAACCAGGGATACACATATTCTGGAAAAGTATTTTGGGGAATATCCCTGGGTTAAGGAAAAAATAGGATTGGCTGAAGTTCCCAATCCCGGCATGGAGCATCAAACCATGGTAACCTTTCAGAATAAATTTGACTATGAAATCATCGGAGGCCAGGATTATTCAGCCAATTTATTTCATGAATTTGGACATGAATGGTGGGCCAACAAGGTGACGAATAAAGATTGGGCACATATGTGGATTCAGGAGGGCATTGATACCTATGCGGAAGCGCTATGTATGCAGGAAATTGGAGGACCGGAAGAATATACCAAGATTATAGACCAACAAAAAAGAAGAATTTCCAATAAAGTTCCTATTGTTCAGGCCGATGAGGGTATAACCGAAGGCCAAACCTATTCCAGGGATATTTACTTTAAGGGTTCATTTTTCATGCATAGCTTGCGTTACCTGATAGGTGATAGCCTGTTTTTTCCAACCCTTAAGAAACTGGCTACCGACCCTGCCACCACGTATGATAATTTTGTTACCACCAACGATGTAGAAAAGCTTTTTAGCCAGGAGTCTAAAATAGATCTCAAGCCTTTTTTCGATTTCTATTTACGAACTACCCAGGTTTTGGAGTTTGAGATTACCGAAGAGAATTATCAATCCTATAAGGTAAAGATTAAGAATTTCTTTATGCCTATTCCGGTGGAAATTTCAACACCGGAGGGGACTAGGAGAATAAGCATTGGAAAAGAGGGGGCTCTTATCAAATCCAGCCTTCCTCCAAGAATCGATGAAAAAGGGTATTATTTAAAGAAAATCACCTATTTATAAGCACTTGAACCAGGAAAATAGAAAAGGGAAAATCCATCCAGGAAAACCTTATAAAGCCCTGAAAGGAATTTTATGTCTGATCCTGTTTTTATCGGGGATGGAAATAGCCCGCGCTGATCCCTACCCCCTGAACAATTGTATTGAGATACGACATTATGCCTTCGAGCTTATCCTTTCAGATAAAACCAATGAGATTCAGGGGAAAGCCCGTATTATTATCCGACAAATTAATGTGGAAAACCAGAAAATACTGCTGGATCTCATTCAGAAAACGGAAGAAAGAAAAGGAAAGGGTATGGTGGTGGATTCTGTTTGGGTAAGAGATAAAAAGCTCCAGACCAGATTGGATGCTAATCATATCCAGATTATCCTGGAAAAGCCCCTGAAACAGGGTGAAGAAATTACCCTGCAAGTCCAATACCATGGAATACCGATAGAAGGGCTAATCATAGGCAATACCAAATACGGTAAGCGAAGTTTTTTCTCGGATAATTGGCCTAATAAGGCCAGAAACTGGCTACCAACATTCGATCATCCTTATTATAAATCCACCTCGGAATTTATCATAAAGGCTCCAATCCATTATCAGGTAATTTCAAATGGTCTATTAAAAGAAGAGACCCATCTGGATTCTACCACTAAGCTTACTCATTGGCGGCAGGATGTCCCGGTTTCCTGTTGGTTATTTGATTTAGGAGTGGCTGATTTTGCTGTTCAATATTATGATTCCTTTCAGAATAAGGTAATCTCCACCTGGGTATTCCCGGAAAACAAAAAAGAGGGGTTTTATGATTTTTCGGATGCCACCAAGAAATCGGTTCAATTCTTTTCCGATTATATAGGTCCCTATGTGTACGAGAAAATAGCCAATGTGCAAACGGCCAGTGTTGCCGGAGGCATGGAGGCCAGTTCGGCTATATTTTATGCCGAGAACCTGGTTACTGGGAAAAGAAGCCAGCGCATACGAAATGTGGTTATTCATGAATTAGCTCACCAATGGTTTGGGAATTCCGTCACAGAAAAGAATTGGGATCATGTTTGGCTTAGTGAAGGTTTTGCCACCTTTTTCACCCTTTTATTTATTGAAAATGAATATGGAAAAGAGGAATTTAGAAAAGGCCTTATACAATCCCGAAATACGATTTACCAAACCACTATCAAACAACCTGGCTTCAAAATCATAGACCATAGAGACCCCGAAAAAGAAGAAGTGACCTCGGCCATCACCTACCAAAAAGGCGCCTGGACCCTGCATATGCTGAGAAACCTATTGGGCGAAGAAAGCTTTAAAAAAGGCATTCAGGAATATTATAGAACCTATATGAATGGTCATGCCGATACACAAGACTTTCAATCTATTATGGAAAAAACCAGTGGGAAGAAACTAGGACCCTTCCTGGATCAATGGCTAAACCATGCGGAAAATCCCGAATTAACCGGCAACTGGACCTACGATTCCCTAAAAAAAACGGTAAAGATTCATCTGGAACAAAGCCAAGAGGGAAATTATATCTTTCAGCTTCCTATTGAAATGGGTATAAAACAAGGAAACCAAGCTATCAAAATGGTAAAGCTGAACCTAAATTCTAAAACCCTGGATCAGGAAATTCCCATGAAAAATAAACCGGAAAAGATAATTTTCGACCCAAGACTGGTTCTTTTAGCCCAGATAAAAGGGAATTTTGAATAAAAAAGCCCGGCAAACCATTGCCGGGCTTTTTACTGAATTAAAAGAGAGAGCTATTAGTTAAAAGAGTTTCTGGAAAATCCTCTTCGGAATCCCTCATGGTTTCTGTCTAGTTGAGGGGCTTGGTTATTTCTATTCTCAGGAGCCGTTCTAAAAGCATTCCGGTCGTTATTTCCCCAACTCCCCCTTTGGTTTTGAGAAGCAGGCTGGTTATTGCCATTATTTCTATTGCCTACAGAACTGTTATAGCTGCCTTGGTTTTGATAAGAATTTTGGTTAAAGGTTTGAGGTTGGGTATAATTCCGGGGTTGAGCATAATGGTTCTCCTGAGCTCTATTATTCCATTGGCCTCCATCATTATGATTCTCATTATGGTTCCCGTCTCTTCTATCTTCACGTCCCAAATCAACTCTTTGTTCACCACCCCATCCTCTTCTTTGGTCACGATCCCAATTTCTAACTTGATCACGGTCCCAATCCCTTCTATGATCCCGATCCCAATCTTGGCCTCTGTAATAATTTTGAACATAACCAATTCTTCCATCAGGATGGTATTGCTCGAAATAACCTAAACGACGATCTCGGAAATAGTCAAAAGGACGGTTACCGAAGTATTCCAATTCTACCTTTGGACAGGCGTAGAAGTTAAAGCCCTGGCAATATCCAGGCAAGGTTTGGGTAAAGAACCAATCGTCTCCGTCTTCATCATGAAAATAATAACCACCTAAATAGGCATCGTAATAACAATCTAAATCAGGAATATAATAATAGCGGGTATGATGAGCATATTCTACCGGAGCCCAAGCTGGGGCAAAACGCAGACCTACCGAAAATGAAATCTGAGCTTTCGTTTCAGGAATACCTGCTAAAAGGAACAAACCCATTATGACGAATAACTTAATTGAATTTTTCATGGTCTTAATTATTTAATTTCCATGAAGAGTCCCAAATACGTGCCAATGAAAAGAAAAGCTAAAAAAAGGATAGTAAAAGGATATACCTAAGAACTGCATTGAGTCCAACTGACCCCAAGCCCCTAAGTGAACTGTCCCATTTTCTATACAGCCAGTAAAGGCCTGACCCAAATTTCCGTTAAATTTTATTTAACTGCCCCTTGCATCCTAGGGCCTTGGACCATCCTGAGTTTGAGTTCAAATGACTAATTTCAAAGGATGTTCTCCTGAGGCATTATTCATCATTTCTTGTTGAAGTTCTCCAATAACCTCTTCCTTAATAACAAATTTCCCCGGACAATTCTTATGGGTGGTTTTTGGATCTTCTTTATGCAGCCTTAAGGATTCGGCAGGGAAACCCAGGGTCCTGCTTAAAATGGATAAAGCGGAAATGACATTTTTTCTAACCCTTAAGCCTCTTCCATCGGAAAAGGAATCCGTATCGTAATCCCCCAACATTTCAACGCCCAAAGAAAAATTATTCCAGGAGGGTGAATGAACTCCTTGATGGGTTAATGGGGTAAAGACCCAAATTTGAAGGTCATCGATAAATAAATGAGGCCCAGCACTCCACTTTAAGGAGTTTTTATAATAGCCTACCAGGCCATCAATATTGGCTTTGGTTAATCCTTTCGGCCTCAAAGTCAAATTGGGGTTAAAGGTATTATGCAAAACAATAAAAGAAGGTCTCCAAGTGGTCCAGTGTAGGGATTTACAATAGGTTTCGAAGTCTTTGGGTTGGAAACTTAATCCAACTATAGGGGTCCAATCTGCCATAATACATTAAAATTAAACATATTATAGATGATCATTAAGGGTGATTTCACGGTAATTGCATTCCGAACATAGTTAAGGAATTCTCGGCATCTACTTCAGGAACTCGTTGATATTGTGAAATAGCCGGAATGCGATGAAAACAGGAAAAGCTGGACATAAAAAGCCGTTATGTCCCTTTTTTAAGGGGTTTTACAACAGACCTTAAAGAGTTTTAATACCGTTTGATCATTGATTGATTAACCAATGATAGGTAATTATATGTATTTACATATAATTACCTATCAAGTATGGACTTTTATATGCAATTAAATATAATTTTCTTTTTTTGATTTATCTTATATGCAAATACATATAATTATGTCTATTTTTGATTGATTATATGTATTTGCATATAGTATTGAATTATGATGAAATCACTGGCAGAATTTGTGAAGCAAAAAAGAAAGGAAGCGGGATTAACCCAGGAAGACTTTGCCGCAAGAGCCGGCGTGGCATTAACAGTTATCCGCAAAATTGAACAAGGAAAGGGAAATCTTAATTTGGGGAAAGCTAATCAGGTATTGAAAATGTTTGGGCATGAATTGGCTCCGGCTGATAGCAAAGAATTATCACCACCTGACAAAGACTATAAACCATGAGACAAGCATCCATATATTATAACGATACCGAAGCCGGCAAGCTCACGGAAACGGATGAAGGAATCTACGTATTTCAATATTTGGAATCCTATGTTCAGGCTTACCCCAGTCAATTCATTACCTTCACTATGCCTGTAACGACCAAGCCTTATACAGATAATAGGCTTTTCTCGTTTTTTGAAGGGCTGATACCCGAAGGCTGGCTGCTGGATATAGCTTCGAAAAGCTGGAAGATCAACACAAATGACCGTATGGGTTTACTGCTGGCCTGTTGTAAAAATTGTATTAGTGCAGTAAGTGTTATACCTATCCATGAAGAAAATGAGTAAGAAGTGCCTATACTGCTACGAGCCGATTGATAAAGCGGATACCGGTGATTTTCATGAGCCTTGCAGCCTGAAATTTTTTGGTAGCAGAACGCCGCCACTTTTTAATTATTCCTTAAACCAAATGACCGAACTGGCTAAGAATGTGGTGGAGCGAAGTGTTGCCGTACCGGGTTACAGCCTAAATTATCACTTACTATTTTACAGGAAGCCTTAGATAGCGGTCCAGGCGGTAATTACATATTCAAACCACCATCCCCTGATTACCCGGAAATGCCCCAAAATGAACATGCTACCATGCGAATGGCCGAAGAAGCTTTTAGCATTCGTACCGTACCCTCCAGTTTGATTCGATTGGCATCGGGAGAACTGGCCTATATAACCAAGCGAATAGACCGTACCAATGATGGGGGGAAAATACATATGCTTGATATGTTCCAGATATTGGAAGCTTTTAATAAATATAAAGGCTCGATGGGACGGGTCGGTAAAGCTCTGGGTACTTATTCAAATAATACTTTACTCGACCAGTCATACTATTTCGAACTGGTTGTATTTGGTTATCTTACTGGTAATAATGATATGCATTTAAAAAATTTCTCCATGATCAATAGCAAGGGAAACTGGACTTTGGCACCAGCTTACGATTTGCTGAACGTGGCAATCGTAAATCCCGCTGATGATGAAGAGTTGGCACTAGCAATTGAAGGCAAGAAAAAGAAATTAAAGCGGGAACATTTTATACACCTGGCCGAAGGACTTGGGTTGAACTCCATGCATATTAGAAATATTTTTAATCGATTCGTCAAAAATCGCCAAATAGCGTACGAATGGTTGGAACGATCATTTCTATCTGATGAATACAAAACGGCCTATAAAACCTTAATGGACAACCGGTACACCATCCTGGGATAGCAAACTTTTAAACAAAGTGGTTGAATTGGAGTTTTTTCAGAAAGACCTTCGGTCTTTTTGCATTTAATGAATCCTCTTACAAACAAGCTTGACAAGGCCCCTTAAATGCAAAAACCCGCTATTGCGGGCTTTCTTTCTTTATTTGGCGGAATGGACGGGATTAACTTCGCTCATTGCATTCGCTCCGTCGATCCCGGGTAGGGGAGGCTTCAAATTAGAAAGAAAGACCTTCGGTCTTTTTGCATTTAATGAACCCTCTTACAAACAAGCTTGACAAGGCCCCTTAAATGCAAAAACCCGCTATTGCGGGCTTTCTTTCTTTATTTGGCGGAATGGACGGGATTCGAACCCGCGACCCCATGCGTGACAGGCATGTATTCTAACCAGCTGAACTACCACTCCAATTCTGGAAACCTTTCGGTTCTTTTCAGGGATTGCAAATATAGGGTGTTTTGGATATTTCCCCTAATTTATCTTCATTTTATTATTTCTTGATCATTTCGATCCTTTTGGATATTAGACTACGGTCCCCTCCTTCATTCTTTCTGCATTTTCAGCTAATTGAAGGCTATCAATGATCTCCTGGATACTACCATTCAATACTTCGGGTAGATTATAAATGGTAAGGCCAATTCTATGGTCGGTAAGTCGACCCTGTGGGTAATTATAGGTTCTGATTTTAGCACTTCTATCTCCGGTAGCAACCATCGTTTTTCTCTTCTTGGAAGTTTCCTCCAAACGTTTAGCCAATTCCATTTCGTAGATTCTCGATCGTAAAACCTGCAAAGCCTTATCGTAATTCTTCAGCTGGGATTTTTCATCCTGACATTGGGCTACTATTCCGGTAGGAAGGTGGGTTAACCGAACCGCCGAATAGGTAGTATTAACGGATTGTCCACCCGGTCCACTGGCACAAAAAAGATCTTTTCTTATATCGTTGGTCTTGATATCCACGTCAAACTCATCGGCTTCCGGCAATACGACCAAACTTGCTGCACTGGTATGGATTCTACCCTGGGTTTCCGTATCGGGTACTCGTTGTACACGATGAACCCCAGACTCATATTTTAGTTGTCCATAAGTATCTTCCCCCACTACTTTGATAATAATCTCCTTAAATCCACCGGCTGTACCTGCGGTTTCGTCCATGAGTTCAATTTTCCAGCCCTTCTTTTCAGCAAAACGGAGGTACATTCTATACAGGTCTCCGGCAAATAAACTGGCCTCATCCCCTCCGGTTCCGGCCCGGATTTCCATTATGGCATTCTTTTCATCCTCCGGATCTTTTGGAATAAGCATTAACCGAATTTCTTCCTCTTTCAGATCCCTTTGCTCCAATAGGATATCGAGTTCCATTTTGGCCATTTCCCTAAATTCCTCATCCTTCTCCTGGGAGATGATTTGTTTATTGGTTTCAATATTGCTCAGGATATTGGAATAAATATGATACTGATCTACAATCTTTCCTAATTCCTTGTATTCCTTGTTGAGAGCGGCAAAACGTTTCATGTCCGACATTACCTCAGGCATGGATAGTTCGGTTTCAACTTTGACCCAACGATCTTTTATGGCAGCTAATTTCTCAATCATAATTGTTCAGAATCTACAAAGATAGGGTTTTTTGGGTAATTATATGCCCTTTTCAGCTACCAGGCCAGTATTCATGTTTTATATCCTCGCCATCAAATACCCCATAGCTCCTGGTTTTAAACCATTCGCCAAGGTTTATATACCTGGCCCCATTTTCAAGTGGGATATCGAGGGTTAAATGACGATGTCCGAATACGAAAAAGTCTATTCTTTGTTCCCCTTTTTCTATCCTTTGTTTTTGTACCTCCATGGAATATTGAACCAACCATTCCCTATCATTACCTAAGAAAATGATCTTCTTTTCGCCCACTTCCCTGCTTTTACCAGACCAGGCATTCGCCAATCCGATTCCCAAATCCGGATGAAGGTTTCGAAATCCCCATTGGGCAGTAGGGTTTAAGAATAAATGCTTCTTTATGATTTTGAAGGTTTTATCGCCTGGACCTAAACCATCTCCATGGCCTATATAAAAATTCTTGCCGTTCCAGGTTCGAATGATAGGTTCTTTATAAACCGTAATCCCTAGTTCCTTTTCGAAATATTCCAGGCCCCATAAATCATGGTTTCCATTAAATAGATGAATAGGGATACCCGAATCGGCAATTTCGGCCAACTTTCCCTGGAAGCGGGTAAATCCCTTGGGTATCACTTGCTTGTATTCAAACCAGAAATCAAATACATCTCCCACCAGGAAAATTTCAAGGGCGTCTTTTTTTATCGTATCCAGCCATTTTACAATGAGCTTCTCTCTTTCCAGACTCGCTTTCGGGTTAGGGGATCCTAGATGAAAATCTGAGGCAAAATAGATTTTAGCGGGTGTATTCAAGCTTTGTAATTTAATTGCTAAACTTAATTTAAATATCAATCTCTTTAAAGGATATTTGTGAAATGGCCCAAGAGTCCCAAATCTTAGAACCAGAAAAAATTCCCGTAAAATCCCTCAAGGCAAAGATCAGGTCTTTCTTCCTTCACCTGTATTTTTCTTTCCCTATTCAATTATTGGTGGTTCACTTAAAAAAGAACTTTCTATTATTAATTATTTGGGGTTTTCTATTCGGTATCATAACAGGTCAGTTTGGAAGGGAATTTGGAATACCCTATTTATTCCTGGACCCGGAATACATGAATCGGGTAAGCCCATTAAGTCTTTTTCTACTAGGTTGTTCATTAGGTATTTTTGAAATGGCATTTCAAATTACTTCTTATTCTATTCTTAGCGGACGGTTCCATTTCCTGGGCTATTTACGAAGGCCATTCCAGAAGTTCTTTTTTAATAATTCCATTATTCCAATTATTTTCCTGACGGTTTACCTGGTCAATTTTATCAAGTTTCAAACCGAATCGGAGGCCCTGACCCTGAGCCAGATTTTATGGGAGGCAGGGGCTTTTGTTTTGGGTTTTACTTTAGTGCTTTTGATATTCTTTTACTACCTGCTTGGAACCAATAAGGATTTGTTTGTTTTATTGGGCCCTAACCCACAAAAAAAATCAGGAATGCACAGGCTTCGACGATGGAAGGGGATAGGGCGGTACAAAAATTCCTGGGAAGAATCCATCCGGGTAGATTATTATCTGGAAAATCCATGGACGATAAAAAAGGTTAGTCGCAGGATGTTTTTTGACCAGGATAAAATTCAAGAAGTATTTGCTCAAAATCATTTAAATTCTTTAATTCTGGAAGTAGCCATTTTGGCGACCATTTTGTTTTTTGGAATTTTTACCGACAAGGAATATTTTCAGCCCCCTGCCGGTTGTAGTTTAGTCTTGTTTCTTACCATTATGACCATGATTACAGGATGGGCGGCCTATTGGTTTCGGGAATGGACCCTGGTGGCGGTAGTACTTTTTGTGTATTCTTTCAATTATTTGACTTCGACCATTTGGAGTCCGGAAAACCAGGGAGCCTATGGGTTAAATTATCAAACAGTTTCTGATTACAGCCTTCCTATGCTGAAAAAAATGGCTTCGGTCGAAAAAAATAATAAGGATTATCAAACGACCCTTGGGATTTTGAACCGCTGGAAAGCAAAGTTTCCAAACGAGGCGAAACCGAGGTTGGTGGTCATTTGCTGTAGCGGAGGAGGGGAGCGAGCAGCTATCTGGACCCTAAGAAATTTACAATTATCGGATAGCCTCACGGGAGGGGAACTCATGAAGCATACGGTTTTAATGACGGGGGCTTCCGGAGGAATGTTTGCAGCAGCTTATTATCGACAGCTCTATTATGAGTCTCAGTTAGGCTTGACCAAAAAATTGGATCCATTAGATCTAAACAAACCAGCCATGCCCTCCTTGATGGATACCCGGTTCAAGGATGATTTAGGGAAGGATAATCTAAATGCCATTTTATTCAATATGGTGGTCAATGATCTGTTTTTCCCTTTCCGGAATTTTAAATATAACGGAAGGACCTATTATAAAGACCGGGGTTATGCCTTGGAAGAAGAGATGAACGAACATACCGGAAAAGTATTGGATAGGCCCCTGGTTTATTACCGGAAGCCGGAAATGGATGCCAAGATTCCTATGCTATTCTTGACACCTACTATAATTAACGATGGGAGAAAACTCTATATCTCCTCCATTCCCATTTCCTATATGGCTACCACCGATTCCCTATGGAATAAAGATGGAATTCCCCATGTTTCAGGGGTAGAATTTAGCCGATTTTTTCATAGTCAGGGGGCAGATAGTTTACGGTTCCTAACGGCACTACGCATGAGTGCCACTTTTCCTTATATTTCTCCAAATGTAGAATTGCCTTCCAATCCAAGAATGGAGGTTATGGATGCGGGTATGAACGATAATTTTGGGGTTGGCGATGCCTTAAAGTTTCTATATGTTTTCCGAGCATGGATCAGGGAAAATACCTCCGGGGCCGTTTTAATTTCCATTCGGGATACCCCATCGGAAAAATCCAATACCCAAACCAGAAAACCTGCTTTATTGGAGAAATTAGTTTCGGTATTAAGCCGTTTTTACGGTGTTTGGCAGGATATTCAGGATAATGCGAATGATTATCAAATGGTTTATGTGCGAAAATTATTGGATAACCGATTAACGTATTTAGAATTCCCCTATATCCCAGATTATACAAAGCCCGGAAACAAAGCCCGCGATTCCATATCGGTTAAATTGGTTCGGGGTGCTTCTCTAAGCTGGCACCTTACCCGTTTCGAAAAAGAGGATATTGAAAACAGTCTAAAACATCCCGGTATTGCCATTGCGGAAAAGAAATTGAATTATTTATTGAAATAGCCGTATTAATTCAGGATTTGGGGGTGCTTACTTTCTTTGGGGGATAAGTAGGGAATTTGAACCTCATTTCAACCATTTAATTATCAAAAACTTAGCACTCCCCATAAAGGCTACTCACCTAATGACTCACCAATTATCTGGGACTATTTAGTCTCGAATGATGATGAAAATTAGAATAAAAATTTAATTAGGAATCAAATTGAATCAATCCTATCTGAAGTTTTCAAACTACCTAGTTTTCAAATCCTTCCTTAAATAAACTTTAGGTTTATCAAAAGTCAAATAACTTTAAAATAGCTGATTTAATTTGAAACATTATAAAATATAGCTCCAATTTTGAATTTTATGGAAAGAGAACAAATTATCATATATCAACTGATTGGTAGTGACGCAAAAATTGATGTACAAGTTGCTGAGGATACGGTCTGGTTAACACAGCGGCAGATGTCCGAGCTTTTGGGTAAGGATGTCGATACGATCGGTCTTCATATAAGGAATATTTACAAAGAAGGTGAATTGATAGAAGGAGCAACTACCGAGGAATCCTCGGTAGTTCATAAAGAAGGAGGTAGAAAAGTAACGAGAAGGATAAAAACATACAATTTAGATGTTATTATCTCTGTTGGATATAGAGTAAAATCCCAAAGAGGAACACAATTCCGGATATGGGCTAACAGCATTTTAAAAGAATATTTAATAAATGGGTATGCAGTCAATGAAAGAAAGCTTAAAGAAAAGACGGCACATTTAGAGCAACTTAAACAAACTGTATCTCTTTTGGGAAATGTTTTAAATAGCAATGAAAAACTAACCACGGACGAAGCTACTGGGTTATTAAGGGTGGTTACGGATTATAGTTATGCTTTAGACATATTGGATAAATATGACCATCAAAAACTGGAAATTGAAGGTATAAACGACCCAAAATTATTTATTGCTACTTATGAGGAAGCTATCCAGGCGATAAAAGAGTTAAAGAATAGATTTGGAGGTACCAATTTGTTTGGTAATGAAAAAGATGATTCCTTTCAAAGTTCTATAGGTACAATTTACCAATCTTTCGGTGGGGTTGACTTTTATCCAACAATAGAGGAAAAAGCGGCGAATCTTTTATATTTTATAGTTAAAAATCATTCCTTTACCGATGGTAATAAACGAATAGCGGCGTATTTATTTGTTTGGTTTTTAGATAAAAACAGAATCCTTTATTTTGAAAACGGCACAAAGCGAATACAAGATAACGCACTTGTGGCCTTGACTTTAATGATCGCTGAAAGCAAACCGGAAGAAAAAGATATGATGGTAAAGGTAGTTGTGAGTCTTATAAATTGGAAAAACTAATTCCTTTTCTTAAACTTCCTGCGGGAAATAGGGAAAATCACTGATTCCAATGTAATCCTTGCTAAAAACATTATTGTTTAAAAATTTAAAATCAGTGATTGTAGGTTAAAAGGTAATATCCATAAGGGAATTTCCTTTCATGCTGTAGCGGAGGGATTTACTCCGCTCGTCCCTCCCTATGGATTCATGTATCATCCTGACCCCAACCCAAAAAAAGATACCAAAGAAAAAAGAAAAAACTTTTGAAGACGCTTTATTTGAATTAAAAACTAACTTCATCAGACTACTGGTCCTAAAGGTAGGGTCCAATATAAAGGGCCAATTCACTAGAAGACAACTTTGCCATTTTTTATGTTGGCCTCCCCAAACTTTTATAATATTTATTCTAATAATTGGGAAAAAACATAGCCAACTTAACTTTCAAAATGCCTTATCGGGCATTTCAATTTCTTTGGAGGATAGGCAGGGAATTTGAACCCTCAGACCCTAAAAAAGATGTTAATGGGTTAATTTTATTAGGGTACTATACTATAGATTTTATTTGCATCAATTATTTAATAACTTGAATTCCAGTATTTTAATTTAATTGCTAGGGCGGTTGAGGAGAATTAAAAGCTGTTTTTAAACATCATGCTTTCCACGGGTTTGTCGGTGCGTTGGTTGTATTTGGCGTTGGATTTTTTGTTGTAGAAGGTTTCAATATCCCCTTCCACACTGAAGTAAATAAGTTGACCAATAGGCATGCCCGTATAGACTTTTACGGGTTGGGTACAGCTTATTTCCAAAGTCCAGCAATTGCAGAAGCCTACATCGCCTTTTCCTGCGGTGGCGTGAATATCAATACCGAGTCTTCCGGTGCTGGATTTTCCTTCCAGGAAAGGAACATGAGCATGGGTTTCGGTGTATTCCAAGGTAACCCCAAGATATAGGGTTTGTGGTTCTAAAATGAACCCGGATTCCGGGATTTCGAAATGTTTTATTGGGTTATGCTTTTTGGCATCCAGTACCCGGTCGATATACATGGCCATATATTTTCCCAAATGCACATCATATGAATTAGTGCCCAGGTAGTCCCGGTTATATGGTTCAATCAATATATTCCCCTTTTCGATTTCTTCTAGGATTCGTTTGTCTGATAATATCATTTTTCAAATATATTGGTATTTTTAATAAGCTTTGGGGCCTATGGCAATTGTATGGTATAAAGATTTGGGGGAGGAAACCCGCCTGGCTATTTGGAAAATAGAGGAATCGGAAGAGGATTTACGAAAAAAACTCGTACTGAATACCCAGGAATTATTGTTTGTGGATGGAATTCGGAATGGGAAACGAACCTTGCATTGGCTTGCCAGCCGGGTTTTATTGCGGCAATTATTGCGTTTGGGACCAGAGGAATATTTGGATACCCGGTTAGATGAACATGAAAAGCCCTTTATTTTTAATAAATCCTTTCATTTTTCCATAAGCCATTCGTACGATTATGCGGCTGTGATGGTAAGCCGGGATCATTTGGTGGGTTTGGATATTGAACAGATGTCGGATAAGATTGTCCGGATCGCGGATAAGTTTATGAGTTTAGAAGAACAGTCCTTTATTTCGGATTCGGACCGGGTGGCCCAATTGTATGCCTGCTGGTCGGCCAAGGAGGCGGTTTATAAGCTTTACGGAAAAAAAACGATTTCTTTTAAAGAACATATTCATGTACATCCATTCTCCTTTGTGGGGAAAGGGGACATTTCGGCATCTTTGCACAAAGATTCTTTTTTTAAGAATCTATTGGTGCATTACGAAGTGTTTGAGGGCTATATGCTGGCCTATTTAAAGGATTAAAGAGATTAGGAGTTTTCCGGAAGGGGATGGGAAGGGAATAGGCTATTGGTCCAAAAGGGATAGTTTTTTTACCCTATTTCATGACCACTACCCCTAATGCATTGCTTAGGTTTGATCGTAAATTGGAATAAACCAGGTGGATGGAAAGAAGTTCTGCCTCTTCTTCCGGGCTTTGGGCCTTTTTCATTTTATCCTGGTTTTCCTTGATTAAAGTATCCAGTTTTCTTCTTTTTAAATGGTTAATACAATTTTCTACCGCTTCGTTTACCAGGTCCTCTTCCTTTTTAACTTCAATCCCATGCCTTTTTTGCCAATTTTCGCTCAGGGCATATTTTTGTGAAAGGAGTTTTACGGCCAGGTTTCTTATTTCCGGTTTTCTGGATTGAATAAGGGGTCTGGGATCCAGTTTGGGATCCTTTTTTACCTCCTCTACGATTTGGTTAAAAAAATCCAGGTAGAGGGGGTTTTCCAGTTCAATATCTTCAATTTGGACAATAAGATCCTGGGCTACAGTTTGTCCGTCTTCCCGAAGGTTTGCCCCATAATTGATCAGGAGCCTCAATAATTCCTCCTCCTGTTCATCATCTTTTAAGGGAGGGAGTTCCTGATAGACTTCGTTGGTTTGTATGGGAAGGTTTGGGTTTACCGGGTCATTGCTTTGGGGCCTTTGGTTTTCCTGGGTATAACCTGCTTGTATTGGGGTATGGGAGGGTTGGTTTCCTATAACTGGATTCGCATGGACCTGGCTAGCCGATAGGATCCGTTCTGATTCCGCCCTGTCTTTTTTTAACCGTAATTTATTGAGTTCCACGAGCAGGACCCGTTCATCCATTTCCAGTTTTTCACTGCATTCATGGGTATATACGGTAGAAAGTACCGAATCGGAGATCTTGGAAATACTTTCCAGGATTTCATGAACCAATAAGGATTTCTTGATGGGATCTCCCTGAGCCTCCTTTAAAAGAAGATCAGTTTTGAAGGCGATAAAGTCTTTTTGCTGGTGCTTGATATACTCGGAAAAAGCAGCCCCACCTACTTTCCTAATATAGGAGTCCGGATCCTGATTATCGGGGAATAAAACCACCTTGACAAATAATCCTTCTTCCAATAAAAGGTCTATTCCCCGAATGGAAGCTTTGATCCCTGCATTATCACCATCATATAATATGACAATATTATTAGTGAACCGGGATATCAGCTTTATTTGTTGCCGGGTTAAACTGGTACCGCTTGAGGACACTACATTTTCAATGCCCGATTGGCTTAAGGATATCACATCGGTATATCCTTCGGCTAATAGGCATTGATCCAGGGTTCGGATCGCTTTTTTTGCCTGGAATAATCCATACAGCACTTCCGATTTTTGGTAAAATTCCGTTTCGGGTGAATTGATATACTTGGCGGTTTTTTCCTGGGTTTTCAGGATTCTTCCTCCAAAGGCAATGGTTTTTCCACTTTGATTATGGATTGGAAATATGACCCTTCCCCGGAACCGATCCATGAGCATGCCCTGTTCGGTCCTAAATACCAATCCACTTTTTTCCAGGAATTCCTGTTTAAATCCATAGGCCAATGCCTTATCGGCCAAATGGCTACGGTTTTGCAGGGAATAACCTAATTCGAATTTCTCGATGGTATCTTCCCGAAACCCTCTTTCAAGAAAATAGGCTTTTCCAATGGTTCTTCCTTCCTCTTCTTCCACCAGATTTTTTCGGAAGGTTTCTTTGGCAAATTCATTCAGGATGAAAAGACTATCCCTATCTCCGTTTTCTTTATTATAGTCCTTGGGAGACTGGGTTTCCTCGATCGGGATCTGGTATTTCTCGGCAAGGTATCGAAGGGCTTCCGGGTAGGTGAATTTTTCATGCTCCATGAGGAAGTTCACCGAGTCACCCCCTTTTCCACAGCCAAAACATTTATAAATGCCCCTGCTTATATTGACATTGAAGGATGGGCTTTTTTCATTATGAAAGGGGCAAAGTCCCAGGAGACTGGTCCCTCTTTTTTTCAGGTTCACAAAGGTGCCCACCACCTCCTCAATACGGCAGGTGTCCAAAATCTGGTTTATGGTTTGTGGACTAATCAAGAACTTTCTATTATGAAAATAAATTTACGGGAATAATCCTTATTTCTCTACAACCGCTTCTCCCTTAGGGGTGACTTGTTTCATTCGTACCGAAAAAGCAGCGGTTTCTTTTTTATGGAAAGGGATATCCCAGTTTCCTGCATATTGAATAAGGACGGGAATCTGTTCTTCCCCGAAAAACCGGGTCTCGATATTCATTTTTACATCGAAAGAAAAGAAAGGATTATCATATTTCATTTCGATATACCTGCCCAATATCTTAAAATAGGTTTTATCGAATAAGGTAACCAACTTTTTTATCATCACGGAACCATCGTCCTTATACTCCGGTTTTACCTCCACGGTAAATCGGTAAACGGGTTCGGTACCGTAATAATTCCCGGACGAATAGGAATAATTATAATACTTCCTCATTTCTGGGCTAAAGATTTCGGTTTTATGAGAAATAAAGGGAATCCCTTCTATGGGGACTCCCGGTTGAAAAACCAATTTTTTAAGTTTTTGCTTATAGCCTTCGTCTGTTCCCTTGGTGGGAGCGGCCCCTTGTGCCAGGTCGGTATTTTTCTCGTTCTCAAAAATATAACTGAACATTTCAAGGGTATAAAGCTTGTATTTTCCATTATGTTTGAAAACCTCCCCGCTATCAATATCCTCAATTTTCTTTTGGTGGTAATTGGGACCAGTATTATCATGAAATATTTTCCTCTGGATATGGGATTCCGGAATACCTTTTTTGGAATAAGTACGGATATCTTCTTCGGATATCATACTGAACTTTTTTAAGTTTCGAAAGGCCTGGTAAAAACCGGTATCCTGTAAAATGGCCTGGATAAAATCCTGATCTCCTAATCCCTTGTGGGCAATAACCAGTGCCGAAGTGTCGATAACCACCGAAGGCAGGGTATCATTCCCCCGGTAAACGAACTTCTGTGCCCTTATTTCCTGGGTTGTGATTAGGGCAAGCAAGAGGAAAAGTAATGGAAAATATTTTTTCATTGGAATTAATCCAGATTGCCTAATTGTCGTAATGCGAGGAAACTCATTAATCCGGGTCCTATTTCCAGGGCTTCTTCATCAATATTAAAGGTGGGGGTATGAACGGAACTGGTTATGCCTTTTTCCTCATTCCGGGTACCCAGCCGGTAAAAGCAGGATGATTTTTGCTGAGAATAATAGGCGAAATCTTCGGATGCCATCCATAATTCTAAATCAAGAACGTTTTCCTTACCCAGATAGTTTTCGGCTTCTACACGTAATTTTTCGGTAAGGTTGGCATCATTGACCAGGAAAGGGTACCCGTTTCGAATCTCAAAATCACAGCTTCCTCCCATGCCTTCGGCTATCATTTCTGCCATCTTTTTCATTCTTTTCAAGGCATCGGCACGCCAGGTTTCATCGAAGGTTCGGAAGGTGCCTTCTATATAAACCTGATCGGGAATTACATTGGTAGCTCCTTCGGCTATTACCTTTCCAAAGGACAAAACGGTGGGCATTTTTGGATTGGCGTTTCGGCTTACAATTTGTTGTAGGGCAATGATAATATGAGAGGCAATAAGGACCGGATCGATATTCATATCGGGCATGGCTCCATGCCCCCCCTTTCCGTTTACATGAAGGAATAATTCATCGGCCGAGGCCATGTATTTACCCGAACGAAAACCTACTTTTCCTGCGGGAATCTGGGTAGCCACATGCTGACCTAATACATGGGTGGGGGCCGGGTTTTCCAAAACGCCTTCCTTGATTAATAAACTGGCTCCTCCGGGAACTTTTTCTTCCCCAGGTTGAAAAATAAACTTAACGGTACCCCCAAAATCATTTTTTAACTGACTTAAAATCCTGGCCGCTGTAAGCAGGGAAGCGGTATGGGCATCATGACCGCAAGCATGCATAAATCCTTGATTTTGAGAAGCATAGTCTACAAGATTTTTTTCGAGAATAGGCAGGGCATCCATATCGCCCCGTAGGGCAATCACCTCGACGGAAGGTTTATTTCCCTTTAATAAACCAATCACCCCGGTCGTGGCCTTGATTTCAAAGGGGATGCCTAATTGCTCCAAATGCCTCTGAACAAATTTGGAGGTATTAAATTCCTCGAAAGAAGGTTCTGGATGTGCATGTAAATACCGTCTGTTGGCAATGGTATCCGGAAGGTAATCTTTGGCCAGGGCTTGAATTTTTTCTTTTAAAGATTTCAAAACAGTTTATTTTATTTAATTCCCCTGGTAAACCTTGGTTAAATCAATTTTCTGTGGAATTAATATGGGATTAATAGATAAAAGGTTCTTAATATGGTCTGAAACTTTTTGGGCATCGTCCTTAGCCCGGAAATCGCCACCCATGAGTTTAAAATTCGGAAAGGAAAAAGTAAGATAGGTTTCCAGGTTGGGGTAAATTTGCTTGAAATAGGTTTGGTAAGTATAAGCATCCTGTCGTTTAGTGCCTGAATAAAGAAGAAGCCTATATCCGGACCCCGAATTATTAATTTTCCGGCTAACTTCCCTTCTTCGATCCAGAACCCAGTAAATTCTTGGGTCCTGGTGAATGGTTAGCCCGGTAAAATTATCCAGGCTATCCAATTTCTGAGCATCCAGTTTCAGCCCCTGGGCTTTTACAGAATAGAAAAATCCTGTTAAAAGAAGGATCCCTGCCAGTTTTATGATTTTTTTTCCATTAATTATCCGACAGGCCATGGCAATGCTTATATTTTTTACCACTACCACATGGACAAGGTTCGTTTCTACCCACTTTCTTTTCTACCCTTACCGGTAAAACTTTGGGAGGGGCCTGAACCGCTACATCCCCTTCCTCCCCGTTAAACTCGGCCTTATTCATGCTTAATTTGCTTAAATCCATCTTATTGGGAGGCAGATTGGTATTTACCGGTCTTTCCTGATGAACCGGGATACTTCCCTTAAACAGGAAGCTCACAATTTTCTGGTTAATATCGACCAACATCTCCTTGAATAATTGATAGGATTCAAACTTATAGATCAATAAAGGATCCTTTTGTTCATAAACCGCATTTTGAACCGAATTTCTCAATTCGTCCATTTCCCGTAAATGCTCCTTCCAGGCTTCATCAATGATATCCAGGGTGATGGCCTGTTCAATATTCTTCAAGACCTCCTTACCCCTGGTCTCTACACCTTTTTTTATCTGAACCGGGATATTATAGGTCTCATGTCCATCGGTAAAGGGGATATAAATCATATCCATGGGGGATCCCTTTTGCTGGGATATATCTTTCAGAATAGGGAAGGTAGCATCGGCTATTCGATTCCCTTTTTCATGATAGAATTCCATAAGTTCCTGGAAAAGAGAATGCGTTATGTCCTTTGGCTTATTTTGGGCAAAAGTCTCTGCATCCAAATCATCGGCCAGATATCCAAAAACACGCAGTAATTCGACTTTCATGCCTTCCAGGTTTCCATCATTATGATAAACCTGAACCATTTCGTCCAGTACATCGTAAATGGAATCATGTAAGTCTACCGAAAGACGGTCACCAAACAAGGCATTATGCCTTTTAGCATAAATCACCGTTCGCTGGGAATTCATCACATCATCATATTCCAATAATCGCTTACGGATACCAAAATTATTTTCCTCTACTTTTTTCTGTGCCCTTTCAATGCTTTTGGTAATCATGGAATGCTGAATAACCTCTCCTTCTTCTAATCCCATTTTATCCATAAGTCCGGCAATTCTTTCTGAGCCAAAGAGTCGCATTAAATTATCTTCCAACGATACATAAAACTGTGAGGAACCCGGATCTCCCTGGCGACCTGCCCGACCCCGTAACTGCCTATCCACTCGTCGGGATTCATGTCGCTCGGTACCTACAATGGCAAGCCCCCCGGCATCTTTAACCCCGGGGCCTAATTTAATATCGGTACCCCTGCCCGCCATATTGGTGGCAATGGTCACGGTTCCGGCCTTACCTGCCTCTGCCACAATATCGGCCTCTTTTTGATGCAGTTTAGCGTTTAATACATTATGCTTAATCCCTTTTAGCTTTAACATCCGGCTTATGAGCTCGGAAATCTCCACCGAAGTAGTCCCCACCAATACGGGCCTTCCGGCCTTGGTTAATTCTACAATTTGATCGGCAACAGCATTATACTTCTCCCGCATGGTCTTGAAAACCATATCTTCTTCATCCTTCCGCACCATAGACTTATTGGTGGGAATTTCTACAACGTCCAGTTTATAGATTTCCCAGAATTCGCCGGCTTCGGTAACCGCTGTACCCGTCATACCACATAGTTTATGGTACATCCGGAAATAATTCTGAAGGGTTACTGTTGCATAGGTTTGGGTGGCATCCTCCACCTTAACATTTTCTTTGGCCTCAATAGCCTGGTGAAGTCCGTCCGAATACCGCCTTCCATCCAGCACACGACCGGTTTGTTCATCGACGATTTTAATCTTTCCTTCGTCAATAATATATTCCACGTCCCGGTCAAATAGGGTATAGGCCTTTAATAATTGATTTACGGAATGAATTCTTTCAGACTTAACCGAGTATTCCTGCATCAGGTTCTCTTTATCCTGTGCTTTGATTAATTCATCGCCTGCTTCCTTTTCTATCTCGGCGATCTTTGAACCTACATCGGGAAGAACAAAGAAATGAGGATCCTCACCCGATCGGGTAATCAATTCAATCCCTTTTTCGGTAAGTTCTATCTGGTTGTTTTTTTCGTCGATGACGAAAAATAATTCCGCATCCACTTTATGCATTTCCTTCCCTTGATCCTGCAAATAATAATTCTCTGTTTTTTGAAGAATCTGACGAATTCCGGGTTCGGAAAGGAATTTAATTAAGGCCTTGTTTTTAGGGAGTCCGCGATAGAATCGGAATAAGGCAAGTCCGCCATCCTGTTCGTTTTTCTCGGCAAGTAATTTCTTGGCTTCTACCAGCTGGGTATTTAAATAGGCCTTCTGGGCGTTCACTAAACGCTCAATCCTGGGTTTTAATTCATAAAACTCATGCTCGTCGCCACGGGGTATGGGACCTGAAATAATTAATGGAGTACGGGCATCATCGATTAAAACCGAATCCACTTCATCGACCATGGCAAAATGCAGTTTTCTCTGAACCAGGTCATCGACCCCACGAGCCATATTATCCCGTAAATAATCGAAACCAAATTCATTATTGGTGCCAAAGGTAATATCGGCCAAATAGGCCAGCCTTCTGGCTTCTGAGTTGGGTTCATGTTTATCGATACAATCGACGGTTAAACCATGAAACATATATAAGGGGCCCATCCATTCGGAGTCCCGTCGGGAAAGATAATCGTTCACGGTTACAATATGGACCCCGTTTCCGGCAAGGGCATTTAGATAGGCCGGTAAGGTAGCAACCAGGGTTTTTCCCTCACCCGTAGCCATCTCGGCAATTTTACCCTGGTGAAGGACCATTCCTCCCACTAATTGAACATCGTAATGTACCATATCCCAGGTGACCGGAGTTCCCGCAGCTTTCCAGGTATTATAATAAATAGCCTTATCGCCCTTAATCTTTACAAAGTCTTTGGTCGCCGCCAGGGTTTTGTCCATTTCGGTGGCAGTAACTTCCAGGGTAGGATTTTCTTTTAAGCGTCGGGCCGTTTCTTTTACCACCGCAAAAGCTTCTGGTAAAATTTGCATGAGCACTTTTTCCAGTTCCTTGTCCCTTTCCTTTCCTAATTTATCCAGGGTAGCATAGAGTTCCGATTTCTCGTCTATATCCATGTCTTCCTGTTCTGTCCGGGCCTTAATTTCCTGAATCTCCTCATCGATGGCACTCAGAAATTCCTTGATTTCTACTTTTAAATCCAGGGTCTTTTGTCTTAATTCATCATGACTCAGCCTAATCAGGGCTTCTTCTTCCTCATGGATTTCATCGACCAGGGGATTTAGGCTGTTTACATCTCGGTCGGATTTTTTACCGAAAAGTTTTGAAAAAAAATTACTCATCAGAAATATCTAAAGGTCAAAATAGGTTTGAGTCAATTGTTACGCCAAATTTTTTTAGGACAAATTGTCGGACTAAATAGCAAATATATCCTAAATACCCTATTATTTGGAATTCGATTTCTACATTGGTACTCGGTGAATTCGAATTTATTGAATACTTTAACCGCTTTTTCCAGTATTGTATATGAATGTATTATTACTAGGATCCGGGGGAAGGGAACATGCCTTTGCCTGGAAAATCCGTCAAAGTCCTTCCTGTTCCGAATTGTATATTCTTCCTGGTAACGGTGGAACGGCCCAACTGGGCAAGAATTTACCAGGTTCACCAAATGATTTTGCCCTGGTAAAAAAAACGGTTTTATCCTATACTATTGACCTGGTTTTGGTAGGACCTGAGGAACCTTTGATTTTAGGGATCCGGGATTTCTTTTTATTGGATCCGGAGATTTCTTCCATTCCTATCATAGGCCCTTCGAAGGGATCGGCCCAACTGGAAGGAAGTAAGGACTTTTCCAAACGGTTTATGTATCGTAATACCATACCGACCGCCGGGTCCAGAACCTTTCGGAAAGGGGAGGAGGAACTAGGTTTGGAATATCTCCGTTCCCATCCCCTGCCTATCGTCTTAAAAGCCGACGGTCTGGCAGCTGGTAAAGGGGTATTAATATGCAAAACCCATGAAGAGGCAGAAGCAGGGTTTTTACAAATTATACAGGAAAGGGTTTTTGGATCGGCCGGGGATAAGGTAGTGGTTGAGGAATTCCTGGAAGGAATTGAAATGTCTCTTTTCGTTTTAAGTGACGGGAAATCGTATAAAATACTTCCCGAAGCCAAAGATTATAAACGGATAGGGGAAGGGGATTCGGGATTAAATACAGGAGGGATGGGTTCGGTTTCACCGGTTCCATTTTTCGACGAGGAATTAAAGTTTAAAATAAACGATGCTATCATTATCCCCACCCTGGAAGGAATGCGGGAAGAGGGTCTCGATTATTTTGGATTTCTTTTTATAGGGCTTATGGTGGAAAATGGGAATCCCTATGTTGTTGAATATAATGTACGAATGGGTGATCCGGAAACGCAAAGTGTTTTGTCCCGAATGGAAGGCGATTTTCTGGAATTATTAAAAGCTACCGGAGAGCAGAAGCTTGATACCATACGAATGAAGGTAAGTCCAAAATTTGCTACCACCGTGGTATCCGTATCCGGGGGTTATCCGGGTGCGTTTACGAAAGGTTATCCCATAACCCTACCAAAACTCGAACCCGGTTCGGAGGTTCAATATTTTCATGCAGGCACTATATTGGAAAATGGGATTTTAAAAACCAATGGGGGAAGGGTATTGGCCGCCACGGCACTTGGAAATTCGTTGGAAGAGGCATTAATGAAGGCCAATAAGGCCAGCGAAGACGTACATTTCCAGGACCAATATTTTAGAAAAGATATTGGAAAAGATTTGCAACCTTAAATTTTTTAACCCCGAATTTTTTTAAGTTAGATTGGTATGTCCTTTAGGTGCAGGATGAAAATTGAACTAAGAAATCATAGGCCCAATTTTCTTCCGGTCGAGGTTATTTTCCTATTTTTAAGAGTATCTAATTTTTAATTTAACTGCTCATGAAAAAAACTACACGATCGATAAAATTCGGTTCGATTTTATTTGCTGGTTTGGTCTTAATGGTGACCATGAATGCCTGTTCCTCAGAATATCATTGGGTAAAGGTAAAAAGTGCCGATCCTAACCTATTAGTTAAGGAGGATATTGCACAAAGCCCTGTTCATCAGGAAATAGCTAAAGTTGCATTCGATACCAAAACCCAGGAACTACTTTCTACTCCTGTTGTGAGCCAAAGCCCTGTATTTGATCATGGTAAGGTTTCCAATACCCTTAATATAATTCATCGTAAAGCCGAAGAAATCGTAAAAACATTAAGCGCAGAAAGAATGGCCGCATTACATTCTTCCAATGAATCCATCCGAACCCAGGCAGTGAAAGAAACTCTGCATGAGCAACTGATGAAAAATGCTTCCTTTGCCAAATTATCGCAAAAAAAACAGGATAAATTGGAGAATAAAATTTCTGCCCGTATTTCCAAGCTTTCTTCAAGGAACGGGGAGGAAATCTGGGGGGTTAATAAATTAATTATTTATGGATTGGCCCTATGGGTAATAGGGGTATTATTCCTTTTTGTTTTCTGGCCCTTAGCCCTATTAATTGATTTGGCAGGGACCATTCTTATCATCCTCGGTTTGATTGAACAATTCTCGTAATAATATTGATAAAGGATACTTTTTTTGAATCATTTAGGTTATCATTGAATAAGGGACTCCCTTTTCAATTCTAAATCCTATGATTCAAAAAAAGTATTTATTCATCGCTCTAATTTTCTGCCTGGCAGAAATCACCTTACTGTCTTCCTGTCAATCCCAATACCATTGGGTTAAAGTGAAAAGTTTGGATCCCATGCTTTTGAATAAGGAGGACGCCAGTACTAAAATCATGGCTGATTCTCTTTCTTCGAATCTTGCTGCATTGAATCTTGTTGATTCAAATAAACAAAATAGCCAAAAGGACCATGGAAAGGTTTCCATTTCGGATGCCAGGATATCCCTGAAAGCCAGGGAAATTGTGAAAAGCCTGAGTCCTGAAAGAAAAGAAGCCCTGCATTCTACCAATAAAGAAACCCGATTACAGGCCATTCAGGAAACCCTACACGAGCAATTAATTCAGAATAAAGCTTTTACTAAATTATCGGCCTCAAGACAGGCAAAAATAGAGAAGGCGCTTTCAAAGAAAATGGCAAATGGTGATCTACGCTCAGGGGTTGCCGGGATTAATAATTTATTATTACTTGGTCTTATCTTATTAGTGGTCTCCATTATCTTTTTTGCCCTGCCCGGGGTTGGTTTTATAGGGGTATTATTTGATGTAGTGGCCGCCGTATTAATTATCCTGGGATTGGTGGAAATGTTGGGCTAGGGAAACTTTTTCAGAGAATTTTAAGTATAATTTCCGTAAATTACTATGTTTTCAGATTGCCGTTTTATTCTTTTAAACAATAGAATCATGCGTTTCCAAAAACTATACTTTTTATTTCTGGCTACTCTTTCCTTAGGGTTTGCCTCCTGTGCTTCCGAATACCATTGGGTAAAAGTGCAAAGCAAGAATCCGGTTCTGGTAAAAAAGATGGATAATCCTTCCCAAAGCCAATACCTTATTCCTCAAGACCCTGAAAATACCACCGGTGCAAATCCCGGTCCCATAGCAGACCTATCGGCTGAAAAGATCAGGGACCATGGATTTGCTTCTATTCATTCGGATGCGATTAAAGCAAAGGCCAAAGAAATTGAAAATAGTATTAGCCTGGAACGAAAGGCTGCCTTGTTTTCCAACAATAAACAAATACAAGGTCAGGCCATCAAGGAAACCCTACACGAACAGTTAATACAAAATTCTTCTTTTGCCAAACTTTCGGTTTCGAAGCAAAATAAAATAGAAACCAAATTGGCCGAGAAAGTAGCAAAAAAATCAAGCCCCTACCGAGGAAATCATAGCGTAAATTCCTTATTGGTTTTGGGATTGGTTTTATTATTAGTATCGCTATTATTTATTTCTTCGGGAAGTGTCTATGCCGTAATAGGTGTATTATTTTCCGTTATCCTGATTATACTAGGACTTGTTCAGGGTATTTTTTAATTAACAGAGTATCCAAAAAGAAAAGGAGCAGGGGTATACGCCCTGCTCCTTTTCTTTTTAATCCCAGTTTAATACTTTTCTTTGTCCGCCTACCAATTTCACCGTTTTTACCTTTCCTGAATAGACCAGACGGCAATTTCCCGATTGAAAACTCATTAGACTGCAGTTTTTAAGTCGGTGATGATCCCATTCCAGACTAAGGGTATATCCGCCCCGTGCACATATTCCCTTTACGCTACCACGATCCCAGGCATCCGGTAATGCGGGTAATAAATGAATTTCCTTATCGGTCGACTGAACCAGCATTTCCACAACGGCGGCTGACCCACCAAAGTTTCCGTCAATTTGGAAAGGGGGATGGGCATCAAAGAGGTTGGGATAGGTGCCTCCCCCATTCTGGTAACTGGTTCGGACTCCATCCGGCTCCACATACTTCAATAGTTCTCTATACATTTTATAGGCATGATTCCCATCTTCCAATCGGGCCCATAAATTAATTCTCCATCCTTTCGACCATCCGGTGGTTTCATCCCCTTTAATTTCCAGAGTTTTCCTGCAGGCATTTGCCAGAACTGGATTTTCTTCCGGAGTAATTTGATGACCCGGAAATAAACCAAATAGATGGGATTGGTGCCGATGTTTGGGATCTGCGTCTTCCCAATCAAAATACCATTCCTGAAGGTTCCCTTTTTTGCCAACATGATAAGGAAGCAATCGACTGAGGGTATTTTTCAAAATGTCTTTAAACCGGGTATCCTTGCCTAGAATTTCACAGGCCTTATAGGTATCGGTTAATAATTCCCGAATCATAGCCAGGTCGGCCGTACCCCCATAAAAGGTGGCCCCCTTATAGCCATCCTGGCTTATATACTCATTTTCCGGGGAAGTAGACGGGGAGCTTATTAGAAAATGGTCCTTATCCTCTACCAGCCAGTCCAGGCAAAATTCTGCAGCCCCTTTCATTATTGGGTAAGCCTCTTTCCGAAGAAATTCCCTATCCTGGGTAAAGGCATAATGCTCCCATAAATGGGTACTTAGCCAGGTGCCACCCATATTCCAGTTTGCCCAAACTGGCGATCCCTGACCAAAATCGCCTACCGGGTTGGACATGGCCCAAATATCAGAATTATGACCAGCACACCATCCACGCGCATTATAAAAGTCCCTTGCGGTAATAGCCCCCGTTTTAGAAAGATTTTTAATGAATCCAAGCAATGGCAGGTGCATGGCCGATAAATGGGTGCTTTCTGCCAGCCAATAATTTTCCTCCAGATTAATATTCAGGGTATAATTACTGCTCCAAGGGGGTCGGATATAAGGATTCCATATGCCCTGTAAATTGGCAGGCACAAAGGGAGTTCTTGAACTGGAAATTAATAGATAACGGCCAAACTGGCAATATAAAACCTCTAAATTTTTATCCTCATTTCCCAGGGAATATCGAATTAACCGTTCGTTGGTAGGAAGATCGGGGGCGGTACTGGGACCAAGATCTAAGTGGAATGATGTATAATACTTTTTATAATTAAGGATATGCGCTTGCTCCATCCTCGGAAAGGGTTTTCCATAGGCTTTTATCAGGTTTTGAAATGCCTGTAAATCTGGACTAGCTTGCTTTACCGGATTTTGGTTATATCCTTTAAAGCTGGTTGCAATCGAAATATAAAGGGTTGCTTCGGTGGCTTCATGAACTTCCAGGCTGCTATCCTTTTGCTCGATATGACCATCGAAGGTTTTAATTTTTACCATCGAGGTAAACCGGGTGCCCTTGGTAGGATCAAAGACTACGGCGTCTTTTAGGTTTCCCCTATAGGAAGGCTCGGCTTTAACGGGTGCATGCCCTCTCAGGGTCAAAATATTCAAATTTGTGGATATCTCCCTGGAAAGTAAACTGCTCAGGCGAATACCAAAGTCCAAGGCGCCTTTTTTACTGGAACTAATCCGGATTACCATAACCTGATCCGGGTAAGAAATAAAATACTCTCTTTTATATTTTATTCCCTGTATCTCGTACCGTACGGTCGAAATAGCGGTTTCCAGGTCCAATTCCCTTCTATAATTTTTTGCTTCGTCCTGATGGTTAAAATCCAGGAATAGGGTGCCTAATGGGGCATAGGATTGGGAAAATCTACCCTGAAGCTTATGATTCAAGGAATCGGCTAAGGCATAATGATCCCCTTTTAAGGCTTCCCGTACGGAAGGAAGAAAGGTATGCGCCTCCGGATTTATATGGTCTGGAACAGGTTCGCCCGACCATAGGGTCGCATCATTCAGATAAATCTGATCCCTGTTTAATCCACCAAAAACAGAGGCCCCCATTTTCCCATTTCCTAATACCAGGCTTTCTTCAAAATAAGTAGCCGGCTTAGAATACCATAATACATGATTGGATTGCGCCAGAAGGCCTATAGGTAGCAATCCTATAAGCAAACAAGAAAGGAATATTTTTTTCATTTTATGGGTCAGGCTTATAGTTTTTGATGGGAGCGCCACCATCGCTCAGGAACTTCCCCATTACTGGCATGTTGGAAGTCTTCGTATCGGCAGGGTATAAGGTGGAAAAAATTGTTTTTTCGGTAATGGGGTGGATAGGGTACCTGCATCCACCATCGACCAGTTTTCTTGCTTTTAAAAAAAATGATTTCGGAAGGGTTATTTTTCAGGCTGGTCCTGTATTTATAAAAATGCGCACTGGATTTTAATGGATTGTCCTGTTTGCGACTGGCAAATCCTTCCAAAAAATACCAGATCATTTGGGCAATCAAGCCAGCAGTCTGATCCCTATTGTCAAATTGGGGGTTATATTCAAAGAAACCCAGGCCTTGTAATTGATCGTTCATACCTGCATATCGGAAAAGTTGGCAGGCTTCCTCCCCATAAAAGCCATTGGCCGTTTGGTCTTCGCAACCGGGGGCATCTGAGAAACGAACCGCCCGGATATCGAAACTAATCAGATTAGCACTCCGGATAACCGGTTCGGCATCGGCAATATTTCCATTAATTTCACCCAACCGATAAATATCAAAATTCTGTCGGTCCATAAAATGTCGGATTTCTTCCGATACAAAATGGGTTTGAAATCCAAGATTGCTGAAATTGAACAAGAAATTCGGCTCGTCCGTTAAAATTTTATTCAAATAGCTAATGGAAGTAGTGGTGGTGGACTCTTCCGGGTCCTCGTCCAGATCAAAATGGGAATCAATTACCAAGAGGTCCACTTTCTCCTCCATCCGCGCAAAGGCTTTATACAGGGGATAGGTAAGATCCTGACTCCCCCCGATGATCAGGGGGAAAATATTTTGCGATCGTAGAAACTCCAGCACTTCGATTAATCCGGTATAAGTATCCTGCAAAGAACTTCCAGTAAGGAACTCACCGAGGTCAACCCAGGGAAAATTGAAATTATAACTTAATTCATAAAGATTTTTCCGAATTAGATCGGGGCCCTGGTCACAGCCCTTATTCTGCACGGAACCCCGGTCCTCGCGAACAGAAAACAGGGCTAATTGTACATTTTCCAGGGAGGGAAAATGACCAGGCATATGGGCCATAATCTTTGACCCAATCTGGGAGGCATAGTAATCTTCCCGGGGCTTAAATCCGGATTTTATTAAAGGGGCAAAAAAAGAGGAAAGTTCCATAAGGGTAAAGGGGATTAAAAAGGTTCAGGGGGCTTATTCCTGAACTCGAAATTCTTCCCATATTTAAAAAATTTTTTTATGATTCTGGTTACCGGGGCAACAGGTTATTTAGGTTCAAATTTGGTACTTCATATTCTAAAATCGGGAAAGAAGGTAAGAGCCTGTAAAAGAGAAGGTTCTGAAATTCCGGAACCGCTGGTCCCTTTTCAAGGTTCCCTGGAATGGGTGGAGGCCGATCTTTTGGATATTATAAGCCTGGAATTGGCTCTGGATGGAATAGACCAGGTGTACCACTGTGCCGGTCAGATGAACGATACCAGCCTTTCTTCCAGAGAGGTTCTAAAAGTATGGGTAGAAGGGTCGGCTAATCTTATCGACCTTTGCCTCGAGGTAAAAATAAGAAAGCTGGTTTTTATTTCCTCGTCCGTTACGCTCTCTATACCAGATAAAAACCATACCGAATCGGTCTCTCTGCTTAAAGAATTTAATAATTCTCATTCTTCCTATGTTTTCGGGAAAATTGAGGCAGAAAAAGAAGCCTGGAGAGGAATCATGGAAGGTTTACCGGTGATCATAGTGAATCCTGGTTTAATATTACCCAAATGGGAGGAGAGGCCGAATCCACATTTATCAAAATTGTATACCTTCGGGTCCGATTATTATACTTTGTCTGAGTTTGGATTTATTGAAATGGGTGATCTGGTAGAATGTTTAGTCGATTTAATGGATTCCGATCAAAAAGATAAACAATTCCCCATTTGTTCCGAAGTAGTAAGACAATTGGACTTCATTGCCCATATAAATTCAAGAATTCCGGTTCCTGAGCCCCATAAACTTTATCGGAGGCCCATTTTTCGCTTAATAAGTCCTTCTAAAAGAGAAAACAGAAAAAATACCCTGGGGGCCATAGAAGAATTATTAAAAATGCCCGAAGCAAAATATCCTTTAGAGGCCACCAGATCCAATCCCATCACCGGGAAAGTCTATAAAACCTTAACCCAATTATTTTAAGCCTGGTTCTTATGACAATGCCTACGGTTCAGGAGGATTATTATATTATTGATTTCGACAGCACCTTTACCCAGGTAGAAGCCCTCGATGAATTGGTGCAAATTTCCAGGGCCGGGGATCCGGATCTAGGTGCCGTGTCTTCCAAAATAAATCTATACACCCAAATGGCTATGGAGGGGAGCTTATCCTTCCAGGAAAGCCTCGAAAAAAGGCTTGCATTATTATTTGCTAATAAGGGGCATTTGAAAATCTTGATTCAGACCCTAAAAAAACGGATTTCACCCTCATTTGCCAGAAATAAGGCTTTTTTTAAAGCCAATGCCGAGAATATCTTTATCGTTTCGGGTGGATTTAAGGAATTTATTCTCCCGGTAATCAAACCCTACTCCATCCCGGAAAAAAATGTTTTTGCCAATACGTTTGAATTTAATAAAAAGGGGCAGATCATAGGATTTGATAAAACCAATCCTCTTTCTAAAGAAGGAGGAAAGGTATTATTATTACGCCAATGGCCCAAAGACAGAAAATATTATGGCATTGGGGATGGGCATTCGGATTATCAGCTAAAGGAATCCGGATTAATTGAAAAATTCTTTGCCTTTACAGAGAATATTTCCAGGGAAAAAGTCACCCAGAAAGCAGATCATATAGTACCCAGCTTTGATGAGTTTCTTTATATAAACCATTTGCCAAGGGCTATATCCTATCCAAAAAACAGGATATTATCTCTCTTTTTAGGAGATTTTATGGAGAAAGACGTGGAAATATTTAAAAAAGATGGATTATCGGTTCGGGTTAAGCCTGTTTTTGAAGAAAAATATTGGAAAGATGTAGGGCTATTGGTTTTAGACAAAAATCAAAAGCTTTCCGACGAGATTTTACGAAAATCCGTTAAACTTAAGGTGATTGGTCAAATAGGTGCGTCGGTGAATCAGGAAATATGTACCGAAATGGGGATCGTGGTTTTTACCCTTTCCGAAATAAAAATTGGGGGAAAGAAAAAGGGCTTAGAACTGGTCCTCAATAAAATGGTCGATTTTATCAATAAAGGAACCACCCTGGGAAGCAGTAATTTTCCCCAAATCCAAATGCCTGGTCAGAAAGGTGGGCATCGACTTTTACATATTCATCAAAATGTACCGGGGGTCATTGCCCATATTAACGCCATAATGGCTCGTCATCATTTAAATATTGAAGCACAATTCCTTCGAACCAACGCCCATATTGGATATGTCATTACAGATGTGAATTCCAAATATGACCAGGCTGTTCTGGCCGATTTGAAAAAGATAGAGCAAACCATAAAATTCCGGGTACTGTATTGAAAAGGATTTGGCACTATTAGGTGAATCCCTATTTAGCTTGTTATTTATTTTTATTTTTGTAATATTATTAGTTTAAAATTTTGTTGTTAAAAGTATGTTCGTAATCAAATTTGGTGGGTCTTCCGTTGCCAATGCTATTAATATCCAGAAAGTAAGGAAAATAGTGTCCGGATATCTGGAAGAAGGGGAGAAGTTGGTGGTGGTATGTTCCGCTTTCCAGGGTGTAACCGACCAGCTTCATTTAATATCCCAATTAGCCTCAGACCAGGATATGGGCTACCAGAATCATTTTTCTCAATTAAGCAGAAGGCATTATGATACCATGGAGACCCTTTTTGAAAATGAGGTTCCAGGGAAGTTTTTAAAAGAAATTCAGGAAGAACTCGGTAGCCTTGAATCTATTTTAAAAGGCGTTTATTTCCTTGGAGAATTATCGCCAAGGAGTTTGGATCATATTCTGGGTTTTGGAGAAAGGCTTTCCACTAAGATTATTTCCGCTTATTTCCATCATGCGGGGATGCCCAATGAGTTTATTGACGCTAGGAAATACATTTTGACCAATGATCATTTTGGGTCGGCCAAAGTAGAATTTGTACAAACCAACCGGAATATATTTTCCCATTCGAAAGAAAGTTTCCTAAACCAAAATCTATGGTTGGTAACCGGATTTATTGCCTCCACCCCGGAAGGGTATTATACCACCTTGGGAAGAGGAGGTTCAGATTATACCGCTTCGATATTTGGCGCGGCCCTGGATGCCGAAGAAATTCATATCTGGACCGATGTGGATGGGGTTCTAACGGCAGACCCAAGGAAAGTGGTCAAATCATTTTCCATAGGAGATTTATCTTACGAGGAGGCAATGGAGATGTCCAATTTGGGAGCCAAGGTATTATACCCTCCTACGGTATTTCCTGCCTTTAAAAAACAAATTCCAATACGCATTCGAAATACTTTTAATCCTGGTTTTGAAGGCACCTTAATTGGAAAAAATATATCCGGGGGTAATTTCTTGGTAAAAGGGGTTACTTCTCTTTCGGGGGTAAGCCTCCTGACCCTGAATGGGAACGGCATTACCTCTGTGCAGGATTTATCCAGCCGTTTATTTGGACGCTTATCCAAAAGTGCTATTTCCGTAATCCTGATTATGCAGGGCTCGGCCGAACATTCCATCACCTTTGCCATTCATGACCGTTTTAATCATTTGGCCAAGAAAGTGCTGGGACAGGAATTCGCCCTCGAAATTCAGTCAGGTTTGATTGATCCGGTTCAGGAGCAGGATTCCTTATGTTTGATTTCCGTGGTGGGAGAAAATATGCGCCATATGCCGGGTATCGCCGGAAGGTTTTTACTGGCTTTGGGGCGAAATGGGATTAATGTCCGAGCTATAACCCAGGGGGCCTCGGAATTATCCATTTCGGTGGCCATATCGGAATTTGATCATGCCAAAGCCCTGAATTCCACCCATGAAATCTTTTTTCTTTCGGATACAAAAACACTCAATCTATTTTTAATAGGTACCGGAAATATTGGGGGAACTTTATTGCAAATGATGAATAATCAATTTGATTATTTGCGAAAAAATAAATCGGTAGAGATAAAAATGGTAGGTATTGCCAATTCCAAGAAGATGATATTTCCGGGAGAAGCCAATTTATTGCTAAAAGGAAAGGAATTATTGGAGACTCAGGGGGAAACCATGAATCCAGAAGGATTTATTGATAAAATGCTCGCATTGAACCTGCCGAATAGTATTTTTATTGATTGTACCGCCGATATAAGCATACCAAATTATTACGAAAGAATTCTGGATTCCAGTATTTCAATTGTGACCCCTAATAAGGCAGGAAATTCAGAATCCTTCGACCGATATTCCAAAATTAAGAACGCCCAAAAGCTTCGGGGAGCGAGCTATCGGTACGAAACCAATGTAGGGGCGGGTTTGCCCATTATCAATACCCTGAATGATTTGTTGGAATCGGGGGATAAGATTTTGAAAATTGAAGCGGTTTTATCCGGTTCATTATCCTTTATATTTAATAAACTTAATGAAGGGGCCGAATTTAATGAGGTCGTAAAGGAAGCCATTGAAAAAGGTTTTACCGAACCAGATCCCCGGATTGATTTAAGCGGGAAAGATTTTGCCCGTAAACTGGTCATTCTTTCCAGAGAAATCGGGATCCCTATGGAATTGAAAGACGTAACCGTGGGAGAAATCCTTTCTCCAACGTATTTTAACGATTCATCGGTGGCTGAATTTTTGCGTTCGATTGAAAAGGAAAACCCAAGGTTTACCGAGATGGTCCAGAATGCCCGCAAGAACCATAAGGTCCTTCGATACATAGGAAATATACAGGGTAATAAGGCCTCGATCGAACTATCCGAAGTAGACCAAAACCATCCTTTTTATAATCTATCCGGATCGGATAATATTATCTCTTTTACCACCATACGGTACCGGGAAAGGCCCCTTGTGGTAAAAGGGCCCGGGGCAGGCGCAGAAGTTACCGCAGCCGGTGTGTTTTCAGAAATTATATCGATTAGTAGCCAGGGGAAATTATGGGGAAAATTATAAGCGTCCAATCGCCCGGCTCTGTAGCCAATGTGGGTTGTGGATTCGATATGATGGGTTTTGCCGTGGATGGATTAGGAGACCGTTTGCGGATTCAGGAAAATCTGCATGGGTATATCCGGATTAAGCCAATTCAAGGATATGGGCATTCCATCCCCTGCGACCCGGAAAAGAATACCGCCGGTGTTGCAATTTTGGAAATGTGTCAAAAACTGAGCATAAAACCAGGATTTGATTTGGAAATCGAAAAATTATCCCCGGTAGGTAGTGGATTGGGCTCGTCGGCTTCCAGTACCACAGCGGCCGTATTTGCTTTGAATGAATTATTGGGAAATCCCTACAAGGATAAAATGGCATTATTGCCCTTTGCCTTAAAAGGGGAATCCCTGGCCTCGGGATCCTATCATGCCGATAATGTGGCCCCCTCCTTATTGGGTGGATTTTTAGCTATACGGTCCTTAAGCCCTATCGACCTGGTTCCGATTCCCATTCCCTCTTTTCTAAAGGTATTATTAATACATCCCCATTTAGAGGTTTTAACCAAAACGGCCCGTGGCCTGGTACCCCAAATGGTATCAATGAACGAAGTTACCGCCCAGATGGGAAATGTTTCAGCCTTTATCATGGCCATGGTGAATGGGGATAGGGCCCTGTTATCGCGTTCCTTTGGTGATTATCTGGCCGAGCCCTACAGAGCCCCTCTAATACCAGGGTATTTTGAGGTAAAGGAGATGGCTTTGAAAATGGGTGCCTTAGGCTGCAGCATTTCCGGCTCTGGGCCTACCGTTTTTGCTATTCTGGACCAGGAAACCGATGAGGAAGAAATGGCACATGGCATGCAGGAGGCCTTTCAAAGGAAGGGCATTGGTTCTGACTGCTTTTTTTCAGGTTTCAATAAGGAAGGCGCTGTTCTCCTTTAATATTTTTGTATGATACTTTATTCCACTGCCAATCACCAAAATAAGGTATCCTTTGTGGAGGCCGTTCAGAATGCCTTCCCACAGGATAAGGGCCTTTATTTCCCCGAAAATATACCCAAATGCCCCCCGGAGATCCTGGCCCGTTTCCCCGAACTAAGTTTTTCGGAAATAGCCCTGGAAATTTCAAGGCTTTGGTTAAACGATGAGGTGCCGGCATCGGTTTTAGAAGAAATATGTCATTCCGCATTTGATTTCCCGGTCCCCCTGGTTCCTTTGGGTTCAGGAACCCGGGTTATGGAATTGTTTCAGGGGCCAACCATGGCTTTTAAAGACTTTGGAGCCCGGTTTATGGCCCGATTACTGGATTGGATAGTACGCGGGGCTAAAAAGAAAATCGTGGTTTTAACCGCCACTTCAGGGGATACCGGAGGGGCAGTAGCGAGTGGTTTTGCAGGAATGGAAGACCTGGAGGTCGTGATTTTATTTCCCGAAGGGAAGGTGAGTCCATTGCAAAGGAAGCAATTAACCACCCTGGGTTCCAATATTCATGCGCTTTCTATACAAGGCAATTTTGATGATTGCCAGCGCATGGTGAAGGAAGCCCTTTTAGACCCGGATATTCTACAGGCAGCCCAGTTTTGTTCCGCCAATTCCATAAATATTGCCCGCCTGCTTCCCCAAAGCTTTTATTATTTTTATGCCTGGAGCCGATCGAAGGATATTCATGGCCCCCTGGTTTTCTCGGTTCCTAGTGGAAATTTTGGAAACCTTACCGGGGGATTATTTGCCAGGGCTATGGGCCTGGATAACATCCAGTTTATTGCCGCTACCAATGAAAATGATTCCGTTCCGGAATATTTGAGAACCGGAGAATTTCATCCCCATCCCAGTCTGGAAACCCTGGCTACCGCCATGGATGTTGGTCATCCAAGTAATTTTGTCCGTTTGGTGGAGATTTTTAAGGGAAACCTGGAAGGTATGCGCTCGGTAATAAAAGGCATTAAAGTTTCCGATACAGAAATTAAGGAAACCATTATTCAGGTATTTGACGAATACCATTATGTGCTGGATCCCCATACGGCGGTAGGATTCCATGCGCTTGAGCAATATAGGAAAGAAGAAGGCCGCCGAATTCCTGGATTCATTTTAGGAACCGCGCATCCCGCCAAGTTTCCCGAAACCGTTGAAAAGGAATTGGGAACCTCTATTCCCCTTCCCGATCAATTATCAGATTTATTAGGCAAGGAGGAACATTTTGATCGTCTGACAACAAATTTTCATCCGTTAAAACAATATCTTTTAGAAAAGGTCTTAAATTTGTAGTTCGGCCTTTTTATAAATTATGGATATGGAAACTCAGGAAATGAAGATCAATAAAACGGGTACATCCAGACTTCCCGAAGTGGATTTTAATAATATTCCTTTTGGGAGAGTTTTTTCTGACCATATGGTCGTTTGTGATTATAAGGATGGGAAATGGGGTAAACCAGAAATTCTCCCATTTGGTCCCATGGAATTTTTACCGGGATTGATTTCACTGCATTATGGACAAACCATCTTTGAGGGGATCAAGGCCTTTAGAAATCACCAGGACCAGGTGGTCATTTTTCGTCCGGATGAAAATGCGAAAAGATTTAATATCTCCGCGGAAAGAATGTGTATGCCTGCTATTCCGGAATCCTTATTTCTGAAATCGATGCATACCCTAATTGGTCTTGATTCAGGCTGGGTTCCCAATTTTGATAAAGGTTCTTTATATATCCGGCCCTTTATGTTCGGTACAGACCAATTTATAGGGGTTCATGCCTCGAAAGAATACCGTTTTATCATTTTTACCTGCCCATCGGGTCCCTATTTTTCTAAGCCGGTTTCCACAAAAATTGAGACCCATTATTCCAGGGCTAGTTTGGGCGGTACCGGATTTGCCAAAACCGGGGCCAATTATGCTGCGGCACTATACCCAACCCAATTGGCTATTCAGGATGGATTTGATCAGGTAATCTGGACCGATGCCCAGGAACATACCTATATAGAGGAAGCGGGTACAATGAATATATTTTTCCGCCTGGGTGATACCCTTGTAACCCCACCCATAGGGGAAACAATTCTGGATGGGGTTACCCGGAAGTCGGTAATTCAGATAGCAAAGGACATGGGTATTCCAGTGGAAGAAAGAAAAGTCTCGATTCATGAATTGCAGGCAGCGCATTCTTCAGGAGAATTACTCGAGGCCTTCGGTGCCGGAACTGCTGCGGTTATTTCCCATATTGCGGAGATTGGATTAAATGGAGAAATGTGGAAGATTAAGGATAACCGGGATTATTCCTCAAGAATTGGAAAATATATAGAGGATCTGCGCACGGGAGAAGTGGCTGATACCCATGGCTGGATAAGTCTGGTTACGGAAGCGGAATTGGTAGATTAATAGGGTGGAGGGAATAACGTTCCCTTTCCCAGATGGTTCTGTAATCGGCGAAGGATTCTTCTTTCCTTTCTTATTTCTCTTTTTTTCCTTCGCTCGGGTACCAGGCTTTGATCCCAGCTTTTATACGTCTGTAATTCCTGAATAAAGGCATATATGGAAGTCTCCCGGTTGGGTGTTATCCCTAAAATTGGCTTTAAGCCCGTAAACAGGGATTTCCATATAAAATTCAGGAATGAACGATGGGGATCTCGGGGAAAGGTAAAGGTACTGGATCGCTCTGGTTCTCCTAAAAGGGGATTGTCGTTCAGGATCAGGAAGGTATTGGCCAATCGACTCAGGGTTTTAATCTTTTTGGGGTCCTTAATTTTTTGAGAGATCAGGAATTTAATTCTCAGGTTTTTATACAAGGCATGCACAGAGCCATGGGTTTCCTGGCTATCACCCTGTAAATACAAATCCATCTTGCCCAGGTTTCCACTAATAATACGCATGCCCGCAAGGGGAATGGTCATTTCATTGATAGATTCCAGAGGCTGTTTTTCCATATGGGATTCCATTTCAAATTCCTCCTTATTTGAATTTAAGTTAAAACGCAAATGCGCCCTGGCTTCGCCCAATCCATAGAAGTTGGATTTAAATTCCAGGTTCAACCAATCCGGGCTGTTTGGAATGAGGGGTCTATTATGAATATTCTGAATTTGTCCATGGGCATTTAAAAATCGGAGGCTTCCTGATTTATGATTTTCAGAATCTCTTTCCTGATAGACCAGATTAATTTCGCCGAATTCTATCTTATTAAGGAATACCGGGAAGGGTATTTTCTTTAACCATGCCTGAGGTAATGGACGATAGTTTCTGGCGTTTTTTGGTATTCGGTGATCGATAATGGCCAAATTCCCTGTATGGATATGAATATTTTCCACCTGAAAGGATTCACCCAATAAAAGGGCTGGCCAATTAAATTTGTTCAGGGAAATATACTTGAGGGAAAAGTATACGCCCTGATCCAGGAGATTAAAATTGGCCGGAAGGGGACCTGGAAAGCCATCCCGGGCCCCTTCGCATTGTTGGATTTCCATTATCCCATCCTGATTGGAATAAAATACCCTTTTTGATACCACCCTATAGGCCTGATTTGGGGATCTCCATTGAACATTTTGAAGAATCATGGAGAAGGAGGCATTCTTAAGAACCTTTAAAGGAGATACATTTTCCTGCCTCGAAGAATTCCAAAAAAGAGAATCGGCATTGAGGGTAATGGGGGAACTTTTGAAAACAAAAGAAGAATCGGGCTGATTTTTTAAATGCACCCTAATTTTGCCCCCCTGGGTAAGAAAATGGCTAATGAACAAGGATTTTATGGAATTTCTCTCCGAATGATGGGAAGATTCCTGTAGGTCTCTAAAATTATTACAATGATTTTTCTGAATAGTAATAAGAAAGTCTGGATTGTTTAATTCCAATAAGTCCAAATGAATTTCTTTACCCCAGATAAATTGGAAAATATTATGCAGGTAAAGCGTAAGATTTTGAATATGAATAGTATAAGATCGGCAAGGGATAAGCCCAAGATTTTCCAGGCTATCCATCTTTGCCTTAATGGGTACTAAATCCACCCCCGTCAAAATAATTTTTCCCAACAAAATTTGACTCTGGTCGGAATTAAATTGGAGAGAATACTGACCCCCTGTTTCTTTTTCTATAAGTTTCTTTAGGGTATAATCGAGTATGGGTTTATATCGAAATAGAAATAAGACGTTGATTAATAAGGATATGGAGAAAATTATCAACAAGGTCAGGAGGGCGTACCTTCTAATTCCCGGTGCCATGCCCTTTATATTCTTCTCTTTCTTTAATCTGTCTGACATTCTGTCATTATAAAAAAAATCTTTAGCTTTGACCCTCTTATTAAACATTCATGAATCAATATTCGAGCAGTATGGTGGAGGAGTCCCGTCAGGGAGAACCCCTTTTCCTGCCTAAAAATAAGGATTCCTATCCTGAATCCATTTTAAAGGAAAAGGTTTCCAATACAAAACGAAGTTTATATATAGAAAGTTACGGTTGCCAGATGAACTTTTCCGATTCTGAAATCGTGGCATCTATTTTACAGGAGGAAGGATTTGAATTAACCACCGAACCCAAAACGGCCGATGTGATTTTTATCAATACCTGTTCCATCCGTGAAAACGCAGAACAAAAGGCCCGACATCGTTTACGCGAGTTTAAATCGTATACCAGTCGAAAGCCTGGTGCCGTAATTGGTGTTCTTGGTTGTATGGCCGAAAGGTTGAAGTCTAAGTTCCTGGAGGAGGAAAAGCTGGTAGATTTAGTGGTAGGTCCCGATGCCTACCGTGATTTGCCTCGGTTATTGGAAGAGGTGGGGCAGGGCCAAAGAGCCATTAATGTATTATTATCCAGAGAAGAGACCTACGCGGATATTAGCCCTCTCCGATTTCACTCCAATGGGATTTCTGCCTTTGTCTCCATTATGCGGGGTTGTGATAATATGTGTTCCTTTTGTGTGGTTCCCTTTACCCGGGGTAGGGAACGTTCCCGCGATCCGGAATCCATTTTGGAAGAGGTAAAGGAATTATCCCAGAAAGGATTTAAAGAGATTACCCTTTTAGGCCAGAATGTAGATTCCTATCATTATCCGGATAAGGAAAATCCAAGCCTGAATTTTGCTAGTTTATTGGATAAGGTGGCTAATATGGATCCTGAAATGCGGATTCGATTTAGCACTTCGCATCCCAAGGATATTACCGATGAGGTCTTAATGACTATGGCCCTTCATGAAAATATTTGTAAGTACATTCATTTACCCGTCCAATCAGGTAATTCACGTATTCTGGAAAGAATGAACCGAACCTACGACCGGGATTGGTATTTGAACCGGATTAAGGCCATTCACCATTTTCTTCCTGAATGCGGGATTTCCTCCGATTTTATTTCCGGGTTTTGTGGGGAAACCGAGGAAGAGCATCGGGATACCTTATCCCTGATGGAGGCGGTAAAATTTGATTATGCCTTTATGTTCAAATATTCGGAAAGACCAGGAACCCTGGCTGCGAAACGATATCCAGACGATATTCCCGAAGAGACCAAGGCAAGAAGATTGCAGGAAATTATTGATTTACAAAGAAAACATTCGCATTACCATTTAAAAAACCAGGTGGGGCAAACCCAAAAGGTCCTCATTGAAGGACGCTCGAAGAAATCAGGATCCGATTTCTCCGGGAGAAACGATCGGAATGCTATGGTGGTATTTCCATCGGGAAACGATTTGGAGGCTGGCATGTACGCCTGGGTTAAAATTTTGGACTGCACTAGTGCCACCCTTATAGGGGAGCTGGTTAAATAAAATTGCATGGAAGTACAGGATTTAAAAAACCGATTTGGAATTATTGGGAATTCACCCTTAATTAACCGTGCCCTCGATATTGCAAGGCAGGTGGCCCCTACCGATATATCCGTATTGATATCCGGAGAAAGCGGGAGCGGAAAAGAAGTTTTTTCCCAGATTATTCACCAATTAAGTGCCCGTAAGCATGGACCTTTTATTGCCGTAAACTGCGGTGCCATACCCGAAGGAACGATCGACTCGGAACTTTTCGGACATGAGAAAGGATCCTTTACGGGGGCAATAGATGCCCGGAAAGGCTATTTTGAGGTGGCAAATGGAGGAACTATTTTCCTCGATGAGGTAGCCGAATTGCCCCTGGGTACCCAAGCCCGTTTATTAAGGGTCTTGGAAGCAGGCGAATATATTCGGGTAGGGTCTTCCAAGGTGCAGAAAACTTCAGTCCGTATTGTGGCTGCCACCAATGTGGACGTATATGATGCGGTTATGAAAGGGAAATTCAGGGAGGATTTATATTACCGCTTAAATACGGTACCCCTGAAAATTCCCTCTCTAAAAGAAAGAAAGGAAGATATTTATATGCTTTTTCGAAAATTCATGGGCGATTTTTCTGAAAAATATCATTCACCTGTATTGAATTTAACGGATGAAGCCAAAAGAGCCTTGATGGATTATTCCTGGCCAGGAAATGTTCGTCAGTTGAAAAATATTGCCGAGCAAATTGCCGTTTTAGAAAAAAACAGGGACATCACGGTTGAGATTTTATCCTCCTATGTTCCCTTTGCCCAAAACAACCAATTACCCATGCGGATAAAAAATGGGAATATGGAAACGGATTTTTCGGAAAGGGATATTTTATACAAAGTTCTTTTTGATATGCGAAAGGATATATCAGAACTTAAAAAAGCCGTTTCTGAAATAATTCAATCAGGAGTAGAGGGGGTGAATATGCAGGATTTCAAGGCCCCCAATCTTCCAAACCTATTGGGTCCGGCATTTGAAGCCCAGCCGGAACCAAACCCCATTAGTTTTAATCCCTCCATGAATACGAATGGTTTTAAGGAGGAGGCATTTCGGGATACCCATTCAGAAGAAGTCGAAGAAACTTTATCTTTGGGAGAGAACGAAAATGAGCTTATCCGTAAGGCGTTAAAAAAACATAAGGGGAAACGAAAAAGTGCGGCTTCAGAACTGGGAATTTCGGAAAGGACCCTATATCGAAAAATAAAGGAATATAATTTATGAAATCCTTTTTAGGCTTTTTTATGATGCTGTTTTTCCTCACCGGTTGTGGGGTATATAGTTTTAGCGGTGCATCCATTCCCGACGGGGCTAAAACCATTACAATCGCTATTTTTGAAAATACAGCAAAACTTGTGGTGCCAAATTTAAGCCAGAAAGTAACCGAAGCTTTAAAGAATCAGGTTTTAAATGGGACTCCCCTGAGTCAGGTAAATGATCCTGCCCAGGCAGACCTGGTCTTTGAAGGACAAATTACCGATTATACGGTTCAACCGGTTGCCATAACCGGTGGGGGAGTGGGAACTACCCCCAGTGTTTCCCAAAGCACACGATTAACCATTACCGTAAATGTGAAATACATCGATAAAAAGCATGAAAAGAATAACTTTGACCAAAGTTTTAGCCGGTATGCAGATTTTCCGGGAACAACGAATTTATCTACCGTGGAACAAAGCCTTATCGATCAAATTAATAAACAATTAATTCAGGATATTTATAATAGGGCTTTTGTAAACTGGTAATGAAAAACGAAAGAGAACAACTATCTGAATTTATTAGAAATCCCGACCAGTTTACCCTGGAGGACATGCATTTGCTTCAGGATTGGGCGCGAAAGTACCCCTACTGTTCTACCCTGCATTTATTAAATGCCAGGGCATATCAAATTGAACATGATGTAAAAGAATCGGAAAAGGTTAATCTCGCAGCCATTTATAGTCCGGATCGTACGCTTTTATTCAATTTGTTAAACCGTTCGTACGAATTCTCCAATATTAAAGCCCTAGAAAATACGCATGCCTTGTACAGGGAAGAAAATCCATTTGGCGAGCACGATCATATTTTGGAGCCTATTCGGTATCATGATTCGGAAAAGGAAGTGCAAGCCGTTCCCGAAGAGCAGGTTGCACAGGAACCAATAAAAGAACAGGGTATGGACCCAGACCCGGAAGCCGTACATTTCATGGAGGAAGGAAAGGAAGATAAAAAAGAAGAGATTCTGGAAAAGCCGAAACCCTTCCGTTTTGAACCGGTTTGGAATAATCCTGTGCTGAAATTTATTACCGATAGAGAGAACCAGGCCCAGGAACATGACCATAGTCAGCAAGCCTTTCATGAAGACCGGGAGGAAGAAATTCATTTGGGAGGATATGTGCCTACTTCCCACCAGGAACCTACCGAAATTCCAAATGCTTTTCATGAAAACCGGGAGGAAGAGATGCATGAAGGAGGAAATCTACCTACCTCTACCCAGGAGCCTTCGGAAGTTCCGAATGCTTTTCCTGAGGCTTCGCAGGATCCGAACGCTTTTCATCAGCCTACTGAATTTTCCAGGACTTTTCATGAAAACCGGGAGGAAGAGATGCATGAAGGAGGAAATCTGCCTACTTCTACCGAAATGGAAAATGAAGGTCAGGAAGACCTTGTCAAGGAACCCCATTTGGAAACCAGGGAGAAGGAGCCTTCCGGCCTATTGCATTTCGAATCTTTTGAGGCTCCGGTTTTAAATCCTGAGGATAAGCAGGAGCCCAGAGAAAGAGAAATTCTTGAAAAAGAACCTGATTCTGGTACCGCCGATACTCTTTTACAAAATATTCCGGTACGTAAAACCTTTTTATTCTGGTTAAAAAAGACCCAAAAGGGGTATTTCCTGAATCAGGGAAATACCGGGGTTCGTCTCGATTTACATCAACCCATTCGGCAAATTGGCGATATGGAATCCCTGGAAAAGAACTACCAGACCAATATATTTCATCTTGGAGCGCTTACCTCTGGGAAAGGAAATCAAACCATAGAATTCGACCTGAGTCAAAAAGAGGATCAGATAATTGAAAAATTCCTGCGGGAAGATCCTCAGCATATCAGTCCCTATAAAGCAGAAAAGTCCGATTATTCCGTAGAAAACCAGGTAGAAAAAGCCTCGAGGGATAGTTCTGAACTGGTTTCGGAGACCCTGGCTAATATTTATTACCAACAAAAGCTTTACGAAAAGGCCATTATGGCCTATGAAAAGTTAAGTTTGAAAATGCCGGAAAAAAGTGCTTATTTTGCGTCCGTTATTGAAAAAATTAAAAGTCAGATTTCCTGATACCCATTATGTTTACATTTCTTGCCATTCTTGCCATATTAATTTGTTTGTTCCTGATCCTTTTCATTTTGATTCAGAACCCAAAAGGAGGAGGCTTATCTTCCAGCTTTGGGGCTTCCAATCAAATAATGGGGGTACAAAAAACAGGCGATTTCCTGGAAAGAACCACTTGGGGCCTGGCTATTGCCTTGTTGGTGATCTGTTTAAGTATGAAAGTTTTTAGTCCAGGAACCGGTAAATCTTCCGAGCCTTTGGAAATTCAAAAAGCCATCGAGCGTAATCCTTCAGGGAATGCATCCGGATTTGGAGGTACCGCTCCTTCCCGAAATACTAAGCCAGGCACCTCCCCGGCTGCCGTTCCTTCCAGTCCCGCACCTTCTACGGCCAAGCCCACTCCAGCCAAGTAAAACCCGTTTTTTGGAACCTCTGTCAGCTTGTCACAAGGTTGGTGGATTATTCTCTTTCAATATCCCGGATAATATGAAAATCTGACGGATTATTGTATCTTTTTAGCTGTATACCGGGTTTGGCAAGGAAAATGAGGAGATAATTTCTAGAACTATTAATTATTAAAACTCTTCATTATGTCATTACACATTAAACCCATTGCAGACAGAGTAGTTGTAGAAGCTGCCGCTGCCCAAGAAACAACCGCAGGTGGGATTATCATTCCAGATACCGCGAAGGAAAAGCCCGTTCAAGGTACAGTCGTTGCTGTAGGAAATGGAAAAAAGGATGAGCCTATAACTGTTAAAGTTGGAGACAAAATTCTTTATGGCAAATATGCAGGCACGGAGATTACCTATGATGGTAAGGAATACCTTATCATGAGAGAATCCGATATTTATGCTATTCTCTAAATCTTAATTCACAATACCGGAAGTCAATTTTAAGGTTTCTTAGGAAATTTTTATTATAAGGTATTCCGGGTAGTATTAACCTCATTTACATCAATAAAACCATGTCGAAACAAGTAAAATACAATGTAGAAGCTCGGGACCTTTTGAAAAAAGGTGTCGATATCTTGGCAAATGCCGTAAAAGTGACCTTAGGTCCAAAAGGAAGAAATGTAATTATTGACAAAAAATTTGGTGCTCCCCTGGTAACCAAAGATGGTGTTACCGTAGCCAAAGAAATTGAACTAAAGGACCCTATTGAAAACATGGGTGCTCAAATGGTAAAAGAAGTGGCTTCCAAAACTGCCGATATTGCCGGTGATGGAACAACCACTGCTACCGTTTTAGCCCAGGCAATTGTTACCGCGGGTTTGAAAAACGTGGCAGCCGGAGCCAATCCAATGGACTTGAAAAGAGGTATTGACAAGGCCGTTTTAGCCGTTGTAGAAGACCTGAAAAAACAATCCAAATCTGTTGGAGACGATAATAAAAAAATTCAACAAGTTGCTTCCATTTCTGCCAATAATGATGAGACCATTGGTTCTCTGATTGCTTTGGCTATGGATAAGGTAAAAAAAGAAGGTGTCATTACTGTTGAAGAAGCAAAAGGAACAGATACTACGGTTGAAGTAGTAGAAGGAATGCAATTTGACCGTGGTTATTTATCTCCTTATTTCGTAACCAATCCAGAAAAAATGGAAACCGAATTGGAAAATCCATATATCCTGATTTACGATAAGAAGATTTCTTCGATGAAGGAATTGCTTCCTATTCTGGAAAAGCAGGTTTCTACCGGTCATCCTTTGTTAATCATTGCTGAGGATATTGAAGGAGAAGCTTTAGCTACCTTGGTAGTAAACAAAATTCAGGGTCGTTTAAAAGTGGCTGCTGTGAAAGCTCCTGGTTTTGGTGACCGCAGAAAAGCCATGTTAGAAGATATCGCTATCCTAACCGGTGGTACTGTAATTGCCGAAGAAAGAGGATTTAAATTAGAAAATGCGGAACTGACTTCTTTGGGTAGAGCCGAAAAAGTGGTTATTGACAAAGACAATACGACCGTTATCAATGGCGGTGGTCATAAGGATATGATTGTAAGCCGTGTAAATCAGATCAAGGCGCAAATCGAGACCACTACTTCCGATTACGATAAAGAAAAATTACAGGAACGTTTGGCTAAATTAGCCGGTGGTGTTGCTGTTCTTTATGTGGGTGCTGCTACGGAAGTAGAAATGAAAGAAAAGAAAGACCGTGTAGACGATGCTTTACATGCGACTCGTGCCGCTGTAGAAGAAGGTATCGTAGCCGGTGGTGGTGTTGCTTATATCCGTGCAATCTCTGCCCTGGAACATTTAAAAGGTGCTAATGAAGATGAGACTACCGGAATACAAATAGTACGTCGTTCCTTAGAAGAGCCTTTACGTCAGATTGTAGCCAACGCCGGTGGTGAAGGTTCCATTGTAGTACAAAAAGTAAAAGAAGGAAAAGACGATTACGGATATAATGCCCGTACCGATGTATACGAACATTTAATTGGAGCCGGAGTAATTGACCCAACGAAAGTTACCCGTGTAGCCTTAGAAAACGCGGCTTCCATTGCCAGTATGTTATTGACTACGGAATGTATTCTTGCCGACGTTCCAGAAGAATCCAAGCATGAACATGGTGGAGGAAATCCAGGAATGGGCGGAATGGGTGGAATGATGTAATTCCCCTTTTTTCCCAATTACAAAAGAGGCTGTTCCCAAAAGGTTCAGCCTCTTTTGCTTTTATTAAATTATAGTTCCCAATTCCAGCCGAATTGGGATTGTAATTTTTCTTTTAAAATTTGCTTTACCCTTGTCATAGGGACCTCCTTGCCAGTTTCCTGGTACAGACTCGTCACCCCCTTATCTTCAATGCCACAGGGTATAATATGGGAGAAATAGTCCAGATTGGGATGGATATTGAATGCGAATCCATGCATAGTGACCCAACGGCTGCAATGGACCCCAATGGCACATATTTTCCTTGCTTTTAATGGATTTTCCGGATCGATCCATACCCCGGACAATCCCTCTATTCGACCCGATTCCAGTCCAAATTCCTTTAGGCAAAGAATGACGGCTTCCTCTAAAAAGCGTAGGTATTTATGAATATCGGTAAAGAAATTTTCCAAATCGATTATGGGATAGCCTACTAGTTGCCCCGGGCCATGAAAGGTAACATCTCCCCCACGGCGAATCGGAAATAGTTCCACCTCATTTTCCTTTAATTCCTGTTCAGTCCATAAAATATGTTCCAATTTCGCTCGGTTTCCCAGGGTATAGACCGGGGGATGCTCGCAGAATATTACATGCTGTTTTGGGATTTCTTTTTCCCATAGTATGCCATCCCGAAGGGATTGTTTATAGGCAACCAGTACAGATTGTAAACCTTTCTGTTTTTCCAGGGCCGTTGCATAGGGAATTAGACCCCAATCCTCCATTCGAACGAATTTCATTTCCAAAATTAAGGATATTTGGTGGGGGTGAAATAGCTATGAGAACCGATAAATTGAATCTGGGTTTCTGGGGAGAAGAAAAGGCTCTGGAATATTTGCAGAAGAAGGGCTATATCCTGTTGGAAAGGAATTGGCGTTCCGGTAATTTTGAAATAGATCTTATTCTTATGGATGGTCCTGTCCTGGTTTTTGTAGAAGTAAAAACCAGGGAAGGTAACCAGCATGGAAACCCAGAATCCTTTGTAAATGCAAAAAAAGAGGGAAACCTGCAAAAGGCTTCCCTTCATTATATGCATAAGATTCGTCATGAAGGGGATATCCGGTTTGATATTATTGGTATTCTCGTCAATGACAAAAAAGAGATCCAGGATATCTACCACCTGGAAGATGCCTTCTTCCCGGGCTTATGAATTTATTTCCTGAATTTCTTGAATTGGTTAATTAATGCATTGGTAGAGCTATCATGGGAATGAATTTCCAGATCGTTTTCCAATTCGGGAACAATTTTTCCGGCCAGTTCCTTGCCCAGTTCTACCCCCCATTGGTCAAAACTGAAAATATTCCAAATAAAGCCCTGAACAAATATCTTATGTTCATATAAAGCGATTAAAGTACCTAAGGATCTCGGGGTAATTTCTTTTACCAGGAAGGAATTTGTTGGCCTGTTCCCGGTAAATATTTTATAAGGTGTAAGAAAATCAATCTCCTCATCCGATTTACCCTGTACTTTTAATTGGGCTACCACCGTTTCCTTATCCTTTCCATTCATTAAAGCCTCGGTTTGAGCAAAGAAATTGGACAATAAATAGATATGGTGTTTTCCCAATGGATTATGCGAAATAGCAGGCGCTATGAAATCGCAGGGGATCATTTTGGTGCCCTGGTGTATGAGCTGGTAAAAAGCATGTTGACCATTGGTTCCCGATTCTCCCCAAATAACCGGACCGGTTTGATAGTGAACCGGTTTCCCATCCCTTCCTACATATTTCCCATTACTTTCCATATCCCCTTGCTGGAAATATTTGGCAAAGGAATGGAGGTATTGATCATAGGGTAATATGGCCAGGGTTTGTGCCCCATAAAAATCATTATACCAAATTCCCATAAGGGCCATGATAACGGGTATATTTTTTGACAGTTCGGTACTACGGAAATGCTCGTCGGCTATATAGGCGCCTTCCAATAATTCCTGGAAATTTTCGAATCCTATGGTGCAGGCAATGGATAAACCAATGGAAGACCATAAGGAATAACGACCCCCTACCCAATCCCAGAATACAAACATATTCTCCGGATCTATCCCAAATTCAGTTACTCCTTTTGTATTGGTGGATAAGGCCACGAAGTGTTTGGCCACATCAGCATCCTTAGCTCCTGATTGTAAAAACCAGTCCCTGGCGGAAAAGGCATTGGCCATGGTTTCCTGGGTTGTGAAGGTCTTGGATGCTACCATAAATAAAGTGGTTTCCGGGTCGGAAATTTTCAAGGCCTCTGAAATATGAGTACCATCCACATTGGAAACGAAATGGGTATGGATATGGGGTTTTCTATAAGCCCCCAACGCATCGGTCACCATAGAGGGACCTAAATCAGACCCCCCGATTCCAATATTGATAATCGTTTGAATGGCCTTCCCGGTATATCCCTTCCAGGTTCCGGAAATGATATTTTCAGAAAAGACCTTCATTTTTTCCAAGGAAGCTTTTACCTCTGGCATCACATCTTTTCCTTCCGAAAAAACAGGATTTCCACTCTGATTTCTCAATGCAGTATGTAATACCGATCGTTTTTCGGTTTGGTTAATAATTTCTCCGTTAAATAATTTCTCCCGGTTTTCATTCAATCCCAATTCTTCAGCCAGGTTAATCAATAAGGAAAGGGTTTCGGCCTCGATTAAATTCTTAGAAAAATCGAAAACCAGGTCCTCCAGAATTAAATGATATTTTTCAAAGCGGGAAGGATCCTTTGCGAAAGCCTCTTTCAAGGAAAAGGACTTCATGGCCTCAAAATGGGCTTCCAGTTTCTTATACGCCAGGGATTCGGTAGGATTTTTTGTGCTTAACATGGGTATGGGGTTTACCCAAATCTAAGGAGGGCATTTGGTACCCCCAAATTTGGATAGGAATTATTTACTTTTAAATTTACACCGCGGAATTATGGAAAAAAAGAAGGTTTTATTTATACTGCTTTCCAACGGATGCTTTTTTGCGAGTTCCTTGGTTTCGATGTTTATTCATCTTGCGCCTTTGGACTGGCATTTTTGGGCTTCCTTAGCATCCAGCTTCATCTTTTTTATTTTATTGTCCCTAGTATTGCTTTATAATTTTAAAATACTCTTCTCTGAAGAAATTAAAGGATAAACTCTTTTACATTTTGGTTAACCGCCTATTTCATTTCAAAAAAAGGATAACCGCCTATTTTTCTATATTTGCCCCATGGATCTGACACAAATTAAGGATTTAAGGGAAAGAATAACTTCCCTGAGGAGGCATCTTTGACATCGATAACCGATTAGCCGAAATTCAAAAATACCAGGAAATTACCTTAGAACCCGGATTCTGGGACCAGCCCAAAGAGGCGGAAAAAACGCTTCATAAAATTAAAGGATTAAAACTCTGGACCGACGCCTTCGATGCATCCAATGCCTCTGTGGAGGATACCGAAGTCCTGTTCGATTTTTATAATGAGGATGGGGTAAGTGAGGAAGAGATGGATACCCAATACGCCCTATCAGAAAAGTTGGTTGCTGATCTGGAATTCAAAAATATGCTGAGTAGTCCGGAGGACCCTCTTTCGGCTGTTTTGCAAATCAATGCCGGAGCCGGTGGAACCGAAAGTTGCGATTGGGCCAATATGCTTATGCGTATGTATATCATGTGGGCCGAGCGGAAGGGATATAAACTAACCGAACAAGATATCCAGGAAGGGGATGTGGCCGGTATTAAATCGGTAACGATTCAGATAGAAGGTGAGTTTGCCTATGGCTATCTCAAAGGGGAAAACGGCGTACATCGATTAGTTAGGGTATCCCCTTTTGACGCCAATGCAAAACGTCATACTTCCTTCGCATCGGTATATGTATATCCTCTAGTCGATGATACCATTGAGATTGATATTAAGGATTCAGATATTGAATGGGAAACCTTTCGCTCCGGTGGGGCAGGAGGGCAGAATGTGAATAAGGTAGAAACGGCTGTTCGGCTCTACCATAAGCCTTCCGGTATTATAATTAAGAATCAGGAATCCCGATCCCAGCTTCAAAACAAGGATAATGCCCTTCGATTATTGAAGTCCCAATTATATGAAGCGGAAATGAGGAAAAAAATGGAGACCGTTGCCTTAATCGAGGGAAATAAGAAGAAAATTGAATGGGGTTCCCAAATACGGAATTATGTATTTCACCCCTATAAGCTCATCAAGGATTTACGGACCGGGGTAGAAACCTCCAATGTCAGTACGGTTATGGATGGAGACCTGGACGAATTTATTAAAGCCTATTTGATGGAATTCTAATGAAATACCTCCAATAATTCGCGTAGTTCCTTCACTTTGGATTCATAACCCAGTTTCTCGTAAGAACTAATCAGATTATGGATGAGTCTCATGACTATGGATTTATTTGGACAAGGATAATAAAACTCATCACGGGCATTTTGGTCCAATTGTTTGAGAAAGAAGTCCACATCATTTTTATTGAATACAAAGCCCCGGTTAAAAGCATTGATATAAAATAAAACATTTCTGGAATGATGGGCCGGTTGGTCGTTCGTGCGGTCCTGGTTTAAATAGGCCAGGATAAAATGCTGAGGAAGGTTTACACCATAAATAGGAACCCCAATGCTTTGAGCCACCAGCGAATAAACAATGGCCAGGGAAAGTTGATTCCCCTTTTTGGTTTCCAAAACCAGGTTTAAATAGGAGTTCTGAGGATCCTGGTGGTTGGCTGTATTGCCACTAAAGCCTTTTACCTGGTACAATACATGGTTTAAAACATTGACTTTTTCCAGGGGGCTCATTTCATAGCCAAAATGTAACCAGGCTTCTCTTTTCAATTCTTCCAGTTCGAATAGAATCTTTTCCTTCTTTAAATCGGGGTATTGGTATCGGTTTATGATTAAAACGCCTTCCAATAAATCATTTCCCCCGGAGAGATCCCAGATGGATAAATCCATTTTAACTTTTTCAAATTGGATTTTATGGATGACCTCTTCGAGTCTTTGCTGAATGCTAATATCGAAGGATTTTTCCCAGGCCGATTCCAGATATTCAATGACCCCATCACCGAAAAATAATAAACGATCCTCTATTTGCCTGGAAATCTCTATATCCGGATCGTCTAAAAGTTTTACAAGGGCATCAATTTCACTTTTATTAATAGATGCATTATCTCCTGTCATTGATCAAATTTAGTGAAAGAGAAAGATATGAGCAATGGAACCCAAAGCTTATTTTTGGCAATGCCCTCTTTCCGTTTTATTAAAGCGTACCTGGATTTTCAGATACAGAGTAAAAGTGAGTACAAAATCCATTCCCCCTTTGTTTTTAATTTCTTTATGGGGGTTTTAAAGAACAGGGATAAGGAAGATTTTTTTGAAGCCATAGAATCGGAGAGAAATTCTTTATTGAAAAGCAGGGATTTTATCGAGGTGGAAGATATGGGCGCCGGCACGGGACGTCAGGGCGTGTTATGGAAACAAAGAAGTCTAGCCGATATTGCCCGAAAGGCATTAAAACCTCCTTATCTGGCTAGAATTTTAGGGCGTCTGGCCAAATTTGTAAAGGCAGGAACCATCATAGAATTAGGTACTAGTTTAGGCATAACGACCTCTTATCTATCCTTGTTTAACCCTGATGCAGAAATACTTACTCTGGAAGGGAGTCCTGAAATTGCCCGAATGGCAGGAGAAGTTTTTACCCGGCTTGGACTTAAAAATGTTCAGGTATTGGTTGGGAATTTTGACACAAAACTTCCTGATCTCTTAAAAATCGCTAAAAAATCTCCCCGCCTAATGTATATTGATGGAAACCACCGCTACGAGCCAACCCTCCGGTATTTTGAATTATTTATGAAGGATTTCAGGGAGGAGGATGTTTTAGTTTTTGACGATATTCATTGGTCGGAAGAAATGGAAAAGGCCTGGAAAGAAATTAAACAGGACCCAAGGGTTTCTCTAAGTCTAGACTTATTCTATCTAGGGGTTGTATTTTTAAATGCCAATAGGGCTAAATCGCATTTCCGGCTACACATTTTTTAAAAGGCCTCGGCCAGTTCAAAGTAAAATCCATGGGATTTTTGTATTCCTTTTCCGTAATCCAATCGAAAGGTAAGTTGATTGGGAATGGAAAATACATAATGAATGCCTCCCCCGGCCGAGGGTTTGAATTCTGAAAAAGAAAAGGCTTGAAGACCCCAGGTACTTCCTTCTGATAGAAAACCTACAAGGGCTAATCGGGGAATAAAGTGGTATCGAAATTCCACCTGCCCTTCCAGCATGCTCTTATCCCGGTATTGTCCGGAATAATACCCTCGTTCAATACTGGAACCACCTAACTGGTTTAAAAGGAAAAAGGGAACCTGGTTTCCAATTATAGTATTGGCCACCAGGTTTATTCCCAGGGTACTCTTTTTGGTTATGGGAATAAACTGTATTCCGGAAAAATTTACTGTGGTCAATGTATTCAAATTGGATATTCCCTGAAGGCTGATAGCAGGATTTAGTCGAAGATAAGTGCCTTTGGTCGTAAAATTAATCAGGTCTCGGGTATCATAAACGAGTGAAATCCCAGTAAAATACACAGCTCCCCCCTTCTGGGCATATAGACCCGGATATTTTTGGAAGAAAGCAGCATTACTGTTGTAATTAAAATTATTACCCAATATTCTTAGGGTTAAACCTAAACGGAAACGTTTAATCAATTCCTTTTCGGCCTCTACATCGACCAGGAATTGCTTCGATTGAATTAATAATTTATTGGAGTCCTGGGTATTATTCCCAATACCATAAAAATAAAAAGGAAAACTTTCTCCATAAATATACCCGGTTAAGTGAATCTTATTGTTTTTAGTCCATATATCCGGACTATATTCCATTTTAGCCTGGTTTGTGGTGGAATAGGATATCCGGAGAGATTGGGTGGATACCCTCGTAATACTATCCTTGTGGGTATAATAGGAATAAATACCTGCAAGACCAAATTTAAACTTGGTTTCCGGGGAGTACGTAATATAGGGAAGGGCAAAAAATTCACTTTTTTTATAAAGGGAGGAATCCAGTTTTGTTGTATCCACTTCCCAAAGCTTTTTGTATAAAAAATGATACGCTTTATTGTTTTGATACATCCTTTGATGAAGGCGTATAATAAAGCCTTGGTTATCCTGGGCCTGTGACCGGGTGGATTGAAAAAATACAAGTATACAAACCAGGAGTACTTTATTCATAAGCTTATTTAAATTTTTCATATGTTTTCAATGAGTTTAAAAAGCCTCACCAATAGCAAAATATACACCGTGAAACCGCTGCTCACCAGGAGGTTTATTTCCAAGTGCATAGTCCAGGCGAAGAGAAAGCTGATTCTGTATAGAAAATATATAATGAATGCCTCCTCCATAAGAAGGTTTAAATTCAGATGTGCTAAAAGGCTGGTATCCCCAGGTGGTACCAGTGCCTACAAACCCACATAAGGCAAGCCGGGCAAGGAAATGGTATTTAAATTCAGCCTGAGCGGCTAATATGGATTTGTCCCGATAACGACCCTGGTAATATCCGCGTTCAATATTGGCTCCTCCTAGTTGATATAATAGGAAAAAGGGAACCTGTTTTCCTATTATGGTATTCGCGATCATATTCAAACCAAGAGAAAGAGTATGAGAAAATTTCAGGTATTCTACTCCGGTAAAATTTACCTGGGCCATGGTATTTAGGTTCGAAATCCCGTGCAAACTAACGCTTGGATTTAAACGAATATAGGTGCCTTTACTAGTGAAGTTTAGGACGTCCCTGTCATCATAGATAAAAGATAAACCGGTAAAGAAAGAGGTTCCCCCTTTTGCCCCATATAAACTGGAGTAATTATTTAAAAAATCCTTATTGGCATTTAAATTAAAATTATCATAAGTGACAATCAACGTAGTCCCTATTCGAAAATTTGGAATAACTTGTTTTTCAAATTCCAGATCAATAAAAGCTTTTCGGGAATCCAGGTTTACTTTGTTCGAATCTTTGGTTGAATACCCAATTCCATAAAAGTTTAAAGGGAAACTGGCAAAAATAATAGTCCCGGTATAATGGGTTTTATTATAGGCTGTCCAAAAGTCTGGATCCAGCTCCAAATCAAATTGATTGTTTAAGGTATAGGAAATGCTTCCTGTTTGTGCCGAAACCCGGGTAATGGAATCCTTATGAAGGAATAAAGAATATACACCAGCCCCACCAAATTGAAAGCTGGTTTCCGGTGAATAGGCAAAATAAGGAATTACCACAAAATTGGGTTTCTTTAAAAGATCTGTATCCGATTTTGCCGTATCCACTAACCATAACTGGTTATAAAGAAAGGTATACGGTTTAGAATGGTGATATAGCTTCCTATGCAATCGATTTATAAAAGAAACATTGCCTGTAGTGGATTCCTGGGCGGATACGAAAGAAAAGAATCCCGTTTGTGCTACGATGAGAAGAGCTATAAGGGGCCCTTTAAATTTTTTCAATAAAAAATTTTCTTTAATGGGGGCAAAGGTAGAAGGTTTTTTCAATATAAGGATTTAGGAGATTAAACTTAATTATTGGAAACCTGTATGGATTGCTATACGTTAAAGAATGCAACGTTTCTAAGGGGAAATTCTTTTAAATTTTTTTATAAATACCAGAAAGTATATGGGGAATTTGGAGGTTTATGAGGAATTAATTCCTTGGGAATCCACTAAAGAAGCAATTAAACAGGGTTTTGGTTCAATATTTCAAAAAAAAATATAACCAATGATGAAATCCTTTAAATTCGCAGACTCTTAGCTTAAACCTAAATTCCATAAATGGAAATCAATCCTATCCGTTCCTTTCTGGAAACGCATTATTTACATTTCAATGCTGCCGCCCTGGTGGATGCAGCAAAAGGTTATGTAAGCCATCTTGATAAACAGGGGAAAATGATGGTTACCCTGGCCGGTGCCATGAGTACAGCCGAATTAGGGAAAAGTCTTGCCGAAATGATTCGCCAGGATAAAATCTCCATTATATCCTGTACAGGGGCTAATTTGGAAGAAGATATTATGAATCTGGTAGCCCATAACCACTATAAAAGGGTACCTAATTACCGGGATTTATCACCAAAGGATGAAAGAGATTTATTGGATAACCATTTTAACAGGGTTACCGATACCTGTATTCCGGAAGAAGAGGCTTTTAGAAGATTGCAAAAACATATTCATACGATATGGAAAGAAGCGGATGAAAAGGGGGAACGTTATTTTCCACATGAATATATGTATAAAATGCTTCTTTCAGGGGTTTTGGAACAGTATTATGAAATCGATCCAAAAAATTCCTGGATGCTTGCCGCAGCGGAAAAGAACCTTCCTATTGTGGTTCCGGGCTGGGAAGATTCCACCATGGGAAATATTTTTGCTTCCTATTGCATAAAGCAGGATATCAAGGCTTCTACTATGAAATCGGGAATTGAATACATGGTATTCCTTGCCGATTGGTATGTTAAGAATTCAGGAGGGCAGGGTATTGGATTCTTTCAAATTGGTGGAGGCATTGCCGGTGATTTTCCTATTTGTGTAGTTCCTATGCTATATCAGGATATGGAAATGGAAAACATCCCTTTCTGGTCCTATTTCTGCCAGATATCCGATTCTACCACCAGCTATGGTTCCTATTCGGGAGCTGTACCTAACGAGAAAATAACCTGGGGAAAATTGGATATTGACACACCTAAATTTGTTATTGAGTCGGATGCCACCATTGTGGCTCCTTTAATATTTGCCTGGATTTTGAATTGGTGATTTTTTATTTAGAATGCTTATAAATTACCATATTCCCAAGCAAGTACAAATTGGACTAAATCTTAACACATATTTTTGTGTTTTAATAGTAAATTATTACAAAACGAAGGAATTCTTAAAACTGTATCATTGAAGTTTTAATAATGAATTCAAAATATAAATTCAAATTCTATAATATGCATCCAAAAATGGTTTTGGGAATGAAAAGCAGAAAGAGAAATACCAACCTGGGTCTTACCCTGCTCCTGGTTCTTTTTCTATTCGCAGGCACCTTTACAAAGGCCGCTGATCCAAAAAACGGGGAAACATTATTTAAACGTTATTGTACCCAATGCCATGCCATTGGCTATGTGGTAAATGGTCCAGCCTTAAAAGGAATTACGTCCACCGAATCGGAAGATTGGTTTGTACAATGGATTATCAATAATAAAAAGCTGAGAGAATCTGGGGATAAGGATGCGAATGCTATTTATGCCAAGTACAACCAGTCTGCTATGACGGTATTTGAAGGGCAATTGAAAAGACCCGATGTATTGGATATTTTGGCCTATATCAAACAGGAAAGTGCGGCGCCGGCCCCTACCACTGTAAGTGGTGGACCTGGAACGGGTTCAGGTTCTTCCGAGGGAGGAAATTCCTGGTTGACCGTTTTAGGTCTTATTGGGGTTATTGCCATTTTGTTCGGTGTCATTGGCATTCTGAACCGGGTAATCAAGACCCTAGAAAGATTAGTCCTAAATAACCAAGGGAAAGAATTATTGCCATTGGAAGAATCCAGTGCTTCCCATACCCTGGCATCCGGAACTTCTGTGCCGGTGGTAAAGAAAGATCGTTTTGCTTACCTTAAAAAACTTTCCAAGAATAAGCAGGTAGTCGTATTGGTAGGACTGATTACTTCAGTTGCCCTAACGGCCCTAGCCTGGGATCAGATGTTGGATATCGGAATAACCCAGGGCTATAAACCCGTTCAACCCATTAAATATTCTCATGCCCTACATGCGGGTACTTTAAAAATTGCCTGTCAATATTGCCATGGAAGTGCCTGGAAAAGTAAGAATGCAGGTATTCCTTCGGCAAATGTTTGCATGAATTGTCATAAAGGGGTCCAGTTAAGAGAAAAATATAATGGACAGGTTTCGCCAGAAATTGCTAAAATTTATAAGGCCTTAGATTATAATCCCGATACCAAAGTTTATGGGACTAATCAAACCCCAATTCAATGGGTCAAGATTCACCAACTGCAAGATTTTGTGTATTTCAACCATTCCCAGCATGTGAAGGTGGGTCAATTGAAATGTCAGCAATGTCATGGTCCTGTACAGGAAATGAAGGAGGTGTATCAATATTCTCCTTTAACTATGGGATGGTGTGTGAATTGTCACCGTGTTACCCGTGTGGCTTACCAGAACAATGGTTATTATGATAAAATGATGGCTTTGCATGACGAGTTCAAGAAAGGCCAAACCGTTACGGTGGCCATGATGGGAGGAATTGAGTGTGCAAAATGTCATTATTAATTAAAAGGAATCCATCCAAATAATAAACGTACCCCAACATGGAGAATACCCAAGATAATATTCAATACTGGAAAGGATTAAATGATTTAAGTTTTAATCCAGCCCATGAAGAGCAAAAGAAAAAGGAATTTGCCGAGCCTATTCCTTTGGATGCTTTCGTGGAAGGAATTGGATTAAAAAAAATTACCCCAAGAAGAGATTTCTTAAAAAGCCTTGGATTTGGATTAGGAGCCGCCACCTTAGCGGCCTGTAATAAAGCCCCAATTCATAAAGCTGTCCCTTATTTAATTAAGCCTGAGGAAATTACCCCAGGGGTAGCCAATTATTATACCAGTTCGTTTGATGGGTATAGCATTCTGGTTAAAACCCGGGAAGGTCGACCTATTAAAATTGAAGGAAATCCAGAATGTCCCGTTTCTTCCGGAGGGGTGGATGCAACCGGTCAGGCTTCCGTTTTAGGTTTGTATGATAATAATAAAATTCAGGGACCCAAGGAAAAAGGAAATGATACTACCTGGTCCGAACTGGATGCTACAGTGATTGAAAAGCTCGAAGAATTTCGACTAAACAACCGAGGAATCCGGGTAATTACCCCTTCCGTAAATAGTCCCAGCACCATAAAGGTTTTAAACGAATTCCTGGCTGCTTACCCTACGGCTAAATGGATTCAGTATGAACCGGTTTCCTATTCTGCCATTAGCCAGGCGAATAAAAATAGCTTTGAAAAAGAAGTGATTCCGAGCTATCATCTGGAGAACGCCGAGGTGTTGGTAGGGGTAAATTGTGATTTCCTCGGAACCTGGTTATCACCTGTCGAATTCACCCGTGCTTATAGCTCTAAAAGGGGGGCTAGAAGTTTAGACGGTAAGAAAATGTCCAGGCATATTCAGTTTGAAACAGGAATGAGCTTGACCGGTAGCAATGCCGATTTTCGTTATGCCATTAAGCCAAGTCAGGAAGGTCCTGTACTCATTGCCTTATACAATGCTCTGGCCGGATTATCCGGAGCATCGACTCTTTCGGTTCCTGCCATGAGCGGTTTACCCGATGAGGCTATAAAATCTACCGCTAAAACCTTATGGGCTGCAAAAGGAAAAGCCCTGGTAGTTTCTGGTTCGAACGATGTATCGGTTCAAATCTTATCCAATGCCATTAATGCCCTTTTGAACTCGTATGGAAATACGATCGATTTAAACAATTATAGCCTGCAAAAAACATCCAACGATGCAGAATTTTTAGATTTTGTCAAATCCATGAATGCTGGTGAAATTGATGCGGTATTCTTTTATGGAGTGAATCCGGTATATGATTTTGCCGGGTCAAAATCGTTTGCCGAAGGTTTAAAGAAAGTGAAATTTACCCTTTCCATGGCCGATAGATTGGATGAAACCGCTTCTCTTTGCGATTTGGTGGCCCCTGATAGTCATTTCCTGGAATCCTGGAACGATATTCAAGCCAAGTCCAATGTGATTGCCATTCAACAGCCCACCATTAATCCCTTATTCGATACCCGGCCTGGACAGCAAAGTTTCATAAACTGGACCTATGCAGTTACCCATAAAGGAGTGAATAGTCCGGTAATAGCCGTAAGCGATACCAGCTCTGCTAAAAAAGATTCTACCCAGGTTGCCTCTACACCGGTAAATAAAGCCAAGGATTATGCAGACTTCCTGAAAGAAAACTGGGAAACAAAGATTTTTCCATCTATGGGTATTAGTGGAAATTTTGATGAAAACTGGGAAAAAGCCTTGAGAAAGGGTTTTATTCTTGGATCACCTTCTTTAGCTACTCCTATAAGCTTTACCAAGGAATTGGGTCCGGTAGTACAAACCATTCTTAAAAATTCTGAAAATACAGCGGGAAATTTAGAAATCCATTTATATCAAAGTGTTTCCCTCAGGGATGGAAAATATGCGAATAACCCCTGGTTATTGGAATTACCCGATCCTGTAACCAAGGTTACCTGGGATAATTATATTGCTATGTCCATGGCTACCTGTCATGAACAAAACTTACGCGACGGCGATAAAGTTACCATAACCGCCAATGGAGTCAGTGAAACCTTCCATGTCTTGGTACAACCAGGACAGGCAAACGGAACAGGTTCCATTGCCTTAGGATATGGTAGAACCCTGGTAGGAAAAGCGGGAAATGGGGTAGGTCAAAATGCCTATCCATTGGTAAATCTGATGAATGGTTCCTTCCAATACCATAATAAAGCAAGTTTGGTAAAAGGAGAAAGTGGTTATGAATTCGCCAGAACCCAGGATCATAATACCATAGAGGGTAGATCCATGGCGAAGGAAACCATCCTGTCAGAATTTATTAAGAACCCCTATGCCGGTTCCGGCCGTTCCGATAAGGAAGAAGAAGAAAGAGCGAATATCTGGGACGATTTTCCAAAAAAAGGTCACCATTGGGGAATGTCTATTGATTTAAATGCTTGCACAGGATGTAATGCCTGTGTAGTGGCCTGTAGTGCTGAAAATAATGTGGCGGTGGTAGGACGAACAGAAGTGCATCGCCGAAGAGAAATGCATTGGATCCGGATTGACCGCTATTATTCTTTCAACGAAGTAAAGAATGGGGAAGGAAAGGCCTATACCAAAGAATCAGAATTAGGAACTTTAGGCAAGAATGGTTTATTGGAAAAAATGGAAAATGTTTCTGTTTTCTATCAACCTATGCTTTGTCAGCAATGTGATCATGCCCCTTGTGAAACGGTTTGCCCGGTACTGGCAACTATGCATAGTTCGGAAGGGTTAAATATGCAGATATATAACCGTTGTTTTGGAACCCGTTATTGTGCCAACAACTGTCCATATAAAGTTCGCCGATTTAACTGGTTTAAATATTTTGATAATGATGATTTCGATTATCAAATGAATAATGACCTGGGTAAAATGGTATTAAATCCGGATGTTACGGTACGTTCCCGTGGGGTCATGGAAAAATGTACTTTCTGCGTTCAACGTATTCAGGCCGGTAAACTGGAAGCTAAAATTGCTCAGACACCATTGAAGGATGGTCAGGTGGTTACGGCCTGTCAGCAAACCTGTCCGGCAAATGCTATTGTTTTTGGAGATATAAATGATCCAAACTCAGAAGTTTCAAAACTGTTAAAGAACGAAAGAACCTATTATGTACTGGATGAATTAGGTGTTCGTCCCGGCATTGGTTATATGACCAAAGTAAGAAACAGAGATTTAGTATTTAACGAGGCTAACCCCGAAAGTTTATAATATTTTAAAGGATGGAACATATATCGTATATCAGAGAGCCCCTTATTACCGGTGAAAATGTCACCTATAATCAGATAACTGAGGAGGTTTTAAAGCCAGTTGAAAGTGCACCAAATCCGAAATGGCTTCTAGGATTTGCCATTAGTTTCGTATTTTTTATGATATGGTGTATTGCCATTGGGGATACCTTCTGGAATGGGATTGGAGAATGGGGTCTTAATAAGACAGTAGGTTGGGCTTGGGATATTACCGGGTTCGTTTGGTGGGTAGGGATTGGCCATGCCGGTACCCTAATATCGGCTGTATTATTATTGTTCCGTCAAAACTGGAGAAATTCTATTAACCGTTCGGCCGAGGCAATGACCATTTTCGCTGTTATTTGTGCGGCCACCTATATTTTTGGCCATATGGGTCGTCCCTGGTTATTTTATTGGATTTTTCCTTTACCCAATACTTTTGGTTCCCTTTGGGTGAATTTTAACTCTCCATTAGTATGGGATGCATTCGCCATTTCGACCTATTTTACGGTATCCCTAGTTTTTTGGTATATAGGTTTAATCCCCGATTTAGCTTCCATTCGCGACAGAGCCAGTGGAATGATGAAAAAAGCCTATTCCGTTGCCAGCTTCGGATGGAGAGGTACGGCCAGAGAATGGTTGCGTTTTGAATCGGTAAGTTTAATTCTGGCCGCATTAGCTACCCCCTTGGTATTATCGGTTCACTCGATTGTAAGTTCTGACTTTGCCACCTCCCTGATCCCTGGATGGCATACCACTATTTTTCCTCCTTATTTCGTTGCCGGAGCCATTTTTTCCGGATTTGGAATGGTGCAAACCTTGTTGATCATTGCCCGGGAAGCCTTGAATTTAAAAAAATACATTACCATCGAGCATATTGAAACGATGAACCGTATTTTAATTTTAACGGGGTCTATTGTGGGGGTTGCCTATGCAACGGAGTTTTTCATTGCCTGGTATTCCGGTTCTGAATACGAACAATATCATTTCTTTTATACTCGTGCGCAAGGACCCTATTGGTGGGCCTGGGTTATGATGATTTCCTGTAATGTAATCACCCCACAATTATTCTGGATTAAAAAAATCCGTACCAGTATTATGGCTACCTGGATCCTATCTATTTTCGTCAATATTGGTATGTGGTTCGAGCGTTTTGTGATTATTGTACTTTCCCTTCACCGTGATTTTATACCATCCAGTTGGGCTATGTTTTATCCCACTATTGTGGATATGGGGGTGTTTTTTGGATCCATTGGTTTGTTTATGACCATGTTTTTACTCTTTATTAAGTTTGCTCCTTCCATTGCTATGGCCGAAGTGAAATTATTATTAAAGCATGGTTCCGAACAGGCAAAGAAATTAGTTCACCATGAAGATGCGCATTCCAAGGAATTATCCGGAGGCGTAATTATAGCAACAACCTTAGGTACAAAGTCCAATCAGCATGAGTAATACAAAATATATTATCGGGGTATACGACGATGAGGATACCTTAAAAGGAGGCATCAAGGCCGTTCAGAAAGAAGGTATTAATATTTATGACGTTTTTACCCCTTATCCTGTTCATGGTTTACACCATTTATTAAATGTTCCCCGTTCCCGATTGCCAAAAGTGGCTTTTGCCTGTGGTTTAATAGGAGCCATGACCGGGGTGGCTTTAATTGCCTATACCCTGGGAATTGACTGGCCTATGGATATTGGTGGAAAACCCCATTTTCCCTGGCCAAACTATGTACCGGTTACTTTCGAATTAACGGTATTATTAGGGTCCCTGGGAATGGCTTTTGCCTATTTCTATGTAAATGGCATGTATCCTGGCGCCCATCCCAAAATTTTTGATCCTAGAAGTAGCAACGACCGTTTCGTTATGGCCATTGAGACCGACGATCAGACGAATCCTCATTTGAATCAATTGTTGAAGGATAGTGGTGTCGTAGAAATTAAGTATACCGACGAAGAAAAATAAAACTGAACGAAAATGAGATATCTAGTTATAGCATTCCTTTTTTTAAGTTTCGGGATTCTGAGTGAATCCTGCATTCGTACCGAAAGAGATAGAGGGTATGAATATGCCCCAAATATGTATGAGTCTGTGCCTTATAATCCAGATTCTCCGAGCCCGGTTACGAAGAACGGTAGTTCCTCCATGTTACCAGTTTCCGGAACCCTACCCACCAATGCGCCTACGCATCTTAGTCATTTGGTAGATCCTTTTCACTATCCGAATACCCTGGATGGGTATTTTAAGGCAGGTGCGGAGATGAAAAATCCAATCCCGGCCACCAAGGCCAATTTATATGAAGGAGTAGCTTTGTACAATAGTTATTGCAGCCATTGCCATGGTATGACCGGTCAGGGTGATGGGGCAGTCGCCATGGATCAGGCAGCCGTTAAACCGCCTTCCTATTCCAACGGTACATCCAGTCGTTCTGGTGTAGACCAGATGAAAAACCTTACCGATGGTAAAATTTACCATACCCTAACCTATGGTATCAATAATATGGGTTCCCATGCCTCTCAATTAAATTCTGAAGAGCGTTGGAAAATAATATTATATGTCCATGAGCTTCAACAAGGTCGCCCTATTACTTTACCATAACCGCATTCCTACCATGACGAACCAATTTATATTTACTTCAAAAGCCAAAACGTATAGTCTTATAAGTATGGTGGCGGGTATCCTTTTACTCGCTATAGGTTATTTTATTCATAAGGGTAATCCGGATATTAATGGACGTATGTGGGGTAACCTCCTCATTTGCAGTTATTATTTCGTGGGCCTGGGTATGGGAGGATTGTTCTTCTATGCGGTAGCCTATACAGCGAAATCCGGATGGTCTGCGATATTATTACGATTACCATCTGCCTTCGGTACCGTTTTACCCGTGGCTTGCCTTATTTTATTGCTGGTCGTTGGCGGTGGATTATATACGCATTCCTTGTATCAGTCCTGGGCAGCTCCTGGTTTAACCACCGAGGGATCCCCAAATTTCGACCACCTGATTAAGCATAAATCTGTATTGTTAAATGTTCCCACCTTTATGGGATTATTGTTGGCATTTTTTATAGGGTGGATTTTATTTTCTTATAGATTGAGAGCCCTGTCCAAGCAGGAGGAAATTGAAGGGAATTCAAGACCTTTATGGACCAAAACCTTTAAGACAGCTACCTATTTCATTGGATTCTTTGCGCTTAGCTCTGCAGCCTTTGCTTTTATGGTGATGATGTCCAACGATGCCAAGGAATTTTCTACCATGTTTGCCTGGTATAATTTTGCAGGTATCTGGGTAAGCAGTTTAGCAACCATTACCCTTGTATTAACCTTCCTGAAAGACCAGGGATATTTTCCGGATGTAAACGAGAATCATCTGCAGAATTTAGGTTCTTTAATGCTGGCCTTTACTATTTTCTTTACTTATACCTGGTTCTTCCAAATGATGTTGACCTGGTATAGTAATTTGCCTGAGGAGATATTCTATATCCAAAATCGTTGGAGACTGGATTGGGGTTACCGCCTGATTTACTGGATCAATATTGTTTTATGCTTTGTGATCCCCTTCTTTACCTTATTGACCTCTGATGCAAAAAGAAATTGGACTATTATGCGATATATTTCTATCGTGATCATTATAGGGCATTGGCTGGATTGGTTTTTACAGGTAATGCCGGGAGAAGTGAAGTCTCATTGGAGCATTGATTTGCCGGAGGTAGGAGCCTTCCTTTTATTTGCTGGTTTATTTTCTTATACCATGTTTTATGGATTGACCAAAATGTCGATGGCAAATAAAAATCATGTTTTCTATGATGAAAGTTTGCACCATCATATAGAAAATGTTTAATTCTAAAAACGAAAATTTCGAATACTTGTTAATAATAGCGAAATGAGAATACTTAAAAATTTAGATCTTTCCAGATTGAATAAAGGCCTGGCTATTTTGTTCCTTGCTTTTATTCCAATGGTATCTATGGCACAGGTTGCCGACCCTGGTGCTGCAGAGGTAGATAAAACCGGAATGTGGTTAGGAGTAGGGGCCGTGGTTTTAGGCCTCGTATTAGCAGGCTTATTATTAGCCCTCATTGGAAGGATTTTAAAGGTATATGAGCTTTCCAGCGGGATTAGTGGTAAAGGGAAGGGGATTAATTGGAACAATGTAAATGGGGTAATGATGCTTCTTTTCCTGGTTTTTGGATTAATTGCCTTTATCTGGGAATTTATAGTGCATAGTCAGAAAATTTTACCGGAATCAGGTTCTGTTCATGGGGAAACTATCGATAATTTGATGAATGTTACCCTTTGGATTATTGGGATCGTATTTTTCTGTACCCAGATTTTATTATTTGGTTATGCCTTTCTGTACAGATATAATAAAAACAAGAAAGCTTTATACTATCCGGATAATGATCGTTTAGAGCAGGCATGGACCATAGTTCCGGCTATAGTGCTAACCATTCTGGTAATTTTTGGATTCTTTACCTGGCAACATATTACCAGTGGGGAAGAAATTAAAGGAAAGCATCCTGTTATTGTGGAAATTACCGGACAGCAATTCCAATGGGATATTCGTTATCCTGGTAAAGATGGTGTTTTAGGGCGTAAGAATTATAAACTGATCAACGATCTTAACTACCTAGGAGTAGATTTTTCCGATAAAAATGCCGCCGATGATATTATTGATAAACAGGGAGATACCATCTACTTACCTGTTAATCGTCCGGTTAAATTGGTTTTAGGCGCTAAGGATGTTATTCATAGCTGTTATATGCCATTCTTCCGTGTGCAGATGAATTGTGTGCCCGGATTACCTACCTATTTTTATTTTACTCCCCGATACACGACCCGCCAAATGCGTACAAAACTAGGGGATGATAATTTTAACTATATCATGCTTTGTGCAAAAATTTGCGGAAACTCTCATTATAATATGGGTCGTGTGATAAAAGTTGTTGATGAACAGGAGTATACAGAATGGAAATCCAAGCTGAAACCCTGGTACGATGCCGATATGAAGAAACAATTAAAGGCTGCGGAAAATCAGAAAAAAATTACCACTGATAATAAATTGGCTTCCAACATTAGTATTTATTAAAATATAGCAATATGTCAACCATAAGTCTGAATAATCCTGAGATTGCTGTGCATGTAGATCATGGTCATGAGCATGACCATCATGAACATAAAGAAACCTTCCTGACGAAATATGTATTTAGTCAGGATCATAAAATGATTGCCCGCCAGTTTTTGGTTACCGGGGTTATAATGGGTGTTGTAGGTTTAATCCTTTCCCTATTGTTCCGGGTTCAATTGGCTTATCCGAATCAAAGTTTTCCTTTTCTTCAAACTTTATTAGGCCATTTTGCTGAAGGAGGTAGAATTAAACCTGAGTTTTACGAAGCCTTGATTACCATTCATGGGACTATCATGATTTTCTTTGTATTAACTGCAGGATTGAGTGGAACCTTCAGTAATTTATTAATTCCCCTTCAATTAGGAGCCAGAGATATGGCCTCTCCCTTTGTAAACATGTTATCCTATTGGTTCTTTTTAATGGCCTGTCTGGTAATGATGTCTTCTTTCTTTGTACAAACGGGTCCCGCCAGTGGAGGATGGACGGTTTATCCTCCTTTAAGTGTACTTCCAACGGCCGTAAGTGGCTCGGGTTTGGGTATGACGCTTTGGTTAATTTCCATGGTATTTTTTATTGCCTCTCAATTAATGGGAGGGATTAATTATATCAGTACGGTACTGAATATGAGAACCCAGGGTATGACCATGACCCGTATGCCATTGCCAATCTGGGCCTTCTTTTTAACGGCGGTTTTGGGTTTACTTTCTTTCCCGGTTTTATTGGCAGGTTCCTTATTATTAATATTTGACAGAAGCTTTGGTACCAGTTTCTTTATTTCGGATATCTATATTAATGGTCAGGCATTAGCCAGAACGGGAGGAAGTCCTGTTTTATGGGAGCATCTATTTTGGTTCTTGGGTCACCCTGAGGTATATATTGTTATTATGCCCGCATTGGGAATTGTTTCTGAGGTGATAGCAGTAAATTCCAGAAAGCCAATTTTTGGTTACCGGGCCATGATTGGTTCCTTATTGGGTATTGCAGGTTTATCTTTCATCGTATGGGGGCACCATATGTTTATTACCGGTATGAACCCGTTCCTGGGAGGGGTATTTATGGTTACCACCTTAATTATTGCTGTACCTTCGGCCGTTAAAACGTTTAATTATCTGGCTACCCTATGGAAAGGTAATATTCATTTCACTCCAGCCATGTTATTTGCCATTGGTTTGGTTTCTTTCTTTATTAGTGGTGGCTTAACCGGAATCATTCTTGGAAATGCTTCTCTGGATATTAATTTACATGATACCTATTTTGTAGTGGCCCATTTCCACCTGGTTATGGGTAGTGCAGCCATATTTGGCATGTTAGCCGGTATTTATCATTGGTATCCTAAATTATTTGGAAGAATGATGGACGAGAAATTAGGCTATATGCATTTCTGGATAACCTTCATCACTGCCTACCTGGTATTTCTTCCTATGCATTATATAGGATTAGCAGGGGTACCTAGACGGTATTATGCTTTTACTTCGTTTGATTATATGAAGGATTGGTTGGAAGTGAATAAGTTCATTACGTTCGCTGCTTTTGCTGCGGGTATTGGACAATTATTATTCTTGTATAATTTCTTTGTAAGCATGTTCAAGGGTAGGGTTGCCACCCAAAATCCATGGAATGCGAATACCTTGGAATGGACTACCGGTGTGAAAGGTATTCATGGTAACTGGCCAGGTGAATTGCCTACCGTTTATCGCTGGCCTTATGATTATAGTAAGCCAGGTGCAGAAGAGGATTTTATACCACAAACGGTTCCGTATTCGGAAACTATTAGTTCCAATATTGCGCATGATTTCGGTGGTATGCCTGCTTCTGAGTATGAGGGATTATTACCTAATACAAGTCCAGGAATAAGCATTCCTGCTCATTAAATAATATATTTTTGTCTGAAAGGTCACCTGATCGGGTGACCTTTTTTGTATATGGGTTTAGCCTGAAGACCTATGTTTGCATTTTTTAAGCCAGTTTCCTGGTTTTTGGGAGCTTGTCGATTTAGTCTTATTTCCCTTTTGTTGCTCATTTTAGCTGGGGGCATTGTTCGTAGTTCCGGTTCTGGAATGGGTTGTCCCGATTGGCCAAAATGTTTTAACCGTATTATTCCTCCTACCAAAGCCTCAGAATTACCTCCTAATTATGAAGCAGGGTATTTGGCAAAAAGAGTCATGAAAAATAATCGGTTAGCCGCTTTGTTGAATAAGCTTGGTTATAAGGAACTTGCCGGAAAGGTTAAAAATGATCCTAAAATTTGGGAGGTCGAAGAATTTAATGCTTTTAATACCTGGACAGAATATATTAACCGGCTTATTGGTGTTTTAACGGGTTTTGGCTTTCTTGCCGTTTGGTTACTCTCATTTTTTATCCGAGCCCATTCTAAATTAGTTTTCTGGCTATCGGGTTTAAATTTGATTTTAATTTTCTTCCAGGCCTATTTAGGGTCCTTAGTGGTTTCAACCCATTTATTACCCGGAATAATAAGTCTGCATATGCTTTTAGCTATTATTATAGTATTCTTTTTACTATTTATATATCATAAGGCATTGAAATGGAGACCGGATTATAAACCACCGGTTTCAGAGAACAAATCTTCCTTTATCATAAGCTCCTTTATTTGGATTTCCCCCATTTTATCCTCCTTGCAAATATTATTAGGAACGAATGTGAGGGAGTCTTTTGATCATACAGAATTCAAAGTTCAAAATTCTATCGATTTCATGCGCTTCGCTGGAAATCTTTTTCCGTTGCATAGGGATTTATCCATTGGGATATTTTTATTGAATATGGGAATCGCTATCTGGGTAATTAAGAATATTCAATTTATATCCCTACGAAGACAGGTTATTTGGACCTTAGGCACAATTTTTTGTCAAATTGCCCTTGGCTTAAGTTTAGAATGGGGAAATTTACCACCTGTTTCTCAGGCCTTACATGTATTTTTGGCTGTTGTTTTAATTTCCTCGCAGGTTTGGACTTTGTTAATATGGAGATCAATAAAACCAATAAGGGATATTTCATATTAAGCATAGGAGAGGATGATACGATTATATACCAGAGAAAAGGATTATTCCATGCGAAGCAAGATTCAGGATTATTCCCAGCTTATTAAATTTCGGTTATCTTTCCTGGTAGTATTCTCTTCCCTGGTAGCCTATTTCTATGCGGGTGGCTTGGCCATGGTTTGGTGGAAATCTCTTTTTCTTATTCTTGGAGGATTTCTGGTTACAGGTTCGGCTAATTCCCTGAATCAATTAATGGAAAAGGATTTGGATAAATTAATGGATCGAACCAAATATCGACCACTTCCTTCCCTTAGAATGGCTCCCTGGGAGGCCGTGAGTGCCGCCTTATTCATGGGGGCCCTTGGTTTATTCTTATTATACCGGTTAAATACCTTGACCTTTGTTTTAGGAGCCCTGGCCCTAATACTTTATTCTTTTGTCTACACCCCTATGAAGCAGATTACTCCCTTTTCTGTTTTTATGGGGGCCATACCTGGGGCATTAAGCCCTGTTCTGGGTTTTACCGCAGCTACAGGTTATTTAAGTTTTGAACCGGGAGTTTGGTTCCTGATTCAGTTTGTCTGGCAATTTCCCCATTTCTGGTCCATAGCCTGGGTCATTGATGATGATTATGCCAGGGCTGGATTTCATTTACTCCCCTCCGAATCGGGAAAGGACCGGAATTCTGCCACCTGGATTCTATTTTCGGCATTTGTCTTAATTCCTACCAGTTTTCTACCTTATTTCACCCATATGGGCGGACGATTGGTTTTGGTCGTTTCCCTTTTGGCCGGACTCTATTTTTTTTACCAAAGTATAATCTTATTCAGGACTTGTAGCGTAAAAGCAGCAAGACAATTAATGTTTAGTTCCTTTTTTTACCTGCCATTGGTTCAACTGGCCTTATTATTTGATAAATTATTATAAAATGAACGCAACCACGGACGATACCCGAATTCAAACGGGACCTAAAAAATTTATAGTCTGGTTATTTATAGTAGCCTCCATTATGTTATTTGCTGCTTTAACCAGCGGCTATATTGTTAAAAAAGGGTCTGGAAATTTTGGTCATTATGCCTTGCCCCCCTATTTTCTATACAATACCGTGGTAATACTGGTAAGCAGTGTAAGTCTCCATTTTTCCTTAATGGCGGCCAAAAAGCTACAAATAAGCAGGGTTCGCTTGGGTTTATGGATAACCCTTTTCCTGGCATTGGTTTTCCTGGCAGGCCAATGGGCAGCCTGGGATTATCTGGTTAAAGAAGGCGTTTTCTTTTCGGGGAATAATCCATTGGGTTCCTTACTTTATGTATTTTCCGGATTGCATGGACTTCATATATTGGCAGGTATTGGTATGATTCTATATGCCCTGGCATCATCCGGCAAGGATTACAAACCTTCTATTTTGACTTTTCGTATAGAAATGGCCTCCATATTTTGGCATTTCTTAGATATACTATGGATTTATCTCTATGTTTTTTTACTTTTGAATCAATAACCTAATTATACATATGGAAATACCGGTAAGTGCCAGTCAGACCAAAGTAAGTGCATGGGGAGGAGGTCGTTCTCCTTTCTCCATCGAGTATGGCAAACTGATGATGTGGATCTTTCTTTTATCCGATGCGTTCACCTTTTCATCGCTCCTGGTTGCCTATGGTACCATCAGAAATAGTGTAGCAGCCATTCATTGGCCAAATCCCGAAGAAGTTTTTAAATCCGTTCCTTTTGTAGAAGCGAATTTACCCTTGGTTTTTGTGGGTATTATGACCTTTATTCTGATTATAAGTTCGGTGACCATGGTATTGGCGGTGGAAGCAGGGCATAGAATGGCCAGAAAAGAAGTAGAAAAATGGATGATATGGACTATTATAGGAGGCATTGCTTTTTTATCCTGCCAGGCCTGGGAATGGACTCACCTTATTCGTGAAGGAGCCAGCTTAACCGGAAATCCCTGGGGCGCCACCCAGTTTAGCCAATTGTTTTTTGTGATAACCGGTTTTCATGGATTTCACGTATTGAGCGGGGTGGTCATTAATATTATTATTCTAATCAATGTCTATTCTGGTACGTATGATAGAAGAGGTCAGTACGGAATGGTGGAAAAGGTAGGTTTATACTGGCATTTTGTGGATCTTGTTTGGGTATTCGTATTTACCTTTTTCTATTTAATTTAATTTTTATAAGAATGTCTAATACTACCGACCAGTTAAATCCTCAAAGTCCAGATGTCCTTCGGGCTGCCGATGATGCGGCACATGCCCATGAGGAAGGAAATGCCATGACTCCCAAGAAGATCATGCAGGTGACCTTGATTTTGTCTATTATAACAGCTATTGAGTTTTTAATCACCTTATGGTTGGTTCCTACTTTTCATTGGAATTCAACCATAAAAACCTTTGTTTTAGTTGGATTAACCTTATTAAAGGCATTTTATATTGTAGGATATTTTATGCATTTAAAGTTTGAGCGATTAAACCTAATTTACTGTATTGCTCTTCCTACTATTTTGGTTTTAGGGTTGATTGCCGGATTAATATCGGAAGGTCAACATTGGTTATTAATAAGGCCATAATCCTAAGCAGGTAGATTTCCTGCTTTATAATTTCGCTGGATAGTGAATAGATTTTTATTGGCCATAGTGATTCTGGCATTCCCCATTGCTGGTTATTTCCTATTACAAACAGGGGTAAATCACTTTTTTAGTTTACCCTATTATGGTCCTAAAAATTTATCAGGGACATTCCATTCTCGCAGAGGGGTAAAAATTCCGGATACCCAATACTATTCTATCCCTAATTATACCTTAATAAATCAGGATAGTCAGATCTTTTCTCAAGGATCGCTCGATACCAATACTATTTATATTGCTGGTTTCTTTTATACCCGTACAGGTTTTATGGGTACAAATCTTATTAAAGGGGAAGACTCTCTGGTAAGAATGTTTCGAATCCATCCGGATGTGAAATTTCTTTCCATTAGTCTGGATCCTGAATTTGATAAGCCTTCCCTATTAAAAACCTATGCAAGGAAATTCCATGCCGATACCCATCAATGGTATTTCCTGACCGGGAATAAGGATAGCCTGTTCCATTTATCAAGAAATTTTTTCTTCTTAAATGCTATGGAAAGAGGTAAGGATTCCCTTTTGGAACATAGCCCTTACCTGGTTTTGGTAGATCCTAAACATCATATTAGGGGGTATTATGATGTGACCCGCGATGAAGAGCTTAAAAAACTAAGAGACGAAATCATTGTTCTCAGACTGGAAGTATTACGAAAGGAAACCGATATTATCCAGCATTGATTTTAGTACTTTGTATTTCTTTACTTATATTTTTATCCATTCATGAATACCTATACCTGGTCCGAAAAGTCCATTTTTAGAATTGTTACTGGGTTAACGGCCTTTGTGCTGTTAGTGGTGGTGGTTTTGCACAATAAATGGTTGCACGCTCCCTTAAATCCTCCTTATTTTACCCGTTTCCTTCCGGGTTTGAATGCTTTGATAAACGGTACCTGTTCTCTACTATTATTGATTTCTCTATACTATATCCGAAAAGGGAGGGTAGAAATACATAAGCGACTAAATCTTACCACCTTTGTTTTAAGTTCACTCTTTCTGGTTTCCTATATTTTATATCATTTTTTCCAAAAAGAAACGAAATTTCCTCCCCTGAATCCATTACGTCCTGTTTACCTGATTTTATTAGTTTCTCATATAATCCTGGCAGGGCTTGTCCTTCCCCTCATTCTTTTTTCTTTTTATTATGCTTTGAAAAAGGATTTCATAACGCATAAAAAGTTGGTTCGATTTACCTATCCTATTTGGCTTTATGTTACCATTACCGGGGTAATAGTATATTATATGATTTCACCCTATTATCCATTTTAAATCTTTTTCTGTTTACCTTTGTTATTGGATTATGAAAAAGTTCATTTATTTATTAATTGTTTGTTGGACCCTGACAATGGTTCCTTCTCTCTCCCAGGCCCAATGTGCATTATGCCAGGCCCAGGTTCAAACCAATACCCAGGAAGGAAATACCCAGGCAGCCGGTTTAAATTCTGGAATTCTTTATCTTATGGCTACCCCATATTTAATTGCCTTAGGTATAGGCATTATGTGGTTTAGGAAATACAGGAAAAAGGATGTTTTGCTTCAGATGAAAAATGAGCCTATCCATTTAAACTAATTTATATGAATGCCTTTACAGCAGCTTTAGCAGGGAAATGTCCCCGATGTCGAAAAGGCAATATGTTTTCTCCCCCACAATACCGACCTTTTCAAAAGCAGAAAATGGAAGAGAATTGTAGTCATTGTGGATTGCATTTTGAAATTGAATCTGGTTTTTATTGGGGAGCTATGTATTTTAGTTATGCTTTAAATGTGGCCGAATCGGTGACACTGAGTTTTCTAATTTATTTATTAACGGGTTCCCATTCCCCCTGGTTGTATTCTGGCATTATAATCTTCTTTATATTATTGTCTACCTCTTTTAATTTTCGTTACGGACGAATATTATTATTGTATTTGTTCGGAGATGTAAAATACCAGGGTGAATCCTGAAATAACCATGAAATTATATTCCGAAACCTTTCATTTCTTATCCGACCTGAAGAATAATAATCAAAGAGACTGGTTTAACGATCATAAGGATACCTATTTAAAGGTGAAGGATAGTCTGGAAGAATTTGCCGAAGGTCTGATTCAGGAATTGGTTTTGTTTGATCCTTATGTCAAGGGCCTTTCGGGTAAAAAATCGGTAATGCGTATTTACAGGGATGTGCGATTCAGTTCTGATAAAAGTCCCTATAAAACCAATTTGGGCGCTAGTTTTCATAATCCAAATCATAAGGGGAACTTTCCAGGATATTTTTTATCGGTGGGTCCCAATGAGTCTTTTCTTGCCGGGGGGTATTGGATGCCTGAGGCCCCTGTTTTAAAGGGGATTAGACAGGAAATGGATTATAATCAGGAAAAGTTTTTGAAAATTGTGGATTCCAAGCTGTTTAAAGAAACTTTTGGTGGCTTGGGTCAGGAAAGTAAGCTTAAAACCTTACCGAAAGGTTATTCAGAAGATCATCCTTTAATCGAGTATTTAAAATTGAAAAGCTTTACAGTTTCTCATTCCATTCCTGACCAGGATTTCTTTTCCGATAAAGCCTTTCATACTATTGTAGAAGGAATGAAAGCCATGCTTCCTTTTATTCAATTTTTACGGGAAGTTCAGCCTGTTTAATTGGCTTAATAGGCAAAGGGGGAATCAAATTCGGAAAGAACGGGTAATATCTGATCTTTGGCCGAAACAAGGGGGTTTGAATAATTCCAGTCTATAGCAATAGTAGGATCGCTCCATAATAATCCACCTTCGGAGGCTTTATCATAATAGTTGGAACATTTATAGGTGAAAATAGTATCATCTTCCAGGGCCAGAAATCCATGGGCAAATCCACTAGGAATATAAAATTGGAAATGATTTTCGGCCGATAATTCCACCATTTCATATTTTCCGTAGGTGGGCGATCCTTTCCTGATATCGACCGCAACATCGAGTACCTTTCCTCTTACCACCCTTACCAGTTTAGATTGGTCAAAGGCAGGTTTTTGGAAATGTAAGCCCCGTAAGGTTCCTTTTACCGATGCGGATTGATTGTCCTGAACAAAAACGTCTGAAATACCCATATCCTTAAATTTGAGGAATTGGTAGGTTTCATAAAAATACCCTCTTTCATCTTTGAAGATATGAGGTTCCAGAACAAAAAGACCTTCAATGGAAGTAGTTTTAATTTTCATAAGCTTAATTTACAGGGTCTCCTCTCAATATTCTGTATCGTTTTCTTGCTTCGCTAACATAAAAACTTCCAGGGTAATTTAAGAATAGTTTTTCATAGAGTTCCTGGGCCTTTTTGGGCTGTTTAAATTGGTTCTCATTTAATTCAGCTAATTTGAATAGGGCATCATCGGCCCAGATACCTTCCGGATACAAGGCAAGTATTTTTTCCAGGTCCAGGGAGGCCTGGTCATAAAGATGCTGATCAAAATGAATTCGGTACCGGCTAAGCAGAATATCATCTCCCAATGCATTTTTAGGGTATTTTAGGTTCAAACTATCCAAAATATTTTCGGCCCGCTTATATTGATGCTGAAAGATTAATAATTCAGAAGCGGCAAATACCTTCAATGCTTTTCCCGTACTATCGTCCTCCAGGTTTTTTTGAATTAATAAGCTAAGGTCAATGGCATCATTGGAGGTCAATTCCGAGGTGGCTGTTTTTAAAACATCCAATTGAGATTTTGCCAAAACAAAATCGCCGGTATAATAATATATTTTTGCTCCCTCAAAAAGAGCTTCCTGACCCAGGGACTCCTCCTTGAAATCATGGTAAACCTGCCCATACAATAGGGCCGCCTCCCAGACCAAACCCTTAAGGATATCCACTTTTGCTAATTCTATTTTGCAATGTGCCTGGAATTCAGGATTCTGACCAGGTTGATTTACAAGTTGATTTAATAAATCCCGGGCCTCATTGGTTTTACCCAGGTATCCTATATCTATTCTGGCCAGGTTTAATTTTACATCCCGGGTTTCTTCCTCCCCAGAAAATTCTTTAATATAGTCCTGGTAATAGGCATATAAATCCGTGAAGTCGGATTCTTTATAGGCGGACTCCAGGATTTGGTTTTCTAGGCAGTTCAATCTTTCCCTTTTTGCCTGTGCATAATATCGGCTTCGGGGTTCTAAACCTATTATATAATTAAAGGCGTTTAGGGCTACCCGGTAAGATTTATTTCTAAAAGCCAAGCGGCCCAGGTTTAACAACCGGAATCCGGATTCTTTATTCCTTTTATCGAGGGCCATTTCCTGGATATAAGCCCCTTGAAAATCTTTTAATTGTAATAAATTCCAGGCCAGAATATCCGGGTAGGTATTGTCGTCCGGATTTTCCTCTATCCTTTTCAAAACCATAGACTTTAATAAAGTCAAACCCAATGAATCCCTTAATTGATATAAAAATCTATTTTCAATCATGGGCACCTGATCCGGATGGTTATGGGCAAGATTTAAATACTCCCCAATCTCTTCCGCTAAATTAGGGCCTGGCTGTGCCTTTAAGCTGAGGGGTATTATAAAGAACCCAACTATAAAACACCAAATCTTTATCGGGCTTAGCATCAAGAATATATTAATTGGATCAAATTTAATTCCAATTTGATGATTCTTCATCCTGATAAAAAATTAAAGTTTAATTCAAATGAAAGCAGGGACGTAGTAAAATGCTCGTTACAAGGTTATGGAAAACAATTTTACCTCTAACTTGTAAGGAATGTTCATCGATTAAGTACTGTGATTTTCTAATGAATTCAAATTGGGTTTGGGGTAGAGCCCTTTTTTTTACTTTATTATATCTTTTGGTGTACCCTTCTTGTCGAATGGATAAAGGAAAGAGCCAAATTCCTATTTCCACCTTTTTTTCCAATCCCCGTCAATCCAATATCCGAATTTCTCCCAATGGGCGCTTTATTGCTTTTTTAAAAACCTATAAAGGGAGAATGAATTTATTCGTTCAGGAAATGAAATCACAAAAGGAAAGGAGAATTACCGGGGATGAAAAAAATGATATTTATAAGTTTAAGTGGGGAGGAAATGCCAGTATTTTCTTTTTAAAGGATCAAAACCGGGACGAGAATTTTCATTTATACAGGGTAAATATTAATGAAGGGGATCCCCTGGACCTGACCCCATTTTTGAAAGTGCGGGTGGATTGGTGGGATGATGATCGCTGGAATAATGGAAAATTCTTTTTTGCCATGAACAAGAGATCTTCGGAATTACAGGATTTGTATTCCTATGATATAAAATTGGATAAAATGGAGATGGTTTACCAAAATCCAGGGCAGAGCCAATTAATGGGTATAAAAAGGGATAATTTGGGTGTACTAAGGATACTTATCGTTAGCAATGGATTAAATCAACAATTCCTGTATAGGGAATCCGGTGAAAATAATTTCAGGCCTATTTTCGAAACGAATTTCAAGGATAGAATTTACCCATTAAATTTCGATGCCAATAATAAAGGACTTTACGTAAGCTCCAATATTGGAAGGGATAAATTTGAAATTTTAAAAATCGATCCCACTACAGGGAAGGAATTAGAAACTATTTATAAGAATCCGGATTATGACGTCAATGAGTTTTATTACTCTTTTGTCCGAAATAAGCCAGTTTATGTTGGGTTTACAGATCAGAAATACCGAAGGGTGATTCTAGATTCTTCTGTGGTGAAATCGATGAATTATACACAGGAATTGTTTCCTGGTTTGGAAATCCGATTAGTGGATATGGATTCCAGCGAATCCCATTTTATTCTCCGGATTTTTAATGATAGGAACCTTGGTTATTATTATTTGTATAATAAGGAAGAAAATTCGATGAAAAAGCTGGCTGATATCAGCCCCTGGATTTTAGAAGATCAGATGTCTTCCATGAAACCGATTCAAATCAAATCCAGAGATGGATTAGTTTTAAATGGGTATGTCTCTATTCCGGTGGGCTCCGATGGAAAAAATTTACCCCTGATAGTGCAGGTACATCCAGGTCCTTTTAGCCGAAATGTCTGGACCTTTGACAGGGAAACCCAATTTTTTAATAGCAGGGGTTATGCCGTTTTGCAAATCAATTACCGGGGTTCCAGCGGATATGGGAAGAAATTTTTTGAATCGGGTTTTCGGGAATGGGGCAGGAAAATCCAGGATGATATAACGGATGCCAGTACCTGGGCCATCCATAGTGGACTGGCCGATTCTAACCGGATGGCCATTTACGGGTATGGATTTGGAGGGTATTGTGCCTTAATGGGGGCCATTCGAAATCCTCATTTATATTCCTGTGTCATTTCTTATTCGGGCATTTCCAATGTTTTTGATTTTATCAAGGATGTTCCCCCCCTGTATAAGGTGACCGCCAACCGGCTCTATGAAACTATTGGAAATCCGGAAAAGGATTTTAATTATATCCAGGAAGTTTCTCCAATTTTCCATGTTAAACAATTCTCTGTTCCTGTTTTCATTGCCCAGGGGGGAAAGGATAATAGGGTTAGTATTAATGAGACCGATAATTTTGTCAGGGAATTAAGAAAAAATGGGGTTTCTGTGACCTATTTTGTTCGTCCGAATGAAGGCTCCTTGTTTACTCATGAAGAAGATAAACTGGAGTATTATTCTGAATTAGAGCAATTTCTGGAGAAGAACCTAAAATCAAATTAATGAATTGAATTCCGGAAATAAGGCTGCTTCAGGGTATCGTGGTAATTTTGGCCTGATTATCATTTTATTATTTATTCTTGGGATCATACCTGTGGGCTTTTTATACTTTGGCATTCGGGAGGCCAGAAAAACGGAGATCAATAATTTCAGACTCAATAAATCGGATGTTTGGGACCAGACCACAAAATCGTATAATCGTTTATTATTTGACAGTATTCCCAGTTTATCCTATTATAAAGGGATTCTTGACTCCAATACGTTTAGCCCCATTGCGGGGCGATATTTCTCGGATTTTCCTTTTTTGGAAAGTATAGAGCTTTATAATTTACAAATTGGGATTGAGGCAAGAATGGGGGACATTTCCTTTAAAAATTTACATTTTCATCCTTATTCTCTTATCCGGTATTTTAGAATGGGTAACCAATTCCTTAAAAGGGGAGATACCACCCGGCAGGAATCCCTGGTCAATAATTCTGAATTTCTTTCGGATGGTTTTCGACCCCTACTAAACTTCTCCAAATTGGTATCCCAATTTGATTCTACCAGAACCTTGAATTCGGCCGAATTGTTTAAATATTTCTACGAGATTTCAGACCGAAAAATTACTTATTTAAGCATTCCGAGAAATCAGGAAATTAGTCTTTTGCGTAACTGGATGGATTCAAAGTACCTGATACCGGGGGCAGAATCCAATCAAAATTTATTGGTTTTTAAACTGGATCCCTTTAAAATTCCTATCCAGAATTATCAGCCGGATCTTTATGAAAAGATTTTAATCCGGCCGCTATCCTTTGATACCTTGTCGGGCAATGATAATTATTATACTACATCCATTACCCTTCCCAGGGCCTTTTCTGAATATCAATTATATTTTATTTCATCCCAATCCCATATTTACTCCAGAGCCATTCGACAATTTCTACCTCAATTATTTGTCTTCCTGGGAATATATGCCCTACTCGCTTTGATAGGATTTTTGATTTTCAGAAATCTTTCCATTAATAATCGATTATTCAAGCTTCAATATGATTTTATCAATAATTTCACCCATGAATTTAAAACCCCGGTTTCCGTAATTAAAATAACCGGGGAAACCTTACGGGGAGAGGGAAGTTTGAATCCTAAAGAATTAAATATTTTCGGAAAGATTCTTGAAGAGGAGGCCGATAAGTTAAACACCCTGATTAACCGCCTTCTTTCCTTTACCCAATTGGAGAATAAGGTCGTGAAGGTATATTATGAGGATTTAAACCTTCCTGATTTTTTTAATGAAATATTGGAGGAATACCGGCTAAAGTTTCCGGATTTTAAGATTCAGTATTTTGCCGAGGATATCTCCCTGGTAAAAACGGATAAGGTTTTGTTAAACAGTATTTTCTCCAACCTCATGGATAATGCGTATAAGTATTCCTATCCGGATAAAAAAGTTTTAAAAATAATCGTGGTAAGAGTGAAAAAATGGATAGTTTATCGTTTTATTGATCAGGGAATAGGGATTAAGAAAACCGAGATAGAGCATATTTTTAATAAGTTCTATAAAATTGAGAATGAATTTAATGTACAGGGTAGTGTAGGAATTGGGCTCGCATTTTGTAAAGAAGTTATAGGATTGATGAATGGGGAAATAGAAGTACGCAGTGAGGAAGGGAAGGGAACAGAATTCAGGGTCAAGCTTCCCGATTTACGTTAATGAATATTAAAACCAAAAAAAGATGGAAAACATGATTGTAAAGATTGTCGTTGTGGAAGATGACGATAATTTGAGGTTTTTAATTGCTTCCAGACTTCAAAAGGAAGCCTATGAGGTTATAGAAGTTCCTAATGGGAAAAATGCGGTAGAAATCATTTTAAAGGAAGACCCCCAAATTGTTCTTCTGGATTGGATGCTTCCTGGTAAATCCGGATCGGAGATATGCCAAGAAATCAGGGAGAAGGGATTTGAAAAACAAATCCTGATGATTACGGCTAAGGGGCAGGATATTGATAAAATTAATGCCTACCAATTTGGGGTATCCGATTATATAACCAAACCCTTTAATATGGAGGTTTTAATGGCCCTTATCGATAATAAGGTGAAATTTGAATTAATGGCAGAAAGGGGCGAGATTCATAAATTCGGGGATATGGAGCATTTCCCCAATACCCATACCCTTATTAAAGCAGGCAAAAGAGTAGAATTAACTATTTTGGAAAACCGTATTCTGCTTCATTTCCTTAAAAACCAGAACCAGGTGATTAATCGGGACGATTTAATGATGGTAGTTTGGGGATATAATTCTGAAGTGAATACCAGAACCCTCGATATGCATATTGTCCGTTTGAGAAAGAAAATTGAGGATAATCCGGAAAGACCATTTTGGTTGCAGACGGTACGGGGAATGGGGTATAAGTTTAATATTTCCGCCTGATCAGGAAATTAAAAGCCGGTCAAAAGAATTAAAAAGCAATAGGGGAGTACCAGACTTCCATCAACCCATACCATATAATAGGAATCCTTGCCCCCAGGTTTTGCTTGAATGATTAAAATATAAAAAATCATATAAGAAAGGGTAAAGGATATTTTTTCCTGGGGGCTGAGGTTTGAATGGGGTAGCCAAATTAGTAAAAGCAAAATGGCATTGACCAGGTAGGCCAGGTACTTGGTTTTTTGTTCCCCCAACAAAGTAGGCAGGGTTATTAATTTATTTAACCGATCATTTGGAAGGTCCCTGAAATCGAATAATAGGCAGAGAACAAAAAAGACCAGGTATTTTTGTAAAAAAAATATATATGTACCGGAATAGGTGAGAATGGACCATCCATTCCAATCCAAAAGGGGCAGAAGAACCAGGCTAATGGCCCAAATGAAACTAATGAACCAAACCTTTAGGGCAGGGACTTTTCGGAAGGATATCCGTTTTCCCTTCTTGTAAGGGAATGACTTGGAATAAAAGTAAACCAGGATTGATTCCAGGGCGATTAAGGCTTTGCAGGGAGTAGAAAGAAATGGGAAAATCAGGAAAAGGCCTATTCCTGATAGGATGATGGCCCATTTCATAAACCCATAATTTTCAGAAAGAATATTTTGTCTTGGGCTCCCATCCGACAGGAAACTATCCTGGTGAAAATGTATCATACTAAATCCATAGGCACAAAAAACCGATAGGATTTCGAATACTATCAATATAATATGAAAGGGTATATGAAATACTTTATTGGTTAATAATACTTGTACGCCTGAAAATAAGGAAAGAAGAATATTGGTATAAATAAGGAAGTCAAAAGCCTTCCTAGCCTTTTTCATTCGATCTGGAACTAAGGGTGAACCGGCTTATTTCCGGATACATCCCAATTCGACCAGGATATCCAATAAATCCATAGCCTACATTTACATATAATTGTTGGCTACCCTGTTTATATAATCCTGCCCATTCGGGATAATAATATTGAATAGGACTCCATTGGAAATTTGGAAGGCGTATGCCCATCTGCATTCCATGAGTATGGCCCGAAAACATGGCATCAATTTCCGGATACTGGGAAAGGATCTGTCCTCTCCAATGACTAGGGTCATGCGAAAGTAGAAGCTTTACAGGACTATTTTCCGTCCCCTTTATAGCCAAATCCATACGCCCATATTTTGGGAAATCGGAGGTGGCTGACCAGTTTTCTACCCCCAATAAGGAAATCTCCGCCTTTCCGATTTTGATTTTCCGGTTTGAATTCAAAATAAGATCGTAGCCCATTAATTTATGGATCCGTTTAAGTTCTTCATGATCCCGAAATTTCTCTTCCTGGCTTGTCCAATGGGCATAATCTCCATAATCATGATTTCCTAAAATAGAAAATACCCCTAAAGGGGCTTTTAACCTGGAGAATATGGATTGGTAGTCTTTCATTTCGTCCGAGCGGCTATTGACCAAATCTCCGGTAAAGAAAATCATTTCAGGTTTAAGGGAAAGGAGTAAGTCCAGGCCTAATGCAACAGCCTTCTCATTATAAAAACTTCCGGAATGAATATCTGAAATCTGGGCTATTTGCATTCCTTCAAATTCAGCAGGAAGATTTGGTAGGTGCAAATGAATGTCCCGGACCCGGTAATCATAGACGGAGCCGGATTGTAGGCCCATACCCAGGAAAACCATAGAGCCAATCCCTAAACCTGTTTTGGCAAGAAATTCGGATCTGGGAATAGGAGGACTGGAAGAACCGTACTCTTTAGAAGCTTGGGGATACTTTGAACCGCTAAATTGGTCCCATGCCCAGAGGGAAATTCGTCTTATTTCATCTGCAAATGAAAAAAGTAGAAGCATGAATTGCCCTGCATAAAGAGAAAAGAAGCCTATCGTTAGGCCTCTTTTCAAGATAGGGGATATTTTTAAACGGAACGAAAGGATTAATAAAGCCAGGATAATGCCCTTTAAAACCCAAAAGCCAATGCGAAATCTTCCTGATTTTTGGAAAAACCCCGGAAATGTAGTTTCCAGGGCTTTTAGGGTATAAAAATCAGATAGGAATAAGAGAACTATGAATAAAATAAAGAAAATAAACCTCGTTTTCATTAATTATAACGCCCTTCATCCATATCCAAATCGTCCTCGTCCATTTCCGTATTAAATAAACTCTGGAACATATCCTTAAACTCAAAGCCATTTTCCAGGAAATTCTTGCTTAATAAGGAATATTCGGCCAGTCCGTGTAATACCAATTCCATATAGACTAATTGAATCGTCTTGTTTTCTTTTGGATAGGATTTTTCCACCAAAGACTTTAATCCTGGTACTTTATGAAGCGCCTTGGTATAATCGGCATCACTCATCAGGTCCAGCAATTCCAGACTATTCCCTTCACTAAACCATTGAATAATGGGGTTATAGGGGTTTTTATCCTTTAGCTTCTTGGATTTTTCCGGATTGGGAAAATAATCGGGAAGCATGGTTTTAATAGCTTTCCCAATAAGGGTTGAAGCCACCTTAGCGGGCCCTTCCAATTCTCCTTCGTACACCAATTCTATTTTACCCGTAATGGCAGGGATAATTCCCAGGGTATCGGTGATTCGAACATGGGTAGAGCTTTCTCCGTTCTTTAATAATCTTCTTTCGGCCGAACTCACCATATTCTGGAATGCAGAAATGGTTAAACGGGCAGAGACCCCCGATTTCTTATCAATAAATTCGGAATTACGGGCTTCAAAAGCCACTTGCTCTACTAAATCCCTCAACAAGGAGGGGACCATGATTTTCTCTTCCTGGTCTACCTGTAATTTGGCCTCCTGCTCTGTAATTTGACGGGAAATAGCGATGGTTTTTGGATAATGGGTCAGGATCTGACTTTCAATCCGGTCTTTTAATGGGGTTACAATGGAGCCCCTATTGGTATAATCTTCCGGATTGGCTGTGAAAATAAACTGAACATCCAGGGGGAGCCTTAATTTAAACCCACGAATTTGAATATCGGCTTCCTGCAAAATATTAAACAGGGAAACTTGTATCCTGGCCTGTAAATCAGGCAATTCATTGATGACAAATATTCCTCTATGAGAACGGGAGATAAGTCCATAATGAATCACCCTTTCGTCGGAATAGGGTAGCTTCATGGTCGCTGCCTTTATCGGATCTACATCCCCTATTAAATCGGCTACCGTGACGTCCGGTGTAGCCAATTTTTCGGTATACCGATCGGAACGATGTAGCCAGGCTATTGGGGTTTGGTCTCCTTTTTCCAGGATCTCATTCCTTCCAAACCAGGAAATAGGAGCAAAGGGATCGTCTGATAATTCAGAACCATCAATAAAAGGAATAAATTCATCCAATAAGCCTATAATTCCCCGGGCAATTTTAGTTTTTGCCTGTCCCCGTAAGCCTAATAATAATATACTATGTCTGGATAATATGGCCGTTTCAATTTCTGGTAAAACCGTGTCTTCAAAACCTATGATACCTGGAAAACCGTTTTTGTTTTCTTTTAATAATAATATCAGGTTTTCCCGAAGTTCGTCTTTGACAGAACGGGTTTTATATCCGGACTTTTTTAACTCCCCGAAGGTCTTAATTTTTAATAATTTTTCGTTAAACATGAAAAAATAGGGGTTTTAAAGGAATGGTTAAAAATAAGGGAATAAGACCAAAGCCCCATCTTTATCGAATGGTTTTCCTCCGGTTTCGAATATAATCTTCGAAAATATATTCCCCCAACCCATTTAGGGTACTGTAAAAAGCTTTTCCCTCGTTAATTTGAGTGAAATCACGAATAAACTTTTGCAGGTAGGGATCCTTTGCAATCATAAAGGTGGTTATAGGAATTTTAAGACGGCGACATTGGGCCGCCATATTCAGGGTTTTATTCACCACTTTTCTATCCAGGCCAATACTGTTCTTATAATACCGAAGTCCTTCTTTTAAGCAGGTTGGTTTCCCATCAGTAATCATAAAAATTTGTTTATTATGGGTTTTTCGTCTTCGCAATAAATCCACTGCCAGTTCCAGTCCTGCATAGGTATTGGTATGATAAGGACCTACTTGTAAATAGGGAAGGTCTTTAATTTGGATGGGCCATGCATCGTTTCCAAAAACCACAATATCCAGGGTGTCCTTTGGATACCGGGTAGAAATTAATTCGGCCAATGCCATTGCCACTTTTTTCGCTGGGGTAATTCTATCCTCTCCATACAATATCATTGAATGGGAAATATCAATCATCAAAACGGTAGAAGTAATGGTTTTGTAGTCCATTTCCTCTACTTCCAAGTCTCTTTCGGTTAAGGTAAAATCACCAATCCCATGGTTTACCTGGGCATTGTGGATGGATTGGGTCATATCAATCTGATCCAGATTGTCTCCAAACTGGAAGCTTCTTCTTTCTGCATTCTTCTCATCCCCTTGTCCTGAAATGCTTGTTTTATGCGTTCCCCGACCAGATTTTTTTAGTTTTCCGAAAATTTCTTCCAAAGCAGACTTCCGTATTACCTGCTCGGTTTTAGACGATATTTTTAACTCACCCCGTTCATTATCTTCGGTTAAATACCCCTTGTCTTTCAGGTCCTGGATAAAATCACCCATTCCATATTGATCGTCGGTTAATTTATACTTCTTATCCAGTTCATTCATCCAGGATAGCGCTTCCCCTGCATCACCCGAAGTATAATTCAATAATTCGGTGAATAACTTAAGGAGATTATCAAAACCGCCTTTCGGCATTTCATTAGCCAGGTACTCTGAAAAGGTATATCCGCGCACGAGCTTGTTTTTTTGTAAAAATAAGGCTTTCCTACATATGTTAACCCCAAAGATTCCTTTCGGTTTTGTAACATTCCCTTTTGAAAATGTATTCCGCCTTTTTCCTGGCATTTGACCTGTTCATGATTTATACATCCAAAAGCTCCTTTTAACAAAATTTTATACTGGCATATTTTTTAAAAAAAGCCTACGGAGGTTTAATTAAAACTTTTTTTCAGGGGCTCTAAAAAACAAATTTCGGTAAGATTGAAAGAGGTGGTTTGCAAAAAAATGGCTTTATAAGGCAATAAAATTTCAATAGAGGATAAAAATTGAGCTTATAGAGATAAATAGGTAAAAAAAATGCCTAATAAATGCAAAAAATTAAATCCAAATTAAAATAATACTATATTTATCCACACAAACATTTTATATTATGATTGAAAAAGTAAAAACTATCGGGTTTAGCCCCGATTATGTAAAAAAGCCACCCGATTGTTTCGAATTACTATAATTTTTGAGCCTTAAAGGCTTTTAGAATGAAAAAAAACGTAATTCTTTTTTATCTCTCTTATTAACGCAATATGAAAAAAATTCTATTTAACATTTGGGTTTTGCTGCTTTTGACAATAACTGCCCAGGCACAGAATCTTACGGTGACCGGAACCGTAACCGGGAAGGATGATGGAGTACCCTTGCCAGGGGTGAATGTAGTTGTGAAGGGGACTTCTATAGCTACCGTGACAGGCCCTAATGGTAAATACAGTTTATCGATACCAGATGGGAAAAAATCCCTGGTATTCTCCTACGTAGGTTATTTACGGGAAGAAGTTCCTGTTGGAACCAATAGCACTATCAATATTTCATTAAAAAGTGATTCCAAGCTTTTATCCGAAGTAGTCGTAACCGGGGTTGGGGTGGCAACCAGTAAAAGGAAATTAGGGATGGATGTACAGTCCATACGATCGGAAAGTTTGCCTAATACACCCACGGCCTCCATTGATCAAGCCCTGGTAGGTAAAATTGCCGGATCTCAAATTTCGTCTATCAGCGGAAATCCAGGAACTAAAACGAATATCCTATTACGGGGAATAAACACAGTGCAGAACGTTACAACGCCTTTAATTATGGTGGATGGAGTTCAGCTGGGAACCTCTACCGATATCAGTACTATCGATCCAAGCACCATTGATCGGATTGAGGTGGTACAAGGAGCCGCCGCCGCTACCATTTACGGTGCACAGGGTGCCAATGGGGTAATTCAGGTTTTTACAAAAAGAGGTAAACCAGGGAAACCTAAAATAAATTTTTCCTCTTCCTATGGTTCCAATGTTCTAATCAATGTGGGGAAGGTACACCAGGCGAATCTTCATAGTTTTGCTACCGACGCAAACGATAATGTGATCAATTCCAAAGGGGTTCCTCTTTCTTTAAATGCGGACGGTACCTTGACCGGACTTCAATGGGCATTTCCTGCAGGAACCTATGTCTCTGCGCAAGCGAATCCGGGAAATATTTCCAATAAGCCGTATGACGCGAATCTTAAATTTTATAATCATTTGGGTCAGATTTTTGCAAATGCTAAAAGTCAGAATGCTGCCATAAATATTTCCGGAGCCAATGGCAAAACAGATTATTTAATTGGTTATGGAATTACAAGCCAGGAAAGCCCTATAAAAGATGCCGGAACGTATACGAGAATGAATTTTACTTCTAATATAGGAACAGAACTATTTAAAGGCTTCACTATTAGAACCAATACCCAATTAATTTATACCCTGGATGGAATAAATCCATATTTTGATGGAAGCGGGAATGGTGGAGCGCTTTATTCGGCTTTAAACACATCCCCATTTTTTGATTTCAATCATAAATTGGCTGATGGAACCTATCCGTATCGTTTAAATGCCACTATAGTTTCTGTCAATGGCGCCAATCCATTCTATTACGAGGAATATTCATCCCAGGAGAAAAAAGTAATTGACATTATTGAAAACCTAAATGCGAATTATAAGGTCAATAAATTTTTAGAACTAGATGCCAAATATGGTATTACGTATAATTCCTATATAAATAAAAGAATATACCAAAATCAATCCGGTAATATTAATGCGGTTAATCAAACCGCTTATATAGGACCTGGTTCGGACAATACAGGCGCTTTGCTAGATGACAATAATAATACAACCTTTCAGAATCTATTAATAAGTGGGTTTTTTCGAACGGATTTCCAGAAAGATTTTCATAGTCGGTTCCCCATTACTACCAGTACAGAAGTTGCCTATGATTATCGAAAAAACAAAGAAAATGATTTACAGGTTCAAGGTAATGGTCTTCCTTCCTATGCAATTTATAATATGAAGCAGACGAAGACCCAGGTGGTAAATACGGATTTGGTAACGCCGTTTATTACCTATGGATTTCTTTTGAATCAAAAAATTGATTTTGGTGATTATGGAGGGGTTTCAGGAGGTTTCAGAAGCGATTATTCTTCTGCCTACGGAGCAGGTCATACGCCATTTACCTTCCCAAGGTTTGATGCCTATTTTCGCCCCAGTTCTTTCAGTTTTTGGAAGAATGGTAGTTTAGGAAATGTTTTCCCGGAATTTAAATTAAGGGGAGCCTGGGGTAAAGCGGGTATCCAGCCAACTCCATTCGAGCGTTATGTTACTTTCAATAGTGGTAATGTGGGAAGCTCCCTGGGATTATCCAGTCCAAACGTTTCAGCAAACCCCAATTTGACACCAGAAATTTCTCAGGAATTGGAAACAGGGGCAGATTTGACCATTAAGGGATCGAACTCAGAATTTTTTACCAATTTTAATTTGAGTGGCACTTATTGGAAACGTACAGGATCGAATGTTATTTACGTAACGAATGTAGCTCCCTCCACAGGTGCGGACGGGATTAATACCAACGCCATTGGCTTATCTTCCAATGGATTAGAGTTTTCTTTAAATGTAGATGCCTATACCAGTAAGAAGTTTAGCTGGAATTTTATTACCAATTTTTCCAAGCAGACGTCAACAATTACCAGTATTAATGGCCCCAATATCATCTTAACCACCAGTGCAGGTAGTACGGCATTGACTTTGGCCCCAGGCCAAAAAATTGGTCAGATATATGGATATAAAGCTTTAACGGATCTGAATTATGTAAATCAGGAAGGGGTACAATATATACCCACCGCAAGCCAGGGTAATTATAGCATAGTAAACGGAAGGGTGGTGAACAATACCACAAAAGGAATTCAATTTACGAATGAAGCCTACTCGTTTGGCGATCCCAATCCTAAATTTAATATGTCTTTAACCAATACCTTTAATTTTTATGGGATGGCAACGCTTTCCTTCCAGGTGGATTGGGTAAATGGGAGCCATTTATACAATCAGACCAAGGAATGGATGTACCGGGATGGAATTAGCGGGGATTATACCATACCGGTAAATATTGCAGGAACCAGTGCCGCCTACGAAGCCTATTATCGCTCGGCTTATGCAGACTTTTTTGGTGCTCAAAATGGAGCCAGAAATAGCACCAAGGATTATTTCTATGAAGACGCATCCTTTTTACGTTTAAGGAATATATCCGCATCATTTGATCTGGCCAAAGTGATCAAAGGCAAGTTATTTAACCGTATGCAACTTGTGGTTACAGGAAGGAATATCTTGACCCTTACCCATTATTCAGGTTTCGATCCTGAAATAAGTTCAGGATCCCAGGGATCTGCTTTTGATCGTGGGGTTGACCATAGTTCTGTTCCCAATACCCGCTCCTATACAATTGGTTTAAACATTGGTCTTTAATTTATAGTATTATAAAAACCATTATGAAAAAATATAAGATATTATGGATTGGGGTTATTACCCTACTTCTTTCAGGAAGCTTTTCTTGTCAGAAACAATTAAATGTGTTAAATCCTAATTCCCCAACACCGGCTGTTACGGCTTCAGAACCAGGAATCATTGACCTTGCCTTGGGCTCTGTTTATACGGGAGGATTTAACGGGGTTAATTTATCCCCTTTAAATGCCCTTGGGGATAGTTATTTTTTTGCTGCCGAATGCTATCATGAATTATTGGCAGATAATATTTCTTCCCAGAATGCTAACCAGAATTATAATGTTATCAATTTACCCGATTATGTGATTCTGGACGATGGAACCAAATTAGTAAATCAATCGCCTCATAAAACAAATGTGCGAATTAATAATACCCGGGATAAGCGATCCTCCAACGCCTTATATTATGAATGGGCTTATATGTATGCCCTGAATAATGGAATGAATAATGTTTTATCCCTGGCCCCTGGGGTGAGTTTCGGGGGGGATGCTCCTTCGCGTTTAAAAACCATCCAAGCCTGGGCTTATTTTTGGAAAGGCTTTGCCTATTCCCGAATAGGGTCTTTGTATTATTCTGGCCTAATCAATAATACAGGAAATGCAACCACAAATACCTATGTTTTGCACGATGCAATCATAGCTGAATCGAATCGTTTGTTAAATCTTTCTGCCACTACCCTCGCTTCTATAAGCAGCACCACGGACTATACAACGGTGTTAACACAATTAATTCCCGCTTTTTTACAAACTGGAAATGGAGGTGTTCCTTCTGTAACGGCATTTACACATAATATTAATACCCTATTGGCTAGGAATATTTTAGCCAATAAAGCACAATCTGCTATGACCACTTCCGATTGGACTGCTGTTTTAAATTTAGTAAATGCAGGAATTACTTCAACCGATCCCGTATTCATAGCAAAAACGAATGGTACCAGTCCATTTATTTCCTTGACGGGAGGCTCCACAGCGGCTACCACGGCAGGAAGTAATTCCAGTTCAAATTTTAAAATTTCCGAACGCCTTATTCAGGAGTATTATACAGGTGATCAAAGGCTTGCCGAAAATTTCTCTTCTCAAACCTATTTAAATAGTGTGGGTGGATTATTATCGAGTACGCGATGGAAATTGGTTAGTGGAGGAAATGCTATAAAAGCTCCTACTGGCGCCAATGCCCTATCGTATGTATTAGCAGATAATACTACGGTAGGGAATTATCAACTCACTATTGCCGGTAGTTATGAGGAAAATGAATTGATGAAAGCGGAGGCTTTAGTGGAAACAGGACAAACCGATGTTGGTTTGGCCAGTGTAGATAATGTTCGGAAGTTTCAGGGTGCTGGTTTAGCCCCAGTTTCAGGAACAGGCTTAACCCAGGCCCAGGCCTTGGAACAAATTAGAAGGGAAAGAAGAGTGGCATTGATTTTTAGAGGAACCGCTTTTTATGATGCCCGTCGCCTAGGCATTATTTATGATATAACCAAAGGGGGAGGAAGAACCGGTGCGGTGGTACTTTCCTCGTCGGGTGTTTTGTCAACAAATGCGACCATTAATTATGATTTCTTTGATTATTGGGATGTACCAGCCGATGAAGCCGTTATTAATCCTCCCGGATCAGGAAGTGCCCCTATACTGAATCCAAACTAGAACAAAATTTCGGTAATACCAGGTAAATATGCCATCCCTTTTTACAGGGGATGGCATCTTTAATTATTAAGGATTCTTAGTTTCTAAGGCCATAAATTCATGGAATTGAAAGATTGCTTATGAAAAGGAAGTATGCTTAATATTTTCAAGGATTATTTGAGATTTTTTTGAATGATTGATAGGAAATTTGAAATAAGAATTCTAAATTAGAATTAGATTGAAGATTCGTTCAAAAGAATCTTTATTTTTTGAAGAATTTTCAATCTTCTTCCGATTTTTAGAAGAAACCCCTCTATTTTCTTCCAAAAATCACAAAAACCGGTGGTTTACTCCATAATATTTCTATCCTCAATTCTCAGTAAAAAAGGGTTTATGTCAATAAAAACCCAATATAATTTTCAATTTGAACTTAATATTAAGAAATTGATAATAAATAAATAAAAAATTTGATTTTTAAAACGAATCTCTTAATTTTACTATTCACAAACATTTTTTATGATATGAAAGAATTTTTACTCAGAAAAGGGATTCTTCTCTTTTTAGTCCTGATGTTACCTTTCTTTGCCAGTGCACAGATCACCATAAAAGGTAAGGTAATATCCAGCGACGACAACCAACCATTGCCTGGCGCTACAGTGACCGTAAAAGGTACTACCGCAGGAACCCAAACCGATGCTAACGGAGCATTTACCATCGAAGCCAAAGCTGGCCAGGTGCTAGTATTTGGTTCAATAGGGTATGCCTCAAAGCAAATTACCGTAGGAACGGTAACGAATTTGAGAATCACCCTGGATGTCAATGCCAAGCAACTTGGAAATGTGGTAATAACCGGAGCCTTGGGTATTAAACGTCAAGCCAAGGAACTTGGGGTTGCGGCCACCAATATTTCTGCAAAATCCTTGACGGAAGCACATCCCACCAATTTTACCAATGGATTAACTGCTAAGGTGGCTGGTTTGGTTTTAACTACTATTGATAATGGTATTAATCCTTCAACCCGTTTTACTTTAAGAGGTAACCGTCACATTAATGGGAATAACTTTGCCTTGGTGGTATTGAACGGGGTGCCAATTTCGCCCAATGAAGTAAACAATATTAATCCGGACGATATCGCCGACGTGAATATTTTGAACGGAGCGGGTGCTGCGGCTTTGTATGGATCGGAGGCATCTAACGGGGCTATTATTATTACTACAAAAAAGGGTACAACCACCGGTGCTCCGGTGATAAGCTATACCAATACCTATCAGGCCGAACAGATTTCTTATTTCTGGCCATTACAAACCGGTTTCGGTTCTTATGGGGGTGAAGAAGGTGTTTATGTAGATCCTTATACCCAATATATTATTGCCCCGGTTCCATTTGAAAACCAGTCCTATGGACCCGCCTATACGGGTGCTCCACAGCAATTGGGTATTCCTTTGCAAAATGGGGTAAAGCAAATTGTTCCTTATGCTACCCAGCCTACGGATCCGAGATTGGCCTTTTTTAATATTGGTCATAGTGATCAGAATAATTTAAATTATTCCAGTGGGGATGAGAAAAACTCCTTCGCTTTTTCTGCTTCCTATTTAACAAAAACCGGAGTAGTTCCAAATGACGCTTTTAAAAGGGCCACCTTAAGAGCTTCGGGTTCCAGAACCTATGGAAAGTTTAAGGTAGATTATACTGCTGCCTATACCCATAGTTATACCAGTACCTATGGAAATGGATTTGATGGTTCGTCCTTATTAAGTACTTTAGTGAATACGCCTTCCTGGGTCCCTTTACAGAAGTATAAAGATATTAATGCCCCGTTTGCCGATGTAAACACCTATTTTAATTCCTATGGAATCAATCCATATTGGACGGTAAATGAATCTAGAATCAATACCACTACCGACAATTTTAACGGTAGTTTCTTTGGAAGCTTTGCTCCCACCAAATGGTTGGATGCAAATTATCGTTTAGCCACCAATTTTGGATTTGCTTACCAACAACAAACCCGTGCGGAAGTTGATTTTTCTGCCTATGCTCATAGCGATCCAACCGGAGGATATGGTACTGATGCTACAGGGGTATTAGGTAGTACAGCAAATACCCCGGGTATTGTACCCGGTCAGGTAACCAATACCTACGAATTTGGAGATGGTTCCTTAGTTACTTCCGGTTTCCAGGGGCCTCAAGGATATTCTCGTTTGCAACAGGATGCATTTTTGAATTTCCATAAAACCTTTTTCAAGGATTTCAAAGCTAATTTATTGGTAGGAAATACCATTTGGGAAGAAAAATTAAATGCCACGGTAAATAGTAGTGCCAACCTGGCCATTCCTAATTTTTATAATGTGGATTATATTACTGGGGTCCCGAACGTTTTTGTAGGTTCTGCCATTATACGTCAGATTGCTTATTACGGTGACTTAACTGTAGGATATAAGGATTTTGCCTTTGTGGAGGGATCTTTAAGGAATGATATTGATTCCCGTTTATCCAAAGTATTTTCCGCTTTCTGGTACCCTTCAATAAAAGGATCCTTAATTTTATCCCAAGCCCTTCCTGCATTAAAGGATAATAAATTCCTTTCTTATGCCAAATTACGGGCATCCTATACCAAGGTGGGGGATGTAAATATTGCTCCTTATTCCATTACCAACGTATATGGTACCGCTAGCGGATTCCCTTATGGAAATACAGGAGGATTGGTTCAAAGCACTACCTTGGGAAATCCAGGATTGAAGCCGGAATTTACCAAGGAATTTGAGGTAGGAGGTGATTTTAGTTTCTGGGAGAGCAGAGTAAATGCAAATGTTACTTATTACCATAATACGACCACTAATCAAACCCTAACCATTACTACTTCACCGGCTACAGGTTATACCGGTACCAGTGTGAACGTGGGAGAGGTGTCCAATAGTGGCTGGGAATTTAAACTGGATGTGGATGTTCTAACCAAAGCAAAAAATAAGGTGGGTTTAAACCTGAGTGGTAATTTGGCCATTCAAAATAGTTTAGTTAATTCCTTAACCGCAGGATTAAAACAAATCAATTTAGGTGGGTACTCCAACGCGGCGGTGGAAGCCGTTGTGGGTCAACCCTATCCGGTTTTATTGGGTACAGATGTAAATAGGGATCCTCAGGGTCATGTTATAGTAGACGCGAAAACTGGAAACCCAACCCTAAATTCTAATCTGGTTAATTTAGGAAGAACCACTCCGCATTATATTATTGGATTAACCCAGACGGTAAGCTGGAATATTTTTAGCTTAACGGCAGTTTCTGAATTCCGCTTAGGGGCCATTATTTATAATGCAGGTTTAAATTCTGCCAATGCAGCCGGTACTTCCCAATTCTCAGCGAGTACAGGTCGTCAGCCTTTTGTATTCCCGAATTCGGTAATTCAGAATTCCAACGGCACCTATACCCCAAATACCAATTTATTAACCTCGGCCGGTGATATTAACTTCTTCGATAATGGGGGATATTATTCTGCAGCCAGTACTTCTGTAAGTAGTGCTGATTTCTGGAAATTAAGAGAAGCTAGTTTAAATGTGGATCTTACTAAATGGGTTTCCAAATCTAAATTTATTAGAAAGGCTAATTTTGCCATTAACGGTAGAAACCTTTTAACCATTGTTCCAAATGCAACGAATAAATGGGGGGATCCGGAATTTAACTTCACTCCAGGGAATGCCATTGGGGTTACCAGTGTTCAATTGCCACCGACCAGAATTTTCGGTGCTAGTTTAAACATCACTTTCTAAAATTACCATCCATGAAAAAGATATTTTTTATTTTTGCCCTTATTTTTATAATTGCGGGGAGCAGTTGTAAAAAAGACTTTCTAACAAGTCAGGCGATCAATCCAAATGCTCCCTCCGTTGCAGCGCCTAATTTAGTTCTATCCGGTGCCTTGAAAGGGGCGGCCGATGTAGTTAACGGGACTTCCTCTAATTATTACCTTGAGTATGCTTTATGGGGAGGTTATTTATCCTATAGTACCGGTTACCAAACCTCAGTTCCGTATGAATTATATGGATTTACCACCTCAAGTTTTAATGAATGGACTCCCGTATATCTGAATTTATCTAATTTTAATGCCTTAATTCAAGCAAATGCCGGACCTAATTATACTGCCATTGCGAAAATTATGATGGCCTATGATTTCGAAGAACTAGTGGATAATTATAATGATATCCCCTATTCTCAGGCTTTACAAGGAGCCAATAGTTTGAACCCCGTATATGATAAAGGTTCGGCTGTTTACGATGATTTATTGGTGCAATTGGATGCAGCAATTAAATTGATCCAGGGAGGAACGTCCGCTGCCGCCCCTAGTACTGCCGATATTATGTATGGAGGAAATATGACGAACTGGATCAAGTTTGCCAATACTTTAAAACTTCGCATTGCATTACGGCAATCCAATATAGCTTCTAAACAAGCGGCCTTAGCAACCAATATTCAGGCAACCCAGTCTCTAGGTTATATTGATGCTACCTGTTCGGGAGAAGTGAATCCTGGATACACCAATTTAGATGCTAATGGAGGGGAGCAAAGCCCCTTATGGTTGGAGTTTGGTTTTTCTCAGTCGGGAACGGGTGAAGGAGGAAGAAATATAACCCAGGCTAATTTATATGCCGTTAATTCCTTCCTGAAATATAATGATACCCTTCGTTTAAAGCAGGTTTATGCACCCAATTCCATTGGTAAAATTGTAGCCACAGCCTTTGGAGACAGAAATCCTCCTTCTTCGACCCCAAGTAAATTAGGGCCTGGGGTATTAAAGTCGGCTACCATGAATGCCAAAGTGCTTGGGGCTGCTGAATCGTTATTTCTCCAAGCGGAAGCAGCGGCTTCTGGCCTTATTACCGGGAATGCTGCTACCTTATATAATGCAGGGATTACTGCTGACTTTGTTGACAAAGGTTTAACCGCTGCCCAGGCGGCGGCGTATTATGCACAACCATCCGTTGCCTTTCCTACGGGAGCTGGTTTTGCGGCACAACAAAAGGCCATAATCCAACAAAAATGGTTTGCCCTGGATGTATATGGAGCATTTGAAGCCTTCAATGAATTAAGAAGAACCGGATATCCAAATGATATTCCCCTTTCCATTACGGCAGGTGCGAATCCTCCAAATCAAATTACCCGGACATTTTATCCTTTTGTTGAATATTCAACCAATGCGACTAATGTTAATGCGGAAGGAACCATTAATAAGTTTACTTCAAAGATTTTCTGGGCTAAATAATTTTAAATCGAAAAGAAATGAAAAAAGTTTTAATATTTTCCATCTTCTTAGCCCTTGCTTTTACAGCATGTCTTAAGAAGACCCCATTTTCAGATAGTCTGAATGCCAATGGGACCTATGCAACCTTTCCATTAGGAGGAATAGCCAATTTTGGAGCCGATGCCATTACTGGAGTGGATACGGTTACGGATACAGTTGAGGTTTATAATACTTCAAATAAACCCTCTAGTTCTGCCATTACAGTGGCTTTAATAGCCGATTTCCCTAAAGTGGCAGCTTATTATGCCATTGATACGAGCATACAATATTTAAGTATGCCTACTACTGCTTGTAAATTTCCCGCCTCCGTTACTATTCCTGCCGGGGCAAGAACCGCAAAAATTCCGGTAACTTTTTACTTGAATAGTTTGGATCCAACCAAGAGTTATATGTTGCCCTTATCGATTGGTTCCGCAACCGGATTATCTTTAAGTGGCAATTATAATACCCATTATTTTCATGTTATTGGAAATGCTATTGCGGGTGCGTATACATGGCATTATCAAAGGTATAATAATGGGGTTGGCCCATCTGCTGGACCTCCATCTACGAATACTACTTCCTCTGTGGTGTTTTCACCGGTAAATCCTACCAATATCGAGGTTAAAACAGGTTATCCTGCTACTCAAGTTCGCTATGAACTTACATTTAATCTGGTAAATGGAAAACCTACCAATTTTGCTGTTGCATTTAATGCAGCGGATGTGAAGACGTATTGGTCTGCGTATACTATTATTTCTGGTCCGACCATTGTTCAGGCCGATCCAGTTAAAGGTGTTTACGAATTTACCTATACCATATTTAATGGTTCGGCGAATCGTTTTATTGATGATACCTATACCCATCAATAAATAGTTTCTTTACTATTAGAAAAGGGGCGGTCTGATTTTTCAGATCTCCCCTTTTTTTGTTTTAAAATAGCTTTTGAATTAATAAATCCGATACCATTCTTCCTTTTTTAGTTAAGGCTATATAATTAGTATGAATATCTAAAAGCCCATCCTGATTAATCAGATTCGCTTTTTTAATAAAATTGATAGATTTCTCCCGACCAAATTGGCTTTCCAGAAATGGAATCTCCACCCCTTTTCTTGTTCGGATACTGGTTAGGATATATTCGTCAAAATGATTGTCGGGTGTAAGGGTTTCTTCCTCGAATTTTCTTGAATGTTCCATTATGCCTTTTATGTATGAGGAATTATTGGAGATATTCCATGAACGGGAAATTCCATTAAAAGAATGGGCAGATGGTCCTATGCCTAAATAAGGGATTCTGTTCCAATAATTGCTATTATGGCGGGAATGAAATCCCGGTTTTGAAAAATTGGAGATTTCATACTGATCCAAGCCTGCATTTTCCAAGGTTTCCATCAGATAGAGGTATTGATCGGCATAGATTTCCTCTTCAATTTCTTGGTATTTCCCTTTTTCTGCCTGATTTCCTAGTAGGGTACCTTTCTCTATGGTCATACCATAGGTCGAAATATGGGGAACCTGCAAATGCAAAGCGGTTTGAATATTTTCTTCCCATTTTTTTTGGCTTAATAAGGAAAACCCAAAAATCAGGTCCAGACTTAAATTCGGGTAGCCTGAATTCTGTAGTTCGTTTATAGATTGGAGGGACTGTTTTGCATTATGGCTACGGTTCATCCAAACTAAATCTTCTTCAAAGAAAGATTGTATGCCAATGGAGAATCGGTTTATTGGGGTATTTTTAAATTTTCTTATAGATTCCTTATTCAGATCGTCTGGATTGGCCTCCAAGGTAATTTCCGGCATATTGGATACTCTAAAATTCTTGTAAATACCGGTAAAAATATCTTCCAGGTTTGTCTGGCTTAATAAGGATGGAGTACCCCCTCCGAAATAGATAGTTTCAATTTCCTTATCCCCAAGATAATCCTTCCGCATCTCCAATTCCCCCAAGATGGCCCGAACCATTTCATCTTTTACCTTAAGCTGAGTACTAAAATGGAAATCACAATAATTACAGGCCTTTCGGCAAAAGGGAATATGGATATAGATACCGGCCATAGGGCAAAATTAGGTTTTATATTGTATTGTAATAAGGGAGTATTTTGTTGTCTTCCTTATAGACATAGGGCCTTCATGGATTTAATGTTTTTACTACCTGATTTCAACGAATACTTTTAGAAAATTTAGGTATGGATTAAGGGTAAACGCATTAGCATGTTTGCAGGAATGGGTATTTAAGGGTATGCCTTCCGCTTCTTGTTCGATATCGGAAATGTAAATTAGATGGTATAAGAAAGCTTGGAAAATGTATTTCTTAATTTAGGTTCCTGAACTCATTTGGGCTTAGCCCTACTTTTTGTTTGAATAAGCGGGAGAAGTGTTGGGGATATTTGAAACCCAGATCGTCGGCAATTTCATTTACCGTTTTACTTCTATCAAAGATTCTTTCTTTGGCCAATTCTATTATCTTGGATTGGATATATTCCTGTGCCGATTTGCCTGTTTCCCTTTTTACAAGATCCCCAAAATAATTTGCCGATAAATTCAGTTCACCGGCGCAATAGGTAACCGAGGGTAATCCATGAATTTCGCCGTTATTTTCTGAATAATAGGTGTTTAATAATTTCTCAAAGCGTTCCAGTATCCCCTTATGAATATGATCCCTGGTGATAAACTGGCGGTCATAAAATCGTTCACAATAATTTAAAAAAAGTTCAATATTCGAAGCGATTAGTTTCCGGCTATGTTTATCGACAGGGTGGAATACTTCCAATTCTATTTTGGAAAAACAGTCCAAAACGATTTGTCTTTCCTTTTCGGAAATATGTAGGGCTTCATGGACATCGTAGCTAAAAAAGGAATAATCCTGAATTTTCTTTCCAAGAGAGGTTCCAGTTAAAAGGTCCTTGTGGAATAATAAGGCCCAACCCTTTGGCTCAAAAGTTTTCACCTTCGGTTGGACGCCGACAATTTGTCCGGGGGCTATAAATACCAGGCTGCCTTCCTGGTAATCGTAATGGTTTCTTCCATATCGTAATTCCCCACAGTTCAGTTCCTTCAGGTAAATGGCGTATAAACCAAAATTAAAGGTTTTGGCGGGCATGGATTTAACCTTGGATAAGTCAAGAATACTTACCAATGGGTGCAGGGTTTCCACGCCCCTCATGGTATTGTACGCATTTACACTATCTAATCGGATAATTTCTTCCATGGAACTTGTATGAATAATCAAATTTACCCTTAAAAATTTATTTTGGTTCGTTTAGAAAGCGATTCGGTAATAATGGTAGGAAAATCTGTAATCCATATACCAAATGGATAGAATTTAGTTAAGACCTTTGGGTCTTTATCATAACTCATTAAGTTTATTTATGATACTTTTCATTCTACTAATTTTACTTTGTGTTGGTTTTATTTCCTATTCCAAAACATTCTCTGAAAAAAAAGTTCAAATCCTTTCCGACAACATCTTTCAAGGGGAGGTAAAAAATAAAATGGATTCCCTAGAAATGCTGCCCAAAAGTCCCTGGAAAGGGATGGATATGAAGGGTGGTATGCTATACGCAATTTAATTTTATAATGGGTAAACTTGATAAAAAAGGAAAATGAAAACGAGAATATTGGGGAATTCAGGATTGGAGGTATCGGCTTTGGGATTTGGCTGTATGGGGCTAAGTTTCGGCTATGGACCTGCAACGGAAAAAAAGGAGGCCATAAAATTGCTTCATGCAGCAGTGGACAAGGGTATTAATTTTTTTGATACCGCAGAGGCCTACGGGCCCTTTACCAATGAGGAATTATTGGGGGAAGCATTTGAGTCCATTCGAGAGAAATTAATTATTGCCACAAAATTTGGTTTTAAGGAGGGCATACCCAATAATGGTTTGGATAGTAGTCCTGAACGAATCCGGTTGGTTGCAGAATCTTCCCTGAAAAGATTACGAACCGATGTAATCGATTTATTCTACCAACACCGGGTGGATCCCAATGTTCCTATTGAGGAAGTGGCAGGAACGGTTAAAGACCTGATTTCAGAGGGGAAGGTGAGGCATTTTGGAATGTCTGAAGCTGGGGTAGACAGTATTCGGAAAGCCCATGCCGTTCAGCCTTTAGCTGCATTACAAAGTGAGTATTCCCTTTGGTGGAGAGAGCCCGAGAAAGAAATAATTCCTTTATTGGAGGAATTAGGCATTGGCTTTGTTCCTTTTAGCCCTTTGGGAAAAGGATTTTTAACGGGGAAAATTGACGAGAATACCAGTTTTGACAAATCGGATTTCCGAAATACAGTTCCCCGTTTTTCGGAAGAAAACCGAAAAGCCAATCAAAAATTGGTGGATGTATTACAGTCGCTGTCAAAAGCAAAGGATGCTACTCCTGCCCAAATTGCCCTGGCTTGGCTTTTGGCCCAAAAACCCTGGATTGTTCCCATTCCTGGTACTACGAAATTGCATAGAATGGAAGAGAATTTTGGGGGAGCCAGTATTGAATTATCTCGTAAAGAAATCCAGGATATTGATGCCGCCTTTTCGGCCATTCCAGTGCAGGGGGAACGGTATCCACCTCGATTACAACAAATGGTAGGGAAATAATAGTAGGTTTCAATCCAGCATTTATTGGTGGTTAGGGGTGCCGGTTCTATTGGCCAGGCAAGGGACAGTAGGGTTGGAATGGGGAATAGGCTCCTTATTTTTTTTAAACCGATTAGTTGTATGGTAATAAGTGAAAATATTCAGTTTAGCAATTGAAATAATTTTTTGGCTTTAAAAGTTCCTTCGGCAACCCTTTCCCTTTGCTTTAATTACGTTTTGAACGCAAATCACCCGGATTATAAAAAAGTAAAACTAATGGGTATTACCCCTTTAATGCCGGATCCAAGAATAGAGGAAATGATAAGGGGGCATTTGAAATAGAAAAGTTCCTATTTTGACTAGATAGGGATTAGTCATTCCATATTGTTCTTAAGCTGATAATTTTTGAACAGGTATTCTTTTTTTAAGAAAACGGAACAAGCTGGTTTATTCGCTATATTCCAATAGATCGGCTGGCTGACAATTCAGGGCTTTGCAAATGGATTCGAGGGTGCTGAATCGGATAGCTTTGGCCTTCCCTGTTTTTAGGATGGAGAGGTTGGACAAAGTAATATCTACTTTTTGGGAAAGTTCATTCAGGGACATTTTTCGTTTGGCCATCATCACATCCAAGTTTACGGTAATGGGCATATTAAATAGTTAAATCGTTATCTGCCTGAATTTCAACACCTCTTTTATATACCTGGGCAATAAGGAAAATTAAGCCTGTCATAAATATATAAGGCCCCCCATGAATCCATTCTCCTTGCCGGCTTCCCAGAGTCTTTAATAAATAGGCATACTGTATATTGGTAATAACCATTAGCATCCATAATCCTAGAAGGATATAGCTGATCCTTTCTAGTAATTGTACCACTTCAGTAATAAATGGTTTTTTGAGGTTAATTTTTGAAATTATTTGGGTGGCCAGGAAAGATATATAGGCCAGGCTTAGATCAATCATTATATGACAGAGAATTTTAAAAGAATATTGATAAATATTATATTTTCTTAGTTCGTAGAGATTGAGACCCTGGTACAAATCTTTTGCCACTTCAGGCTTAAAAAGGCTCATGGAATAGGTGGTTAAAAAACTAAATGCCTTAATGCTTAAGGTAATGGCGACCAGCCAGGCTAAAATGTTCATAACCTCCAGGAGGGTTTCTGTTTTAGTCCTTTGCGATTTCATTTTATATTTCTTTTTTTATTTATCAAAAATAGGTTAATAATTATTGATAAACAATAAATTTAACCTATGGATGTAAAATTTTGGAGGGGTTAAGGAAAGGGGAGGGAATCCTGGTTTCTGTTAAGGGCAAAGGTATTTCCATCTGGCGTAAAACCTGAACAGATTTTTATTTAATTTGTAAGGCTTAGGCTACGGCCCCGATCCAATGAATATGAAAGCAAAAATTTTACTATTTCTCCTGATCCTTATGGGCTTAGGAATTTTTAAGGGCAATGCCCAGATTTTAAAACCCGTAAAATGGTCCTATTCCTTTATAAAATTAAATGCCAAAACCGGTTTTCTGGTACTAACCGCCAGTATTCAGAAAGGATGGCATATTTATGCTCAGGGACCAGATAATGGGGATGGACCTATTCCCACTTCCTTTAAGTTTGAAAAGTCCAATTTATATGCCGCGGAAGGGAATCCGGTTCCTTCTATCCTTCCAAAGACCTCTTTCGATCCTACCTTTAAAAAGAATATTGGGGTTCATGAAGGAACCATCCAGTTTAAGGAGAAAATTAACCTTCACGGACCTGTTAAATCCATAAAGGGGAGCCTGGAATTTATGGTATGCAACGACAAGCAATGTCTTCCTCCCCAGGATTTGGATTTTGAGGTTAAGGTAAATTAAAGGTGGTATCCGGTAAAAATTTTCTTCGTAAGGTTTTTTTGGGACTTCGTTTGGGCCTGGGATTATTTGGCCCTTTTGTTCTGGAAACCCATGCATCGAACCTTCCCAATACACAACAGGATTCTTTACCAAAACATAGAATAGCAAAAAAGCAGGTTCGGATTCCTAATCTGGATAGTTTGGGGTCGGCTCCTGCCACTATGAGCCGGGATTCAGGTTCAAAAGATTCCATGCCCCAAATAGGTCATATTCCTGGCTTGCATCGTCACTTGGAGATTTCAGGAAATTGGAAGCCTGAAGCCGGGATTAAAAATCCTGATTCCATGAATGTCCAGGCACTACATCCCTTTTCTGAGTATTATGAGAAGGAATGGAATGCAAAGACCCAGGACCGGTTTTTTTACAGCCCTATGGCTATAAAAGCTTATGCGGAATATAACCAAGTAAACGGCAATCACGCCCCAGTCAAGGCTGCTCATGGTAAGGTCAGGGTCGTTCGTTCTTCCTGGATTCTGGTCCTGATTTTTTTTCTGGTGACCTTATTAACCCTTATCAAAGTCCAAAATCCAACCGAACTCAGAACTTTAAATGATAGCTTATTCAACGATCGGTTAATTCGGGACGATAGAGAGTTGCGTTTTTTACGATCCCCTTCCTCCTTATTAACCCTGGTCGCATTTTGTCTTTCCTTTGCCTTATTGGTCTTTTTTTATTGCAGGGACGAAGGGATTCGGTTTGAAAGTGAGGGACTTCCCCTGTATTTTATTATGAGCACTTTGGTCATCTTATTTTTTGTTACAAAAATTGGGGTATTATGGCTTATTGGTCAGATTCTAAAAGCAGGGAAAGCGATCCAGTCCTATTTAACCCTGAATTATATCGTCATGGCGAATTTTACCCTGATTATGTGTCCCTTTCTTTTTGTGTATGCCTTGAATAAGGATTTCCTATTACATTATTTTTCGGTATGGATTCCTTTCCTGATTTTACTGTTTTTTCTGTTTTTATATATCCGCTCAATCATTTTTATAGTTTCTAATTATCGCTTTTCCAATTTCTATTTATTTCTGTACTTTTGTGCGGTCGAAATTTGCCCGATGTTACTAGTTTTCAAGGTTATTTACGCATAATTTCTGAAGGGAATTCAGGTACTAAATAGTATTAATTGGTTATGATGGAGAGTAAGCTGAGGGTCAAGAGTGTTTTAATTACCCAACCCAAGCCCGAAAATGATAAAAACCCGTATTCAGAACTGGCTAAAAAATACAATCTAAAAATTGATTTCAGACCTTTCATTCATGTGGAAGGAGTGCCTGCAAAGGACTTTCGTAAAGAGAAAATCAATTTGGCCGAACATACTTCCGTCATTTTTATGAGCAGGAATGCCGCCGACCATTATTTCCGAATGTGTGAGGAAATGCGTTTTGAGGTTCCTTCCGAGATGAAGTATTTTTGTAATTCCGAATCTACCGCCCTTTACCTTCAAAAATATATCCAGTTCAGGAAAAGAAAGATATTTTTTTCCAAGCAAAACGGACTCGAACTTATGGAGCTTTTTAAAAAGCATCCGGAAGAAAGATATATATTCCCCTGTTCAGACGTACACAAGGAAGATCTTCCTTCCAAAATGCGCGATCTGGGGTATAAAGTCACCGAGGCGGTCATGTATAAAACCGTTATCAGTAATATTTCCGACCTGGCAAATGTCAATTACGATATTATTGCCTTCTTTTCCCCTTCCGGGGTTAAGTCTCTCTATTTTAATTTTCCTGATTTCAAACAAAACCAAACCCGTATTGCTGCCTTCGGAAATACCACTGTGGAAGCGGTAGGGGAGGCTGGCTTACATCTGGACATTAAGGCGCCTACTCCACAGGCACCGTCTATGACCATGGCCATTGAAGAATATGTCAAGAAGACAAATAAATAAGGTTTTCTGGCTTGTTTTTTGATTCCTATAAATACTAGAGGGAGATTCTTGTCGTTTCAGTTTTTGAATTGAAACCCGTTTTGAATTAGGTTATTTATATGCTTTCAGTCCTGATTTAAATGCATATTTTTAAAATATTTCCTAAATCTTGAATCTTTTTAAATTGAACTACTGTATAAATATCAGAATTAACTAGCAGTTTATCCCGAACAGCATTAATTATTTTAAATTACTATGAGAAAACTAATTTTCCTAGCCGCTACTTTAGGCTTAGTTTGGACAGGATGTGGATTGAACAAAGGTCCTGGTGGTGAGTTAACCGGCGTGGAAGGACGAACCAAATTCAAGGATAATGTGCCCTATAATATGGTATATATCCCTGGTGGAACCTTCCTGATGGGTGCTTCCGATGAAGACATAACCGGTGGTCAGATTAACCAAAGCAAGCAGGTTACTGTAAGTCCTTTTTACATGGATCAAACCGAAATTTCCAATAACCAATACCGCCAGTTCGTATATTATGTACGGGATTCGGTTGCTGCCAAGATGATTGGTAAAAGCCATTTGAAGAAAGGCGCCGATGGACTGGAATATATTGACTGGAAGAAAAAGATTGAGTGGTATGCCAAAAAAGGAGCCAAATCACCGGATGTAGAAGCCTTAAAAGGGATGTATTACGATGGAGATGATCAAATTTTCGGGAAAAAAGAGTTGAATGTTTCCAAATTACAGTATAGCTATGCCTGGTTTGACTGGAGAGCGGCTGCTAATTCTCAGGGAAAAAATTTACCTCGTTCCTCCTTCATTCATAAAGATAAGGTGGGCGTGTATCCAGACACCCTGGTTTGGTTACGGGATTTTGCCTATGCACAAAACGATCCAATGGTAAAGAGTTATTTCAGCCACCCTGCCTATGATAATTATCCGGTAGTAGGGGTAAACTGGAGACAAGCCAGAGCTTTCTGCGATTGGAGAACCAAAACCTATGAAGATTTCCGCGCTAAAGAAAAGAAACCAGGGAGAGGCTTGGTAAGTTTACCAACCGATCCACAATTTGAATGGGCTGCACGGGGCGGTCGTGTCGGAGCGGAATACCCTTGGGGAGGTCCTTATATCCGAAATGCGAAAGGATGCTTATTGGCGAATTTCAAACCAGGACGGGGAGACTATGCTTCCGATGGAGGTGCCTATACGGTTAACGTTAAATCCTATTTCCCTAATGATTATGGTTTGTACAATATGGCCGGAAACGTATCGGAATGGACCATTTCCTCCTGGACCAATGTATTCAATAGTTTTACTTCCGATTTGAATCCTACCTTCAGCTATGATGCGAAGCCTAGCGATCCACCTGCGTTAAAAAGAAAAGTTGTTCGTGGCGGTTCCTGGAAAGATATTGGCTATTTCCTACAAACCAGTACCCGCAGCTACGAATACCAAGATACTTCCAAATCCTATATTGGTTTCCGTTGTGTGATTGAATCTCTGGGAGCAGGACTTCCAGGAAAAACCAAGCCCAAAGGAAATAAGTAAACCATAAACATTTAAAATACTAATTGAAACCCTAATTATTTAATAACAAAAAGACCATGTCACAAAAAAAACAACCATTTAAATTTACAATGAATACCTTTTATTCCTTAGGTGCCGCTGTGGTAATCATGGGAGTAGGATGTAAATTACTACACTTACCTGGTTCCTTTGCCTTAATCGCAACTGGATTAGCTGCGGAAGTGGTCGTTTTCACCGTCATTGCCTTTACCCCACAAGCAGAAGAACCAGATTGGACTTTAGTATATCCGGAATTGGATAAAGACTATACAGGTCCAAAAGCCCAACCTAAATCGGTGGCCGCTGTTGGTGATGGAACTTCCCAGCATTTGGATAAATTATTCCAGGATGCAAAAATTGGACCGGATTTGGTGCAAAGCCTTGGAAATGGTTTAAAATCATTCGGAGAGAAAGTATCCAATATTTCCCAGGTACATGATGCAGCCCTATCTACCAATGAGTTTTCTCAGAAATTAAAAGGTGCTTCTTCCAAAATGGATGTATTAAGTTCTGCTTTTGAAACCTCCACCCAGTCTTTGGTGGAAATTTCTAAAACTAGTGGAGATTCTAAGGTATACCATGAGCAGGTTTCCTCTTTAGCGAAAAATCTTTCTGCCCTGAATGCGGTATATGAAATTGAATTAAGAGATTCTAACGAGCATTTGAAATCGATGAGCCGGTTCTATTCTTCTATGAATGAGACCATGGGTAATTTCAATGAATCGGTAAACGATACCAAGGTATTCAAGGATGAAATTGCAAAACTTTCCAAGAACCTGGCATCGTTGAATGCTATTTATGGAAATATGCTATCGGCAATGAATGCCCCAAGAAGTTAATAATCCACCATTCAAACTAAATAACCCTAAACTAAAAAACAAAAATGGCTGGAGGAAAAGAAACACCAAGGCAGAAGATGATCAATCTTATGTACCTGGTACTCACCGCGATGCTTGCCCTGAATGTTAGTGACTCTGTCCTAAATGCATTCAAGCTGGTTCGGGATGGATTAGAAAACACAAACAATAATTTTTCGGACAAAAATGATGTTACCTATAAATTGTTCGAAAATCAATTAAAGGCAAGACCGGAAAAGGTTAGACCCTATTACGATAAAGCCATCAAAGCCAAGAAGATTTCTGACGAATTAAAGGCCTATATCGACGGCATTAAAGCAGAGATGATTAAGCGCGGCGATGGAATCGATCCTAAAACAAAGGATATCGTTCGAAGAGATGACCAGGATGTTTCTACCCATTATATGATGGGAGAAGGAAACAACGGAAAAGCCCGAGATTTGAAGGCAAAAATTTTAGAAGCCCGTAAGAACTTCCTGGACCTGGTGGATCCAAAAGAAAGAGGTCAGATGGATAAAAATATGACCCTGAACGCCGAAGATCCTAAAGGAATAGGGGAGAACGGGGTAACGCAAACCTGGGAGATTGAGAACTTTGAAGGTGTGCCTCTGACCGCAGCAGTGACCTTATTAACTAAAATGCAGGCGGATGTTGAAAATGCAGAAGCCTTAGTGGTAGATCATTTATACAAAAACATCGATTCCGACGTTACTATTGCTGTGGATCAATTCAAAGCCGTAGCCGTAGCGCCAACCTCCTATTTAATTGTAGGACAACCTTATAAAGCACAGGTATTCCTTACTGCATTCGATTCTCATGAGAATCCTGATGTTACAGTAAATGGAAGTAAACTATCGGTGAAAGACGGAATGGGTGATTATACGGTTAGTACCAGCAAGCAAGGTATTTTTACCTGGATTGGTACCATCCATATGAAGGATAAGGACGGAAAAGACAAAGAATATAAAACGGAGCCGCAAACCTATCAGGTTTCTGCACCTAGTGCGGTGGTAAGTGCCGATAAAATGAATGTTCTTTACATTGGCGTACCCAATCCAGTATCGGTTTCAGCGCCTGGAGTTCCATTGGACAAGGTTCATGCATCCCTGTCCGGAGGATCTATTTCCGGAAACGGGGGCCATTATGTGGCGCAGGTTTCTACTCCCGGAAAAGCAGTCTTTACGGTTTCCGGCGAAATTGATGGAAAACCCCATGTATTAGGTACTACGGAATACCGTATTAAAAGAATTCCGGATCCTATTGCGAAATTTGGTGGAATTGGAAGCGGTCGTTTAAGTGCCGGTGCCATTAAAGCTCAGGCAGGGGTGGCCGCTGTATTGGAAGGATTTGATTTTGATGCACGTTTTGAAGTGGTGAAGTTTACCATGTCGGTGAATAAAGCCCGTGCCCTGGATTTATTTACCGATGTGTCCAGCGGCTCCGGTCTTACCCCCTCTATGAAAACGGCCCTGCAAACCATAGCGCCAAGAGATCGTATTTCGATCGATGATATTATGGTGAAAGGACCAGACGGTGCCATTCGTAAATTAACCAACGGAATTACGATAACCGCTAATTAAAAAAAGAATCTCCCCGAAGAGAATACTAAAATGAAAATGAAAACGAAAATCTTATTATTTGCCTTGTGTTTACTGGTTGTGGGTGCTCAGGCTCAAACTAGCAGCAAGAAAAAGAAGAAAAAAGGGAAATCCAGTTATAACGCCAATGCTTCTTCAAAGAAAGGGGCCGTTAAAACCAGTGCCGCTACAGATCTTGCACTTGCTAACAAGAAAGCAGATTCTTCCGACATGGTTTGGTCTGGACTAGGTGCAGATTCCACTGTAATGGATGGAGCCTATACTGCTAAAGATTTTCTGAATAATAAGGTAACCCCTTATCCTGCCCTTCGGGAGGCGGATGTGATGTACCGGAAAAGAATCTGGAGAGAAATTGACGTAAGAGAGAAAATGAATAAGTTTCTTACCTATCCAAGACAACCTCTTATTGATGTCTTAATGGATCATATTAAGGCAGGGGAATTAACCGCCTATTATGCCACCCAGGCCGGACCCAAAGATCAGGGGGATGAATTCAAAAGACCCTATAAGCGTTTATCAGAATTCAATGCGGCAACTGGAGCCGGAAAGGAAAAAATTCAGATTGCCGATATTAAAGACCCCAATTCCGGGGTGATGAAAGATTCGGTGGTGGAAAAATCCTTCGATGCGGGTTCTATTGTAGCCTACCGCTTAAAAGAAGACTGGATTTTTGATAAGCAACGATCTGTATTCGAACCCAGGATTATAGGATTGGCCCCTGTAGTGGCCCAGTTAAATACCAATGGGGATACCATTGGAACAAGAGCCTTGTTTTGGGTATATTATCCGGAAGCTCGTAATGTATTAGCTCATGCCCAGGTATTTAATCGTCATAGTGATGGAACCAACCTGAGTTTCGACGATGTCTTTATTAAAAGAATGTTCAGTAGCTATATTATTAAAGAATCCAATAGCGATGATCTTCCTTTAAAGAATTATGCGAATGTTAAAAGCCAATTGGATGCATTACATGAAAGCGAAAGGGTGAAGAGGGACCTGATGAATTATGAATCCGATTTATGGGAATATTAATATTCCTTTAATGAATACAATGAGGCCGTTCCTAATAAGAACGGCCTTTTTTTGTTTTAAATATTAGCCAGAAGCTTAAGAATTGATTTTCGGACCCTTGGTTAATTATACTATTTCCGTCTTATCCTCCTCCACTTTCCTATTAAAATAATCCTGAACGTTTTGCGCCTGTTTTTTATTCAGGGTGGTTTCCAATTCTTCGAGGCTAAGAAGGGCAATTTTTTTAACGGATTTAAACCTTTTCAATAAATTTTCCGCACTGGTTTTGCCAATGCCCTCTATCTCTTCCAGTTCCGATAATAGGGTGTTTTTATTTCTTTTGGCCCGGTGAAAGGTGATTCCAAAACGATGGGCCTCATCGCGCATATATTGGATTACCCTTAGGGATTCTGATTTCTTATCCAAGTATAAGGGCATAGAGTCACCTGGATAATAAATCTCCTCCAATCGTTTAGCAATGCCAATTACCGGAATTTTCTTTTCCAGGCCCAGGGCCTTCAGACTTTTCATGGCGGAAGATAATTGCCCCTTTCCCCCATCGATAATGATGAGTTGGGGTAATTCTCCATTTTCTTCCAATACCCTTTTATATCTCCTGAACACCACCTCTTCCATGGTGGCAAAATCGTTTGGTCCTTCCACTGTTTTCACATTGAAATGCCTATAATCCTTCTTAGAGGGTTTTGCGTCCTTAAATACTACCATAGCAGAAACGGGAAACTTTCCCTGAAAATTTGAATTATCGAAACATTCCATATGTTTAGGCAGATCCCGTAATCGCAAATCCTCTTTTAATTGATTTAATACCCTTTCGGTTTTCACCTCCGGGTTCAGCTTTTCATATTGATCTAGTTTGGACTTTTTAAAGAATAAGGCATTTTTCAAGGATAGGTCAAGAAGTTTCTTTTTATCGCCGGCCTTTGGAACGGTAAAATGTAGATCAGGATCTTCTAGATTGAGTTCAAACGGAACAATAATTTCCCTGGCATTACTTTCGAAACGGGAACGGAATTCAGTAATGGCAATACTTAGAATTTCCTCTGGGCTTTCTTCCAGTTTTTTTCTTAATTCCAGGGTCTGGGTTTGAATAATGGTTCCATTCCCTACTTTCAGGTAATTGACAAATGCAAAACGATCTTCGATGGCAATACTAAATACATCCAGATTATCCAGATGGGAACTCACTACCGTCGATTTGCTTTGGTAATTTTCCAGGATTTCAATTTTCCTGTTTATTTTATGGGCTTTTTCAAAGGCATATTCACCCGAAGCCTCTAAAAGCTGGGCTTTTAATTTGCTTAGGAAGGGTCCGATATTGCCCTTTAAGATTTCCCGGATTTCCTGAATATTTTCCTGGTAATCCTGTTCGGTTTGATAATTCTGGCAGGGCCCCAGGCAATTACCAATCTGGTACTCCAGGCAAACCCGGAATTTTCCTGCATCGATATTTTCCCGGGTGAGTGCCAGTTTACAAGTTCTGAGAGGAAAGACTTCGCGAATAAGGCTTAATACCACCCGCATCATGGAAATGGAGGCATAGGGTCCAAAGTATTTGGACCCATCCTTGATAATTTTACGGGTTCCAAAAATTCTGGGAAAGGGTTCATTTTTTATAACCAGGGAAGGATAGGTCTTATCATCCTTTAATAAGATATTGTACCGGGGTTGGTGTTTTTTAATCAAGCTATTCTCCAATAACCAGGCATCAATTTCCGAATCGACTATGGTAAATTGAATATCCCGGATTTTGCTTACCAATACCCGGGTTTTTCCACTTTGTTGGTTTCCTTCCTTATTGAAATAGGAGCCCACCCGGTTTCGTAAATCTTTTGCCTTCCCTATATAGATAAGGACCCCGGTCTCATCGAAAAACTGGTAAACCCCTGGTTTATGGGGAATTTTAGCCAAGTATTCCTGGTAGGAAAAGGGAAGCATTTTTTCGGGATAATTAAAAATCTAAACGTTTATCTGGCTGAGGCTTGGTAATACTATCGGATGGAGATCCGGAATTAGGAAGTATGTATTTACTGCAATCCAATTCGAACTGACTATCTCCTTTTGGTTTTTCAAAGGGCTCTTTGGAAATCGATAAAGAGGCATTTGCATAAACCTTTTGCATATACAATGCCCAGGACGGTAAGGCTGTAGTAGCTCCTTCTCCCATTGCCAGACTATGAAAATGTTCGTACCGATCTTCCCCCCCGGTCCATACTCCGGAAACGAGGTCAGGGGTAATCCCTATATACCAGCCATCGGAATAACTGGACGTGGTACCGGTTTTCCCCCCAATCTCCTCAGTAAAATGATATTTATACCGGAGACGGGATCCTGTTCCATGCAAACTTGGGTCGGTATTTCCCTTTAACATAAAGACCATGGCATAGGCCAGGTCTTCGGAAATGGCTTGTTTTACTTTAGGGTTTTCGGTAAACAGGATATTCCCATTTTTATCTTCAATCCGAATGATATAATTGGGCTCTGTATAAATACCCTTATTTGCAAAAACGGAATAGGCGCCCAACATATCGTATAAACTTACCGGCATGGTACCCAAAGCAATAGAGGGATAGGGCTTTATTTCGGAACTAATACCTAATCGGCTGGCCATTTCGACCACTTTTTGCGGACCTACCTGTTTTATTAAATAGGCCGAAATGACATTGATAGAACGGGCCAAGGCCTCCCTGAGGGTATAGGAACCACCATATTTACCATCGTCATTGCTGGGGGTCCAATCCGGAGCCCCGGGACTGCTCACTGTAACGGGTTCGTTTTCTACCTTATAACAGGGGGAATATCCGTTTTCCAGGGCAGTGGCATATAAAAAAGGTTTAAAGGTGGAGCCAACCTGGGTTGAACCCCCCTTTACCTCATCATATTTGAAGTACCGGAAATTGATTCCCCCTACCCAAGCCTTTATATGACCATTTTTGGGGTTTACAGACAATAGAGCGGAACGAAGAAATTTCTTATAATACTTAATGGAATCGAGGGGGCTCATCATCACCTCTTTTTCTCCAGACCAAGAAAAAACTTTCATAGGAACCCGGGTATTAAATTCCTTTAGGATACTGTCTTCCGATAAACCCATTTCCTGTAATTCATGATACCGGCTGGTCCTTCGCATACTCTGGTTTATTAAGTCCGGGTCTTTTTTCCAGGCCTCATGGTTAAGGGACTGAGCATCGTATAATTTCTGTAAAGCCGACATATGTTCAATTTCTGCTTCTTCGGCATACCGTTGCATAGTCGAATTAATCGTGGTATATATTTTTAACCCATCCCGGTAAATATTATAAGTAGTTCCGTCTTTTTTCGCAGGTATGACGCCGGTGCGAATCATTTCCAAGATTTGCTGGCGTAAAAACTCCCTGAAATAAGCAGCTAATCCTTCATTATGATCCTGTGCTTTGAAATGTAATCCCAAAGGACTCAATTTTGCCGATTCATAATCCGCTTCCAATAAATGCCCCTGGTCAAACATGAGCTTTAGGACCAGATTCCGTCGGCTCAAGGCTCTAGCCGGATTTCGGACAGGAGAATAATAGGAGGGACCTTTTACCATTCCCACTAAAAGAGCTGCCTGTTGGGCGTTTAACTGGTCCGGGGTCGTATTAAAATAGGTTTGTGCTGCCATTCGGATGCCAAAAGCATTATTGCCGAAATCGACCGTATTAAGGTATAATTTAAGGATTTCCTTCTTGGTATAGTTTCTTTCCAGCCGAATGGCTACCAGCCATTCTTTTAGTTTTTGGATCGATTTATTAAAAACATTATCAAATTTAGACCTTTTTACCAAAAGGTTCTTGGCCAACTGCTGGCTTATGGTACTGGCTCCCCCCTTGCTCCCTAATCCTACTACCGCCCTCAATATAGATTTAAAATCAATGCCACTATGATCATAAAAACGATTATCCTCGGTCGAAATAAGGGCATTTATAACCTGGGGGGAAAGGTTTTTATAATCGGTATTGGTTCTATTCTCGAAAAAATAGGTACCTAGGGTTATCCCATCTTCGGAAATTACTTCCGAGGCCAGGTTGCTTTTGGGATTCTCAATTTCCTGGAAAGAAGGTAGGGCACCAAATAGGCCAATATTAATAAGGAAAATAAAAAGTCCTAAAAGCGCTATAATACCAACAAGGCCGATCCATAAAAACCGGATATACTTTTTGTAGACGGGATCCATTATGGGTTCTTCAAATTTTTCTCAAAGAAAGAAAGATAATCCGATTCTAAATCTCTGGTTTTTATTTTTTGATAATTTTCTGGGCTTATCACCATCAGATCAACCTCTCCGGGGGAGACCGGAAATATTTCTTCCTTATTTTTAACCAGATTTTGATAATAAGCCCTGGCGGTTTCTAAACTTGGAAAATATCCTACCACAATGCTTTGAAATTCCTTTTCTACAAATTGAGAATTTTGACTCAAGTTCTTTTCCCCATAATTGGCCTGATTATACAGGGATATTTTTAAACGAACCGAATTCAGGGAGGTTCGGGTATTTTTAATATAGGCCGCTACCAAGAACTTCCCGGTCTTCACCAAAGGGAAATCGGTTTGAATTCGGGCAGGGGCCTTGGGTATGGAATTATCCTTGGGTTTTAATTCTGCGCCTGCCTGAGGAAGAGGTTTAGGGGCAACGGTGGAGGTATAGGGTAGGATTTGGTCGTTAAAGAATTCTCGGTAAATATTCTGGCTTGCCGTATCGGTAATCTTCTCCATTTGCGTTCTGCTTGCGAAATAATAATCAAATTGTGACGCTGCAAGACCCACCAGATCTTCTTTTTGTTCTTCAAATTTTTGATAATAGGCTATAGCCGATTTGATGGTAGGAAAACTGGAAACATACATGGCCGGGACGTCTCCAGGTATGGTACCCATGACATTCTTTAGGTGTAAAGGCTGGAAATTATATTGTTCAAACAGGGAAAGGTTTAACCGAAGGGTATTCAGGTTGAGTTTAGATTTCTTTAGAACGATCAAAAACTGGTAAGGTCCTTCAAAATCAGGTTTAAAAAAGGATTTCCTGGCCTTTTCTTCCTCTTCTTTTTTTAATCTCAGGTAATTTTCTCTTTCCGCTTCCCTTTGTTCGGCCAGTTCAATCCCGTTTTCATGACGCGGAAATTCCAATGCAGTTATCCGGAATTCATACATTCCCGGATGCTTTTCGATTTCGGAAAGTAAACGCAAGGATTCAATGCCAAGGCTATCCTTTGGATATTGGGTTCCCATATGCACCAATTCTTTTTTAAAGTCCTCGACCGGATGCGTATACCCCACACTCAAAGCCCTTAAATAATCAAATTTTACAGCCAGGTAATTCCCTCTCTTGCCTACCGGTATGGAACCTACATCTTTTAGAACCGTTTTGAAATCATGATGTAAAAAATGGACATAGGTGGAATCATAATATTTTTCCAAAACCGAATCGGGCTTCTTATCCACATATAAGGATTCCGGATGAAGAAAATAGGTAGAGAAATTTGAATGGGGATATTCCCGGATAATTTTCTGCTTCCATTCCCCTGCCTTTTGAAGGGCGATTTCCGGACTTATTTTTTTGTTTTCCGGGTTGCCGGCTCCCTCGGTTCCGGTTAATTTATAATACCCGGGGTCAGACAGTTTATTATAAATAGCATAGATATCAAAATAAATCTGAACCCTCAGGGAGGTATCGGTTTTTAATCCAAGAGCCTGGTTATAAGATTCCAATGCATTGGGATAATCTTTTAGATCTAAATCATAGATTTCGGCATTATTTAAATAGGCCTCGACCATCTTTTTTTGAATGGAATCTTGTTTGGCTTCGGTTTTTGGAATCAGGGCAAGATACCTTTCTTCGGCTTTTCGGGGATTTAATCCAGCTTTTTCCAAAACGACCAGGGAATTTCGGGAAGCCTGAACGGAATCAGATCCAGGATCCTCCAGCCCTATTCCATTCCTGGAGCCTACCCGCCAGTTATCTTTTAAAGTACGGTTTCCCCATTTCTGCAAAAACTGTCCATAGCCCGATGACATCGCTATCGGATTATTAAAATAAAAAGTACTTGAGCCACCCCCACCATAATAGGAACTAAATCCATTGTTTCCCTGGCCTGTTCCAGTTTGGGCATTGCCCCCAAAGCCATTGCCAGGAACCTGGTTCTGTGTATTTCCGAAATTATTTCCCGAAGGGTAATTGGGTGCCCCCGGATAACTATTATTCGTTCCTGAATTCAGCCCTCCTGCATTATTGAATCCTGAAGTGCCCGTGCTATTTGGATCGGGGTTGCCCAGGCCAGTTCCTGGGGTATTATAGGTATTATTATTGGGAAGGTTTCCCGGTAAGGTGGTATTCCCAGGAAGACCGGTATTGTTGCCAAAATTGGTATTATTTCCATTTCCGGGAATATTCCCAAATCCGCTGGTATTGGATGCATTTCCCTGGTAATTACCAGGTATTCCATTATTCGTAACCGGTACGGTTGGCGAAGTTCCCAGGCTGGAAAAAGGCGAACTGGAACCAGAGGAATTAAAGCCCTGTCCTGTATTACCAGAATTTGAATTTGAAAATCCTGAACCACCCCCAAAACCACTACCCCCAGATCCCAATCCATTTGACGAGGAATTTCCATATGAATTATTTCCAAAATTTTGCCCTCCGCTTCCATTAAACCCTGAGGTATTGAAGGCTCCTGAACCCTGCGATAGGCCCGAATTTCCACCAAATCCACCTGAAACGGTATTGGTTCCGGCCCCCTGAGCATAATACTGTCCCTGGTGGGAAGAAGAGGGATTATAGGAACTCTGGGTGCCAAATCCTCCCAGACCCGGTCCGGAGGAGGTATTGAAAAAGCTGTTTTGACTGGTTGTTTGATTTGGGTTTACTTGCGATCCGGCAAATTGGGCCGATGCCAATAATAATTGTTTTTGATATGCTTGAACGGTTCTTAATTCCTCTTCCTTTTGCTTTTCAATTTCCGCCAAAATAAGGGCATGAACCCTGGATTTCTGGTCATTAGGAGAAAGCTTGGCGTACGTGATTAAGGTATCCCCCTGGGAAATAATTTCATAATTCCGGACCAGTTCAGATAATTTTTGCTTTTCCAGAACAAGCGCAGCATAATTTGGATAATCCTTATCCAGAGAGGTTACTGTACTATCAAAATAGGTTTTACCCAGGCGATAATTAATTTCCTTGTTCAGATAAATAAAAGCCAATTGCTCATAGTTCAATCCTCTTTGGTTTATATCGCTCAAGGAATTTTGCAGGGATAGATTATAGAGTTTTATAGCTTCTTTTACTTTTCCTTCCCTCAAGGAAAGGTTTCCAAGGGTATAGTAGATCTGGTCCTTGAATTCCAAATTTTTATCATCCCTTAAATAATTTTCCAATAAACTTCTTTCTCCATGGGGATCCTGAATCCCCTGATTATTGGCAATGGCCAAATGGGCACTGAAGGCTATTTCGTAGGTGGGATTTAGTTTTAATATTGCCTGATATTGCTCTAATGCCTTCTCCGGTTGGTTACGGAAGTTCTGTAATTGGGCTATGATAAAATGATAGCGTATTTTATTGGTTTTGGAATGGCTTCCAGCTATGGCTTTATCCAGGTAATTCAAACAGGACAGAGAATCCTGGTTCTGAAGGGCAAAAAGGGCAGCGGTGGAATAGAGCTCATCGTTATTTTTCTTAATGGATTTTGGGTTCCCCGAAAGGGCCAGGTCCAGGGAAGATTCCGCATCCTTATTCTTTTTAAGTTTGAGGGAAGCCCGCGCGCTCCAGATTAATGCGGCTTCCCGGAGACTATCATTAGAAAACGTATTATACAAATACCCAAAATTGTCCAGAGCAGCAATATAATCCCCTTTTAAATAATAGGCTTTGCCCATTAATAAATAGGCATCATCGATCCAATCGGAACGTTCGTGGCGGGTAATAAGGTCGGAAAGCTTTTTGATTACCAGATCCATATCGTTGGTAAGACCGGTGGCCGAGGCTTCGTCTCCTAATTTATAAAATGCCAGAAGCCTGTCATAATGATCGGGATTGGCCAGTTCAATCTTTTTCAGATCCTGGTTATAAATTTCCTTGGCATTAAAATACGTATTATAATAAGCCGTTACATTTCGAAAGGCCCTTCCGATGGAAACTTTATGCACCGTATTACAGGAAAAGCATAGCCATGCACCCAAAAAAATGAAAACGACTTTTTGAATAGATTTCAAGGTCAAAATAATCGATGTTTAATTCAAATATATAACTATCCGGGGACCCTTTTATTTTATTAAGAGCAAGGTTCTTTCTAATCGGAAAAATGATTCCTGTTACGATATTGACAAATTATAGTTATAATTTTTTAAATGAAGTCCCATTTTTAATTTAGGAATTACAATTAAATTCACGACTTTTATGAAGTAGTAGTTTAAGATTATTCCAGAAATCATGGCTTGGAAAAACCCAAAAGAAGAAATGGCTTTAGAAGAAAATCACAATAGTTCGATTAACCTGATTGGATCAGGAACGGTAATTAAAGGAGATGTTTCCAGCGATGGAGATTTACGCATTGATGGTAAGGTTATTGGCACCATTCATTCCAAATCCAAAGTGGTTGTAGGTGCGAGTGGAATTGTGGAAGGAGAGATAAAAAGCCAGAACGCCGATATTTATGGATTGCATAAGGGGAATGTTATTGCCCAGGAAATGGTTTTTTTAAAATCGACCGCTAACCTGGTAGGTGATATTACCACCAACAAGATTGTCATTGAAGCCGGTGCCGTATTTAAGGGTCGCTGTAATATGGGTGCGGCCATTCCTTCTACCTCCGGTAAGGCAGAAGAAATCCCTGCTGCTCCTGAAACCACCGATGGAAAAGGATTCCAGAAAATTTTCAACTAAGCTGGGTAAATATTCCGGCTTAGGGTTCACTTTATTGGTCCTTATAGTTTTACCAGCCCTTGGAGGGAACTGGCTTGATAAGCATTACCATACCACTATACCCTGGATCACGGTGGTGTTTTCCTTATTAGGAATATCGTTGGCGTTTTATTTCGTTTATAAAGAACTAAAAGATTGAAATTTATTTTCTTCCTGGTTCGATTTCCTGTTTTTTCCCTGCTGGTTGCTTTTCTTATTGTTTTATTAGAAAAATTAAGCCCACAAATACTTATGGCCCATATCTGGGCCTTTTATTTTTTTTACCTAATTCTAATCCCAGGCATTTATTTCCTTGCCGTATGGGGTTCAGAAAAGGAAGGCGGCTTGTCGGTGTGGATAATCTTAGGTTCAGAATTCATAAAAATGGTTTTATCTTTGATGCTTTGCGGTCTGGTGATTTTTAGGTTTCATCCGGAACCCAGTGTATTTGGATTAAATTTTTTTATTCTTTATATTCTGTTTTCCACTTTTGAAATTTACTGTTTAATACATAACTTGCGCCGCCAAAAAAAATAGAAAAAACCTTAAAAAAATGCCTAAGAGCCGATTATTGAACGTTAGTTTTTTCAGAAATAATTCAATAAAAGGGGTTCTGGGGTTTTTCATCATCCTTCTCTCTTCCCTCAGTACCCTTGCCCAGGAGGTATCTAAAGCTCCGGCCGAATCCAAAAAGATGGACAAGGTGAAGGAATTTGACGCTACCGAAATGATTATGGAGCATGTGAAGGACTCCCATGAATGGCATTTATGGGGAAAGAGCGCCATCCCCTTACCCATTATTATGATTACCGATAAGGGACTGGATGTTTTTTCTTCCTCTGCTCTGGAAGACGATAAAGTTTTCACCGGGCATAAAAGTTATAAGCTTATAGAGGATAAAGTGCGGGTGGTTGACGCCGGAGGTAATATTTTGCCGAAAGAGAATGGTTTTTTTAATCCTCTAGATCTTTCCATAACCAAAAATGTGTTATCGCTCTTGTTTTCCGTAATCATTCTTTTATTAGTTTTTATCAGTATTGCCAGAACCTATTCCGTAAAGGGCGTTCGGGCCCCGAAAGGAGTCCAATCCGTATTGGAACCCTTCATTATGTTTATACGGGATGATGTAGCCATTCCCAATCTTGGAAAAAATTATGCAAGGTTTATGCCTTTTCTTTTAACCTTGTTTTTCTTTATCTGGATCAATAATGTATTAGGCCTGATTCCTTTTTTTCCGGGAGGGGCTAATTTGACCGGGAATATCTCCCTTACCTTAACCCTGGCCTTAATTACCTTTATTCTTACCAATATCAATGGGAAACGTTCTTATTGGGGACATATTTTCACACCGGCTGTTCCATGGCCCTTATGGATTATTATGGTCCCAGTAGAAATAATAGGGGTATTTATTAAGCCCCTGGCTTTGACTATCCGGTTATTTGCCAATATTACCGCCGGACACGTATTGGTGCTGAGTCTTATTGGTTTAATCTTTATTTTTAAAACCAGTTTGGTAGCAGTGGCCGCTATCCCCTTTACGGTATTTATTAGCGTAATTGAATTATTGGTAGGGTTCCTTCAGGCCTTTATTTTCACCCTGCTGGCTTCCTTGTATATCGGAACGGCCATGGAAGAACACCATGAACATGAACATTAATTTTTTTTAAATCCCAGATTAATAAACCCAAATTAAAACGTAAAAAAATGGTAGGAAGTATTGCAGCACTAGGTGCAGGATTAGCAACAATTGGAGCAGGACTTGGTATTGGAAGAATTGGTGGTTCCGCAATGGATGGTATTGCCCGTCAGCCGGAAGCAACCAATAAGATCCAGACGAACATGATTATTGCTGCCGCTTTAATTGAGGCTGTAGCTTTATTTAGTGTGGTTATCTCTTTATTAGGTTTAAAATAAAAAGTAATACCCTTTCGAAGGATTGGGGAATACTTTTTTTAAAATAGAAAGAAATGGATTTAGTTACTCCTAGTTTAGGGCTGATCGTTTGGAGTTCTTTGGCCTTTTTTTTATTAATTGTCCTATTAAGACGTTTCGCCTGGGGACCTATACTTACCAGCCTTCGGGAGCGAGAAAAGACCATAGAGGACTCCTTACTGGCCGCTGAAAATGCCCGGGATGAAATGAAGAAACTGAATCAGGAATCCGAGCGATTAATCCAGGAAGCCAAGCAGGAAAGAGACCTTATTTTGAAGGAAGCAAAAGAAATGAAAGCTTCTATTATTGAAGAAGCTAAGAATTCAGCTAAAACAGAAGGAACCCGGATGATTGAAAAAGCCAAGGAAGAAATTAATGCCCAAAAGGTATCGGCTCTTACCGAGGTACGAAACCAGGTAGCAAGCCTTTCCCTTGAAATTTCCGAAAAGATTTTAAAGAAAAAATTCACCGATCCAAAGGAACAGGAGTCCCTGATTTCTGATTTTATGAATCAAGTTAAATTGAATTAATTCATGTCTGAAAAAAGTCTTTCCTATCCTTATGCGAAAGCCTATCTGGATCTTTCCAAAGAGAATGGAACCCTGGATATGGGTTTAAAGGATATGGAATTGATATCCCAAACAGGTGCAGATAATCCGGAATTAAAAACGGTTTTGGCCAATCCTTTACATTCTTTGGATAAGAAAAGGGATATCCTGTTTTCCATATTTAAAGCCTTACAACCGGAAACGAAAAAACTCATTGAAATTTTGTTTCAAAAGGAAAGACCTGGTTTAATTTTTTCCGTTGCAAGCGAATTTATAAGTCAGTACAGGGTTTTTAAAAATATTCAGCGGGTGGAAGTTTGTACCGCAGCCCCCATTTCTTCCAAATTGCAGGATCAAATCCTACAGGAACTGGAGAAAAGTTTGAATGGGAAAGTAGAAATAGTGCATACGGTTGACCCGGAATTAATTGGAGGAATGGTCGTGCAAATTGGAGATCGTCGTTACGATGGAACCATACGGAAAAGCCTTCAGAATGTTAAAAAAAGTTTAATGGATAGGTTATAAAACCAATATTAAAGCATAATTATGGCAGACGTTCGACCTGATGAGGTTTCAGCAATATTAAAGCAACAATTATCCGGATTTAATTCCGAGGTAGAATTAGAAGAAATTGGTACGGTTTTACAGATTGGGGATGGTATAGCCAGGGTTTATGGCTTATCAAAAGTACAGGCCGGTGAACTTGTAGAATTTGAGACTGGTTTACAGGGTATTGTATTGAATCTGGAAGAAGATAATGTAGGGGTTGTATTATTAGGTTCCTATAAAGAGATAAAAGAAGGCTCTACCCTAAAGAGAACCCATAAAATTGCCTCCATCAAGGTAGGAGAGGGGATGTTGGGTAGAGTAGTCAATACTCTGGGTATTCCGGTCGATGGGAAAGGACCTATACAGGGACAGGTATATGAAATGCCATTGGAAAGAAAAGCTCCAGGGGTTATTTATCGTCAACCGGTAAATGAACCTCTTCAGACAGGAATCAAAGCGATCGATGCCATGATTCCTATTGGAAGAGGACAAAGAGAATTGATTATTGGAGATCGTCAAACCGGGAAAACCGCGGTTGCTATTGATACCATTTTAAATCAAAAGGAGTTTTACGAAGCCGGTAATCCTGTTTATTGCGTTTATGTAGCCATTGGTCAAAAGAACTCGACTGTTGCCAACGTGGTAAGAAGTCTGGAAGAAAGAGGCGCAATGGCCTATACGGTAGTCGTAGCGGCCTCTGCCTCCGATCCGGCCCCCATGCAGTTTTATGCTCCCTTTGCCGGAGCCGCTGTAGGGGAATTCTTTAGAGATACCGGTCGTCCGGCCCTGATTGTATATGATGATCTTTCCAAACAGGCCGTTGCTTACCGGGAAGTTTCCTTGTTGCTAAGAAGGCCACCCGGACGGGAAGCCTATCCTGGAGACGTGTTTTATTTACATTCCCGTTTATTGGAAAGGGCCGCAAAAATTAATGCCTCGGACGAAATTGCTCGATCCATGAACGATTTACCCGATAGTATTCGCCCATTGGTAAAAGGCGGGGGGTCTTTAACCGCACTTCCCATTATCGAAACCCAAGCTGGTGACGTTTCTGCGTATATTCCAACCAATGTAATTTCAATTACCGATGGTCAGATTTTTCTTGAATCCGGATTATTTAATTCAGGGGTCCGTCCGGCCATTAACGTAGGGATATCGGTTTCGAGGGTAGGGGGTAATGCCCAGATTAAATCCATGAAAAAAGTAGCTGGTACCCTTAAACTGGATCAGGCTCAGTTCCGGGAATTAGAGGCGTTTTCTAAGTTTGGATCCGATTTAGATGCGTCCACCCGTGCGGTATTGGATAAAGGTTCCCGGAACGTAGAAATCTTAAAACAGGCTCAATTCTCTCCCGTTACGGTAGAAAAGCAAATTGCCATTTTATATTGCGGAACCAAGGGATTATTAAGACAGGTTCCCCTAAATAAAGTAAAGGATTTCGAGGAGGAGTTCTTGCAGGTGCTTGAACATAAATATCCCCAAACCCTGGAAGGCTTGAGAAAAGGTCAGTTGACCGATGATATTACCTCGGTATTAGAGAAAGTAGCCAAGGATTTGGCGCATGCCTAAAAGGAGTTTATAACCGTTAAATACCGAAAAAATGGCGAATTTAAAGGAGGTTCGGAATAGAATCATTTCGGTTAACTCCACCCAGCAAATTACCAAGGCCATGAAAATGGTTTCGGCTGCAAAATTAAAAAGAGCAGTGGATGCTTCCGCCACTATGGCTCCTTATGCGCAGAAACTCACGGAAATGATCGAGAATATTGGTCCTGAACTCGGTGATTTGCAAAATATATATGCCCAAAAAAGAGAAGTAAAGAAGGTTTTATTGGTCATTGTTACCTCCAACAGGGGGCTTGCAGGAGCCTTTAATTCCAATATTATCCGAATGGCCTATAATTATATCCGGGAAACCTATTTGGGTACCATGAAAATGGAAGATATCCAGATTTTAGCCATTGGAAAAAAGGGGTTTGAATTCTTTAAACGGAGAGGTTTTACCATACTGGATAATTCTTCCGATATCTTTAATGATTTGAAATACCAAGCATCGTCTAAAATAGCCGATCAGATAATGCATGGGTTTGAAAGGGGAGATTGGGATCGGGTGGAACTTTTTTATAATAGGTTCAAAAATGCGGCCTTACAATTTCAAGAGAAAATAACCTTGTTACCTGTTCAAAACTTAGGAAAGGAATTGGTGGAAACGGAAATCATGGATGGGAAAGTCAAATCTTTTGGATTAATCAATAACTATATTTTCGAACCCAGTATAGAGCGATTGGTGGAATACCTAGTTCCCGAATCCATCCGCGCCAGTGTATATTCCTCTTTGTTAAGCTCTTTTGCGGCAGAACATGGGGCCAGGATGACCTCCATGGATAAGGCTACGGATAATGCAGCTGAATTATTAAGAGCCTATAAATTGCAATATAACCGGGCACGTCAGGCCTCTATCACCAATGAAATATTGGAAATTGTTTCCGGAGCCAATGCCTTGGAAAATGCCGGATAAGCCTGTACGAATACGAGTCTACACCCGGAATAAAGAATATTATTTTACATAATAAAACGAATAATTCGGATTTTATTATCACTCCGTAATGTAAAGTACCTTTTTTAAAATTCAGCCCTGATGAATGCATCAGGGCTTTTTTATTGAAGGGCCATTTTCCATGGGGTGTTCCGGTTCATATAATTAATAGGAATAAAATGTAACTATTGTTTTATCCCTACGTAGTAACCAGATATTCTTGTTTTTCAAGGCAAATATTTAAAATTCTGGACTATGAAATTAATACCTAAACGATATTACCTAATACTCATTGTGTTTATTCTCGGGATTTCCTGTACAAAAACCTCTACCAGTCCGGCCCCTAATACAGGTGGGACTGGAACGACCACTACGGGTGGCAGTACGGGTTCGGGCGGGAGTACCGGTTCCGGAGGGAGTACCACGGGAACGAATGCAGCGGGAACAGGAGGCATAACGGGGACTGTAAGTCCAATTACCGTGGCCTGTGTCATTAATCTTATCAATGTACGTACCGGTTTAACCGTAGCTTCTACCACAACCAGCACCAAGGATGGAAGTTTTTCTTTCTCCAGCATTGCCCCTGCCCAATACAATATACAGGCAGTACCCACCCCCGATCCTACCAATTTAGGTACGCATACCTGGATTGGGGTAGTCGTTTCTTCCGGAGCCAATGCCCTGGTAGGCCCTATCAGTTTTTAATGGTTTTTTTGAAATAATAAGAATTTTCTAATTGAAAATTTTGTAAAAAATTTAAATATTTTATTTGATTTTAAAAATGGAGGACTTTTGGTCCTCTTTTTTTTTAATCTATTGTATAATAGTGTATTACATTAATTCTACACGTAACATTTTCAGAATAAATCGATTTTCTGAAACAAGTTTTTATGACGCGCGTATAGCGACTGAAAGGTAAAAATCTTTCTCAATCAGATTGATTTCTCTCAAAATTTACAATCATTTTAGCCTTGAGGCATGAAATTAAAAAGGTATTTAAGCTTCCTCTATTTAAATTCAACCAGTACCCATTTTAGTATTCCTAAATTTGCCTATTTGGGAGGTTTCATCCTTCTATTCCAATTTCTTTTCTCTAATCCGGTTTTTGCCCAATGCGGGGGTGGATTCGGAGCGCCCATTTTCCTGGAAACCTTTGGTCAGGGAACGACCTATGGGCCTGCCTTAACAGTGGACAAAGGGTTTGGCGCAACGAATTATTCTACGGGTGCTACTACCTATATTTATTGGCAGCCGGGCTATCCTGGACTTTGTAATGATGGGCAGTATGCCATTTTAAATAATTCCCATCAGGGAGATAACGGTTCCTTTGGTTGGATATCAAAAACAGATCATACCGGAAATACCAATGGTAAAATGTTGGTGGTTAATGCTTCTTATGCGCCCGGAACCTTTTATGAAAGGGAAGTTACCTCTCTTTGTAAAAATACCAATTTCTTATTTAGTGCCTGGTTTTTAGACTTGAACGGACCTAACTGCGGAGGATATACCAAGGTTTTACCAATTAATATTAAATTCATTGTGAGTGATTCCTTGGGTAATATCCTGGATTCGGCCAGTACGGGAAATATTCGTCCGAATTCGAGCTATACCCAGGGATGGCAGAATTTTAGTTTTCCTATTAATACCGGAAATTATACCACTGTTTATGTGCAATTAGTGAATAATGCCCCGGGTGGTTGCGGAAACGATTTGGCCATTGATGATATTAGTTTTCAACCCTGCGGCCCCGTTATTACCCTTAATGGCCCAACAGGGACGGTTTGTACCGGCAATACCATTAGTTTTACTTCCAAGGTATCGGCTGGGTATAGTTCTAATTATTACCAATGGCAGGCTAGCACAAATGGGGGTATTACCTGGGCCAATATTTCCGGAGCCAATGCATCCAAGTATACTATTAATAGTGTTGCCGCGAACCAGAATGGGGAAGAATTTCGGTTGCTGGTGGCAGGAAGTGCTGAGAACGTATCGAATGCCAATTGTTCTGTCGTGTCTGCACCCTTTATTCTAAATATTAGTACCCCGGTCATAACCACTACCAATCCCGGTACCCAATGTAATTCCGGGGGTAAGCTAAATTTAGTACCCTTTGCCAGTCCGGCAGGAGGTACTTTCTCCGGAAATGGAGTGACCGGAAATTTTCTGAACCTGGCCAGTGTGAAACAGGGAATTGATACCATTTTATATAATTATACCAGCCCAACCACCGGATGTTCAGGAACCGGTGTGTTTTATGTAACCGTTCAGGCAAACCCAACCGTTAAGGTATCGGTTACCGGGGCAAGTGCTGCCTGCTATGGATCGACTATCTTATTAACGGCCAGTGGGACGGGAACCATACAATGGTATCAGAATGGAAAAGCTATTACAGGCGCGACCAGTTCAAATTACTATGCCAGTTCGACCGGTACCTATAAAGCCGTGGTAACCAGTGCCGGGGGCTGTTTGGGACAGGATTCTACCCTGGTCACCATTTACCCCAATCCTAATTTACAAATTAAGGGTAGTTCGGCCACCATTTGCCAGGGAAGTACTACCACCCTTACCAGTAGTTTACCGGGAAGCAGTTATAAATGGACCTTAAACCATACCAAGACCCTGGCTAATACCACCAATACCTATATTGCTTCTACAGCAGGGGTTTATACCCTTACCATTAAAGATATAAATGGTTGTATCGATTCGGCCAGTTATACCGTTTCGGTAAATCCTTTACCGATTATTTCCCCGGTTCAGATAAACGGGGATACCGTTATTTGTTCCGGGGGGAATGTCTCTTTTGGGGTTTTCAACTTACCTAATTATGTTAGTTACCAATGGTATGATGATGGTAAAGTTATTCCAGGTGCCACCACGAATGCCTATACGGCATTAGATTCGGGTACCTATTATTTACAGGTTACCGATATCAATGGCTGTGTGGGGAAAAGCAGAAACCTGCATGTGATTCTGGCCCCGGCCCCAGCGATTCCCGTAATTAGTAGTTCACTCCCTACCAGTGTTTGTTTCCCTTCGGTAGTTACCCTAAGTATGACTCCGGTTCCCGGACTCGTTTACCAATGGAGAAATAATGGAGTTGCCTTGCCAAATAGTAATAGTCCAACCTATAAAGCAACCACAACCGGAACCTATACCGTATTAGTGGAAAACTCTTCGGGCTGTACCGCTTTATCCAACGCCATTGCGGTAACCATTTATCCTAAACCTACGGCCAACATTACCTATTCCACCTTAACTACCTGTAATGGGGTACCTATACTACTAACCGCAAATCCAAGTCCAACGGCTGGAGATACCTATCAATGGTATAAAAATGGATCTGTAGTGGCCGGTCAAACCAGCGCTACTTATACTACCACCGGTACGGGAACCTATTTTTATGTGATTACCAATGCCAATGGCTGTAAGGATACCGCCAGTTCGGTAAATGTGACGATTTACCCTACTTCTGCCGTAACTATTATTGCCGATGGTCCCACTACTTTCTGTAATCCTGGGGTGGTTACCCTGGAATCTACTTCTACCTTCTCTTCCTACCAATGGTATTTAAGTGGAGTCCCTATAACCGGGGCTACCGGACCTACCTATGATGCCACAGTAGCTGGGAGCTATACCTTACAGGTGGTGGACGTAAATGGATGTCCGTCAAGTTCGGGGTCTATCAATGTTATTGTGAATCCACAAACCATACCGGTGCTGAATCCGGGTGGACCCACAAGCTTTTGTTCCGGGGGGGCTGTAGTCCTTACCGCTAATGCCGCTTCCGGAGGGGGAACCTATGCCTGGTTTGTCAATGGGAAAAGTATTCCTGCCTCTTTGATCGTGGGTCAAACCTATACAGCCACAGCATCAGGAACCTATACGGTTACCTATACCAATGTATCCGGCTGTACCGCCAGTTCCTTACCAGTGGTGGTAAAAGTCAATCCCTTACCTACCCCGGCAATTCAGGTTGGAGGAACCGTTCAACTTTGCCCATCGGGAAGTGGAAACCCTCCCAGTATGTTTGTCCTGCATTTGGTAAAACCGGTAATTGGGTCTACCTATACCTGGACCTTAACGGATACCCTTACCCATGGTCAAACCATTGTTTCCACAGGGCCTAACGATTCCACCTATACCGTTCCGACTTCGGGAACGGTGGAAGGATATTATAAAGTGCAGGAAACGTCCAGTTTTGGTTGTATTGGCAATTCGGATAGCGTGCTCATCCGATTATACAAGCCCCCCATTTCCGGTCTAACCGGTTTAACCATTTGCCAGGGAGATACCGATTTATTGTATTCCCCACCCGGTAAAACCTTCCAATGGTATTATTCTCCTTCAGGGACCCCAGGAACCTTTGTGCAAGCCAGTACCTATGCCGGCTTAGGGGGCTTAGCCGATAATCAGAAAATTTATAAGGCTATTGATTCAGGGTATTATTATGTCTATGTATTTGATGGAAATTGTTATGGAACCTCCTCGACCATTCATGTACAAGGATTGAAACCCATACAAGCCAGTATTCCTGCCGTAGCGCCATTCTGTTCCGGAACGACAACGGCTTTAAATGTCAATATAACGTATCCGGCACCAGATCCATCCGGATTGAATTATCATTATCAATGGTATTTCCTGAAATCAGGCGGAACGACTTTCGATTCCATACCAGGAGGCATATTCAATCAGATAGGTGCCGATTCTTCAGGAACCTATAAAGTTATAGTGACCAGTAAAGTGTCAGGGAAATATTGCCCTGGATTTGCCACCGCCATTACTGTGGTGAATACCCCTGTGAAGCCTTTAATTTCGGCCGGAATCAAGGATAGCCTTTGTGCCGGAAAAACCGATACCCTGAAAATCACCAATCAATCTTCCCTAATAAATGCTCCGGGTGCGCCTACCTATCAATGGTACCGCAATACGGTAGCCCTTGCGGGACATACCGCCGATACCCTGATAAATACCCTCTCTGGCCAGTATTTTGTTCAGGTAATAGATGGGAATGGTTGTAAACTGAATTCGGATACCCTAACTATTACCTCTGTGGCCCTGCCTAAACCAACCATAACCAGCACCGGTCCTACCCGGTTCTGTAAGGGAGGAACGGATACCATTTATACAGCGAGTACAGCGGGTAGTACCTATCAATGGTATCGAAAACTGACCACCGCTTCGGCCTATAGTCTCATCAATGCTGCCTCAGGAGGAACCTCCAATAAACTGGCTATTATCGATAGTGGAACGTATAAAATCGTGGTAACCAATAGCACAGGATGTACGGGGCAGGATAGTATCCAGATTCGGGTCGATTCCGTCCCATCAGTGGTATTACCAAATGCCCTGAGTATTTGTCCAGGCACCTTCCAGACCCTGAAGGTATCGACGAAAGGAACGGTTCAATGGTCGTATAATAGCCAAACCAATATTATTTCCACAGTCGATTCTATCCAGGCGAATTTAGCGGGCACCTATTATGTGAAAGTTCGAAATACGTCCAATAGCCTATGCTATACCCTGGATAGTGTCAAAGTCAGTCTTTACGCACAGCCCGTTATTCAGTTCCAGAGTTTGGCCTCCTGTCAAAAATCAGATTCCATAAATTTTGTGAATAAGAGTACGATTTCGGACGGAACCACCTTGAACTATCGATGGAATTTTGGTGATCCAGCCAGTGGGGTATTGGATACCTCCTCCAATAAAAATCCTCAGCATGTTTATAAAACCGCCGGAACGTATTTAATAAAATTAATAGGAACCTCTGTTCATGGTTGCGTGGATTCAACCCAATTTTCCTTTGTATTTAGCGGGACAAACCCATCCAGCAAGTTTATGATAAACCCTTCTGCCTTTTATTGTGCAGGGCAGAATTTGACCATCCGGGATACTTCTACCATCCAGGTAGGTACTATAAAACATTACCATTGGGATATATTTAATGGCCAGGGAAAACCTGCCAATGTGGTGGCCGATACCCTAAAAGATATCCAGATTCAATTCCCGGATACGGCTGTAAGCATTCTGTATAGAATACGGGAAACGGTGACTTCCAGTGCAGGTTGTGCGGATACCTCTTCCCAAAATATTCTCATAACGGGTTCCCCTCAAGTAAGATTTATAAACCCTTCGCCTATAGTCTGTATTGGGTCAGGACTCGATAGCCTTAAAGGGGGAAGTCCTTTAAATGGAACCGGAGGGGGTATCGGTACCTATTCCGGTGTCGGGGTTACCGCAGGGATATTTAATCCAAAAATTGCCGGGGTAGGTAAACATGCCATTACCTATACCTTTATCAATGCAGGGTCCGGATGTTCTGGTTCGGCTATAGATACCATCCAGGTTCTTTCCCAACCGGCTGTCACCTTTTTAACCAAAGGGGCCACGATCAGCCCATGTGATACCTTGGTAAAATTAGTAGTAAAAGGAACCGGTGCAACCCAGTATGCCTGGTTCCGGAATGATACCATCATTGGTAATGCCGATTCATCGTATTACATGGCTACATTGGGAGGAAAATATACGGCCCGGTTGTACAATGCGCAGGGATGCTATATCGATACCTCCCTAAGCTTTGGACTGAATCCCCATCCGCAGGCCAATTATACGGTGGGATCCATCTGTCAAAACTTAACCGTGTATTTCAATAACCTAAGTCATATATCGGATAATTCAGCCCTTACTTATCAATGGAATTTTGGAGAACCGGCCTCAGGATCCAATACCTCAACCGCTAAAAATGCCAACCATCAATATTCTTCTATAGGAAATTATACGGTTATGCTAGTGGCAGGGTCCAAAACGGGATGTCTGGATACTTTTAAAACCCTGATCCGGGTAAATTCTGTCGATTCCAATGCGAATTTTACTATCAAGTCCAATATGCCATATTGTACCAATGAGCCCCTGATTTTTGAAGATTCCAGTTCCTTGCCTACAGGAAAGCTTATTAATCAATATACCTGGAAATTCTATAATTCGGCAGGAACCTTGATAAAGCAAGATACGGGGACGGTAGTGCTGGAGAAATTCCCTATTGTTGGAAATCTACCGCAAACCTTTTCTGCACAGGAATTCCTGAATACGGGCGATAGTTGTTTAACGGCAAGCCCCATCAAGAAATTTATTGTGAATCCTATTACCCCTGTAACTTATACCCGGGAGGCCCCCTTCGAACTCTGTATTTATAATCCGGCCTTCAACCTAACCGGAGGTGCAACGGTTCCGGCTGGCCAAAAAGGAACGGGAACCTATACAGGTAACGGGGTAACCGGGGGAAATACCTTTACGGCGGAAAAAGCCGGGGTTGGGGATAATATTATTTCCTATGTATTTACCAACCAATATGGTTGTACCTCTACCGCTTCTACCGACTATTATGTGAATGATACCATAGCGCTTACAGGAAGTACCATTACGGCCCAGGAAAACAATACCGTAACCTTGAATGGAATTGGTGCCCTACCATTCACTTTCGGTCCGGATGGAATTTCCAGTATTAATGCCGATAGTTTGAAATGGTTCTGGAGCCCAAGTACTGGATTAAATTCCGCTACCGATACCACCCCCAGCTTTATTGCCAAGAACAATATCACCTATAGCTTAACCGTGACCTCGCCAAGAGGCTGTATATCTCATGCTGCCTTTATCGTCAATGTCAACCTGAATTTATTTGTTCCGAATTCCTTCAGCCCCAATGGAGATGGGATCCATGATACCTGGTATGTTCAGGGACTGGAGCTTTATCCGAATGTGGAGATCTTTATTTTCAACCGATGGGGGGAACAACTATGGTATAATAAAGGCGGTAACTCAGAATTTAACGGGTATTATAATGGCCGACCTTTGCCGGCAGGAACCTATTATTACCTGATTAAGTTTAATAAGGGAAATGATAAACCTATGAGTGGACCTTTAACAATTATCTATTAATGAAAAGGTTATTCGCTCTAGTGCTGATTTTAGTAACGGGTTTGGCCGCTTCTGGTCAACAAAGACCCCAGTACGCTTTGTATTTCCAAAATAATTTTGTGCTTAACCCGGCTATTGCCGGTATTGAGGATTTTACAGATGTAAAACTCTCGTACCGAAAGCAATGGGTGGGGATTAACGGTGCCCCTACTACTTCCTATCTATCCGTTCAAGGTCCCCTGGGTGATGCAACTAAAAGCCATATAGGTATTGGGGGTTTATTGGTGGATGATAATACAGGGCCCGATAGCCGGATTTCCCTGGATGGTTCCTTTGCTTATCATTTGGCCCTGAATGAATCGGTACGAGCCGCTTTAGGATTCTCGGCTGGATTTACCCAGTACACCCTGAATACCAGCTCCCTAACCTTTCAGGAGGGTGGGGGTACCGATCCAGCCATTGCAAGGAATCGTCCTACCCAATTGCTACCCGATTTATCTATAGGAATTTGGATATATTCCTCATCCTTTTATATGGGAGGTTCGGTAAACCAGCTAATTCCAGCGCAGTTAAATTTCGGAACGGGGAATGCCAATCCGAACGAGGCATTAAAAATGCATGGATTTATTACCGGTGGGGTGCGTTTGCCTTTGGGCGATAATTTTAACCTGATCCCCTCGGTTATGGTAAAATATATTAGTCCCAGTCCGGTTTCCTATGATTTGAATGGAAAACTTCTGTTTAAGGATTATTTATGGATGGGCGGTTCGTTTCGAAGAGGAGATGGGTTCACCTTGGGTGCTGGCATTAATGTGAATTCCTTATTAAATGTGAGTTACGCCTATGATTATACCACCTCTGCTTTACAAACCGTAAGTTCGGGAAGCCATGAAATTATCCTGGGTTTACAGCTGGGCAATTACAATAAAGTACGCTGTCCTAAAAAACTCTGGTAGGATTTCCTTCGATCTTCATCCTGCGATTTTTGTTAAAAAATTCCTGATAGTAAAATATTGTAACCATTTTTTAATTAAAACGTAAAATGGTTCATTAATTCCTTGGATGAAAAGCGCATTAAGAATTTTACTATTCGCTGGTATGCTGAATATAATCAGTTCTGGAATTCATGCGCAAATCGTGAACTCTATAGCCTATTACTCAACCATACGAGGAAATTGCGGATTACCAAGTTTTAGTCCGGATACGCTTTACTCGGCGGCTTTATCCGGAGGTATCAGACCCTATACCTTTATATGGGAGAAAAGTCTGGATGGGACGAATTATACCCCGGTGGGAGGTCCTCATCAGGGGGATTCGATTTATAAACCGGATCCCATCACACAGGTCACATGGATACGAAGAACGGCCATTTCAGGAGTTGATACCAGTCATAGCAATGCCTATGAATTCTATACCAATCTCCAACCCATTCAGAATAATGTCATTTTTGCTTCCAAGGCACTCAGTATTCCTTGCGGTACAAGTACCTATGCCCCAGGCTTATTAAATTCGACCGATACCATAAAAGGAGGAGTCAGTTCGGGAGGAGGGAGTATTAATTATGGGTACCAATGGTTTTATTCTACCGATGGGGTCAATTTTAAGCAAGTGGCCTTTTCCAATGCGAGTTCCTATACCCCTGGAAATATTACTTCGGATACCTGGTTTGAAAGAGTGGTATTCTCTCCCCAACATGTATGCGTAGATACCAGTAATGTGGTTCATTTTACGTTTGCAGGTCTACCCGGAAATACCCTGATTCCTCCCAGTATTACGGCTGCCTGCAATGCCCAGGTTTTTAAGCCCGGACAAATAATAGGATCCAATCCTGGAACAGGAACCACCTACCAATGGCAACTGGGAACAGATAGTCTTCATTTTGCAAATATTAGTGGGGCCATTACCCAAAACTATACGCCGGACTCTATTAAGGTGTCTACCTATTACCGAAGGAAAGCCAGTTTGAATGGATGCGCCTCGTACAGTCATTTCCTATTATTCTCCGTGGCCCCTCCCTTTAGTCTGGATTCGATTTCATCCAATCAACGTATTGATTCCGCTACAGCCCCGGCTTTATTGGTAGGAAATTTGGTAACCTCCGGGACGAATACCGTTCAATACCTATGGAAAATAAGTACCGATAGTGTGAATTTCTCCCCCGCACCGGGCACGAATAATGGAACGAATTACCAGGCTCCAAGCCTATCGGTTAAAACTTTTTTTCAGCGCGAGGCTTTTCTGGGAAATTGTTCGGTAATCAGTAATATCGTCGTGATTGGATTAAACAAGGTAACGGTTATAAAGCCCCCTCCTCCTAATGGATGCTCGAATATAGCTCAATCGGCGAATCTGGGGGTGAAAATATTTAACCGGCCGAATAATAAACCTACCGGGGCACAGTATGATTATTCCATCGCGATTACCAATTTTGGTCCCGGTACGGCTACCAATGTGGTCGTAACCGATACCCTCCCGGCTATTCTTCAATATATTAGTGGGTCCAGTACCCAGGGCACCTTAACGACCTCGGGGCAAATCGTTACCTGGACCATACCCAGTCTTGCTCCATTGGCCACCGAAGGAATTATTATTACCGTAAACCCTACGGTAAATGATCAAATAATCAATTCTGTATTTGTTAAGGGGAAAGAGTGTGATCCCTTATTATCCAATAATAAAAGTACGGATACCCTCAATAATCCTATACCGAATTTACTAGCCAAAGATATCCCGGATATTATCACGCCAAATGGGGATGGGTTTAATGATTCATTTACCATTCTTGATTTTTTAGGAATTCCGGCATTATCGGATAATGAATTATTGATTTTCGATCGATGGGGGAATGCTGTATACCATACAAAATCCTATCAGAACGACTGGACAGGAAATGGCCTGAGTGCTGGAACATATTTCTATGTTCTTCGTATCAATAACGGTACTCGAACCCAAACCTTTAAGGGACATATTACCCTTTTAAGGTAATGGAGTACCCTCTATAATGAAGAGAATATTTGCTTTCGTTTATTTACTCGTATTTCTATCTGTACCTCCGGCAAAAGCGCAAACGGATTTACAATTTAGTCAGTATATGTTCAATCTTCTTTATATAAATCCCGGATATGCCGGGTATAAGGAGCAGATTAATACCACTGCTTTTTTCCGTTCCCAATACTCTGGTTTTAGTGGAGCGCCTACCACCTATTCTTTATCGGTCGATGCCCCCTGGTTCAGCGATAATATGGGTTTAGGCCTACAGGTAAATGATGATAAAATTGGAATTCAAAGTAATTTGACCGCGAGCTTTGCCTATTCCTACCGGATTGCCCTTACCGAAGAATCCAGGCTATGTCTGGGATTGCAGGCAGGAATTTCCCAGTTTACTCAAAATCCGGCATTGGCCAGTCCAGCCCAAACCGGGGATCCGCTTATTTTAAGTGGAAGTGTGAATGCCTCTAACCTAACTTCCCGTTTTGGTTTATTCTATTATAGTAATTTATTTTATTTCGGTGTATCGGCCACAAACCTTTATACCAAACCCCTGAACAATAATAATCCCAGTATAGTAGTGCCCGCCCAGCTTCGGAACTATTATCTTACCGCAGGGGCCTTCTTACAAATTAATGATAATATAGCCCTAAAGCCTTCCATATTAATTAAGAGTCCACAGGATGGGGTTACTACCGCCGATATAAATTGTTTTCTTTTATTATCGAATCGATTCTGGCTTGGGACCTCTTATCGATTAGGGGTTACCACCTTTGATTCGGCAATAATACGGGGAACAGGAGGTACAGGAAATGCAGCCCTATTTTTGGCCGAATTCTATGTAAATACCAAGCTTCGAATAGGGTATGCCTATGATTTCCCATTAAACAACCTGATTTCTGCCAAATCGGGAAGTAACGAATTTTCAATAGGCTATTATTTGCCCATTTCCCGGTCGAATTTTAAAAACTCGATGGTTACCCCCAGATACTTTTAAAAATGGCTAAAAATCTAAAACCCCTCTGGATATTTTCCTTGGTATTTTTCCTTGGAAACCCCCTGTCGTATGGTCAAACCTTCAATACCTTAACCAAGGCCAATGAAGATTTTCAGAACACCAATTATTATTATGCTCTTCAAGATTATTTGAAGGTGTATGATAAGAAACCGGATGATGCCGATGTTTTGGAAAAAATTGTGCTCTGCAACCGATATCTCCATAATTTTAATGATGAACTTACCTGGTGTGATCAATTAATTCGGATGGATGGAAATAATACCGCATATAAATTAGAGCATGCCCGCGCCCAGCATAATTTGGGGAAATATGTGGATGCCAAATCGGAATACCAGGATTATATTAAGCTGGTGCCGAATGATTCCAAAATGGTTAAGGAATTGATTCGTTCCTGTGATTCAGGCCTTAAATGGAGCCGAAACCCAGATCCCACCGTAAAGGTGAGAAATATGACCGAATTGAATACCCCAAATTCCGAATTTGGACTTACAAAATTTGGGAATGGTTACTTATTTGCCTCCGACAGAAAAATAGACGATGCTAAATTAAACGGATCCAAGAAAACCGATCCTCCCCAGGAAATATTCGGTTTTACTGGTAGGCCCTATTTAAAGCTTTATTATGTGAATAAGAAGGGGGATAGCTCCTGGGAAGAGCCTTCCTTTTTTTCCAAATTAATGACCGAGAAATACCATACCAGCAATGCCTCCTACGACGAAACCAATAATATTCTTTATTTCACAAGGACCAGGAAAATAGTCGTACCGAAATCGTTCAGTAAAACGACTTTCCAGGCGGAATTAGTGTATTCAGAAGCTTTCCGGGAAATAAAGCCCTTCCCCTATAATTCCAGTTTGACCTATTCGGTTGGGGATCCCTGCATAACTAAAAATGGTAAGCGATTATATTTTACCTCCGGAGCCCCAGGAGGGCAAGGAGGAGCCGATTTATATTATTCTGACCAGGCAGCAGATGGGACCTGGAAAACCCCTATTAATTTAGGGCCTAAAATCAATACCCCTGGCGAAGAGCGATTTCCCACCTTGTATAATGATTCTATTCTTTATTTCTCCTCAGATGGTCATTCCGGTATGGGAGGGTTGGATATTTTTACTACCACCTTATTGCCAGACGGTTCCTGGAGCCCTGTTCGAAATTTAGGAGCCCCGTTTAATTCCCCTCAGGATGATTATTTTTTGGAAATTTCCTCCATTCAAAAATTACCCAATGGGAAAACTGCCATTGAAGGTTTCTTTTCTTCGGATAGACTAGGGGGAAAAGGTTCTGACGATTTATATGCCTTTACTACCGGTTCGGCCTCCAAGCCCATAGCCGATAAAGATTTAACGAAGGATAATAGCCCGGTTCTATCGGCCATTCCAGAAACGAAGGCCCAGGACCCGAGTCAAAATCCAGTTCGAAACCCAGTTCAGAAACCGGTTCAGACCTCGCCTGTGGCGGTGAAGAAAATCCAGAAAGCGACTAGTCCCGTAAATCCTCCAGAAAATTCGGTTCCGGATACTCATCCTGCTCAAACCCTGGTTAATGGGGCGGTTCAGTCCGGAACCGTTATGGCAAAGGGAAAGATTCGGGATAAGGAAACTGGAAAGGGTATTCCAGACGTGAATATGGCCGTTAGGGAGGTAAACAAAACCGAAGTAAATAATTACCAGACCGATAGTTCTGGAGCCTTTGCTTTCCCCTTGAAGAAGACCAAGACCTACCAGGTTAAAATTAAAAAGAAGAAATTCTTTACCCATACGGATACCATTTCCGTTTCCGATGCCGATAGCCAGCCTCCTTTGAACATGGATGTTAAAATAGAGCCTATGGTGATTGATAAGCCGGTTCGCCTGGATAATATTAATTATGCTTTTAATAGTTGGGAAATTACTTCCCGTTCGTCCGGTATATTGGATGGATTAGTGAAAATTCTAACCGATAACCCGGAAATCGATGTAGAAATTGCCTCCCATACCGATACCCGAGGGGACCAGGATATTAATAAATATGTTTCACAACAGAGAGCCCAGGCGGTGGTTCGGTACCTTATTCTAAAGGGGGTTAATCCAAGAAGATTATCATCGAAAGGATACGGGAAAGAAAGGCCTCTGGTCCATTGTGGATTAAGCAGTCCATGTACCGAAGAGGATCATTTACAGAACCGGAGAACCGAATTCAAAATTGTTAAAATTTCCGAGCAATCCAGTTTTTAATTACCTGATGGATTGGGAATAGGAATTGGTCTCGCGGATTTAGGGCCGGTAATGTGAAAGTCGTAAAATTTTTTCGGAATCCTGGTCTTTCATAAGGTCGGGAAGGCCAACTTTTTTTTCCTCATTCATATATTTCCGAACGATTTGCCAGCCTAACCATTCCCCTAAGCGGGGGGCCGATTCCGGGCTTAATCCGGGGGTAAAAGGCCCAGTAGAAAAGTAGGTATCAAAATCGGCCTTATCACTCCGGAATATTTTATCCCCTTGCAGAACCGACGACCATATTTCTGCCTCATGCTCCCTGCACCAGGCCAATTGGGTACCGGAATAGGAAATTTTTATCGAATCAGGGCTATTGGGGAACATTGCATCCAGGAAATACAAAATCTTCCCCTCGTATATCATTTGATCCAATATCCTTGAATTTTCCTTTTTTGGAGGGAATACCTGTTTCCCAAACCCTTTTAAGGCGGTTACCGGTATATAATCGGCATTCAGGGTCCGGGTAAGGTATTTTGGAAACTGGACAGAATTATAAATGGGATAATTTTTTCCAAGGAACATATCCAATCCAATACCCAGGCTGGAATCGGAATTCACGATGGCCGAGTTAAACCCCGATAAGAAAGTGGTAAACTGGGGAAGGGGATAGGTGGGGAAATAATAAATAAAATGCCGGAAACCAGAACCTAATCCAGGAAGAAATGAATTTAAATTTGGATAGACCGAATCGCAATCCGATTTTAATTTTCTTAAATCCTTATTATGGATAAAAGCCCTTAAATTGGGGATATAGGTTCCTGAATCTTCGCCCAAACCGGCCACCCGGGTTATAAACAAGGGATAAAATTCCGGGTATTTTTTTTCGAGGTTTTTATATTCCTTATGTGGAAAAGTAGAATCCAGGTCAAATAAGTCCTTTTCAAACCGATAAATTTTTGGTGTATAATTTATTTTAGATATATCTACATCCAGTCTGGAAGGCTCATGACAAGAAATTAGGCCTGATAAAACCGTGGTACCGAATAATAATAAGTAGAATGCAATGATGGAACAGGGTTTCGAATATTTAAGAAAGGAAAACATGATACTAAAAATAGAGGAATAGATAATGCATATTGGAGGGATTGAAATCCTTTCCATCCAAATTAAAGCTAATTTTCCCTAATTTTAACCGATGAAAATCGTTCTAGCCCAATTAAATTTTCATGTTGGAAATTTTTCCTATAATCTGGGGAAAATAGTGGATTCCATACGGAAGGCCATTATGGAAAAAGCCGATCTAATTGTTTTTTCGGAACTCTCTCTTACAGGCTATCCTCCAAGGGATTTCTTGAATTACCCTGGGTTTATAGAGAAATGCCGAACCAGTATAGAGGAAATTCTTCCTCTATCCCTGGATATCGATATTATTTTAGGATTGCCCTGGGAAAACCCGAACCGTCCTGGGAAAGCCCTTTATAATGCGGCCCTGCATATTTCCGGGAATAAAATAAAGCAGGTGGTGGCCAAAGCCCTTTTGCCTACCTACGATATTTTTGACGAATACCGGTACTTTGAACCCGGATCCGAATTTCATTGCCTTGAAATTAAGGGGCATACCGTGGCATTAACCATATGTGAAGATTTATGGAATATAGAAAACGGTCAATACCGGTTTTCTCCTATGGATGTTCTTATACAGGAAGAGCCGGAAATTATGATCAATATTGCGGCTTCGCCTTTTTTTTACCGTCAAAAAGAAGCCCGTATTCAGGTATTAAAAGCCAATACCCATCGCTATAATATTCCCCTGGTATATGTCAATCACGTAGGGGCCCAAACGGATTTATTATTCGATGGGGGCTCTTTGGCTTTGGATGCCGAGAATAATTTCCTGGTTGAGGCCTCCTATTTTGAAGAGGATTTTAGGATACTGGATTTCGCCCTGAAGGAAAAAAGCCTGGTAAAAAGGGCACCCCATTTAAGGGGAGCAGACCAAGGATCCCAAGTCCCAGGTGCCAAATTGGATAAGGATATAAAACATATTTCCCTGGAAATTTTCCATAATAAGGAATTATTAAAGAGAATCCATGAAGCCTTATTAATGGGTATCCGGGATTTTTTCCGAAAATCCGGATTTAAGAAGGCCGTCATTGGATTATCGGGAGGGATTGATTCGGCCCTCGTTATGGTATTGGCCACCCAGGCCTTGGGTCCGGAAAATGTTTTTGGGGTTTTAATGCCCAGCAGGTACTCTTCCGAGCATTCCCTGGAAGATGCGTATGAATTAATGAAACGATTGGGAACCAAAGGAATAGAAATTCCTATTGAGTCCATAACCCAATCGGCTCAAGCCGAATTAAAGCCTCTTTTTGGGGATTTGCCCTTTGGTCTGGCCGAAGAAAATATCCAATCGCGTACCAGGGGCTTATTATTAATGGCCATTTCGAACAAATTGGGTTATATCCTTTTAAATACTTCTAATAAAAGCGAAGCCGCTGTAGGCTATGGCACCCTTTATGGGGATATGTGCGGAGCTATTTCGGTTATCGGGGATTTATACAAGACACAAGTTTTTGCCTTATGCCGGTATTTAAACCTGGACAAAGAGATTATTCCCCTTAATATTTTGGTAAAAGCCCCTTCGGCCGAATTGCGACCGGATCAAAAGGATTCCGATTCCCTTCCGGATTATGCAGAGCTGGATTCCGTTTTATTTGGGTATATTGAGGAAAACAGGGATTTTGACGACTTGATCCAGGATGGATTTTCCAGGGAACTGATTCATAGGACCCTTAACCTGGTCAATAAGGCTGAATTTAAACGATACCAGTTTTGTCCCATTTTGCGGGTCTCCTCCAAGGCTTTTGGCATGGGTAGAAGAATGCCTTTGGTTGGGAAATATGACCAATAAAGGTTTATTTTTTCCGGATAAGGAGTACCCCAAATCCAGAAAAAAAAGCCAATGCGCCTATCCAAACCAGCCAATCCCCGTAAAGGGTATAAAAAGTTAATTCCTCATTAATGTCCAGATTATGACTCAGCGACCCTTCCTGGCCCAGGGGAATTTGCCCCAGGATATCACCCAATGGATTCATGAAAAAGCTGATCCCTCCATTGGAAGATTGGGCCAGGGATCGACGGTTTTCTATGGCCAAAATCCGGGCATAGTCCCTATGCTGGTAGGGGCCTGGACTATTTCCCCACCAGGCATCATTGCTTAATATTACCAAAATCCCCGCACCTTCCTTTTGGTTACATAAAGAGCGGGCATAATCCTGGAAAGCCGATTCAAAACAAATTAGTACCCCAAGACCTAAGCCACTTTGCGCATAAAAAATATGAGGCTTCCCATCCGAATGGAAATAATGCGGGACTCCCCCCAAAAATAGCCAGGGCGAATTCGGGCTCTCCTTTTTTGCCCGGATTTCTTCGGGCAATTCTGGCAATTCTCTTCTGTACCAAAAGGAAAGAGGTGATTTCTCTACCCCGGGGACCAGGATTTGTTTATGGTATACATATACATTATCATCGTTCTCCAGCTGGAAGGCCGCATTATACCAGGTGGTATCGGATGCGGTTCCGGCAACTCTGCGCTTACCAGTGTTTAGATTGAATCGGTTATAAGCCATAGGCTCTTCTATACCGCTTGTATAGGAAATGGCCCCACAAACCAGTGCCGCATTTTTATAAGGCGTTAAAAAATGCCGTATGCCCCGTATGGTTTTGGAAACATGAAGACTATCCTCGTTAAAACCATGCCAGGGTTCAAGGGCTGTTTCGGGCCATATAAGGTATTCGGTGTTTTTTTGAAGGACCTTCACCGAAAGGGTTCTTAATTTATCGAACTGGGCCTCCCATAACTGGGGATTAAATTTTTCCTTTTTCGGGGATATATTGGATTGTACGATAACCAATCCTGCATCATGTGGATAATTGCGATTATAATGACGGTTTTTAAAATCTTCATAACTGATATACCGCATAAAAGATATCAGGGCCGGTCCCACCAAGATACCCGCCCATACCAGGAATCGATGCCGAATTTTGGTTTTTGAGGGGTTAATTTGTGCAAAAGCAAATTTTAGCACTTCATAGCCCAATAAATTAAGCGCCAGGATCCATACCGTTCCCCCGTATACCCCAGTATATTCATACCATTGAATAAAGGGGTGAAGTTCAGCCAATCCAAAACCCAGGTTCAACCAGGGAAAAGAAAAAACATGCTCCAGGAACCACTCCAGGATTAACCATAATCCTATGAATCCCAGTGAACCCAGGTTGCGATATAATTGGGTACCCGATTTATTCCAGGCCCATTTCAAAAAGAGAAAGGTGAGGGTATGAAAAAGACTCCCCAATAAAACAGGAACCAGGGTGATCCATATACTCAGGCTGGAAATCCAGCTAAGACCCAGAAATTCCAGAATAAAAAAATAAAAGGAAACCAAGCCCAGTGTATTTCCTTTCCAAGGTTCGGCCAGGGCCGTATTTATATGAACCGGATCGGCCAGATATAATACAGGAATAAAAACAAAAAATAATAACCAGGGAAAAGGCCCAGGAGGCCATGCCAGGTACCAAGCCAAACTGGACAATGCCAATACCAGGGGTAGTACCCATTTACTCTTCAATTTCATGCTCTATTATAGAATTTTCCAAAGAAATTTCCGTAGGATTTTTTGAATCAAATCCGGAAATACAAATAACAAATTCTCCTTTAGGGGTGTTTTTGGTAAAATATTCTTTTAGTTCGTATAAAGGGCCTCTTTTAGTTTCTTCATAGATTTTAGTAAGTTCCCTGGAAATGGAACCCTTTCTTGATTCTCCAAATACCTGGATAAATTCCTCGAGGGTTTTCAAAAGGCGATGCGGTGATTCATAGAATACCAAGGTTCTCTCTTCTTTTGCCAAAATTTGAAGGCGGGTAAAACGTCCCTTTTTTACCGGTAAAAAACCTTCAAAACAAAACCGGTCACAGGGTAAACCTGAATTGACCAGGGCCGGTAATAAGGCCGAGGCTCCGGGGATACTCTCAATTTCAATATCCTGGGCTATACATTCCCGTAATAAAAGGAAGCCAGGATCGGATATTCCAGGAGTTCCCGCATCGGTGATTAAACAAATTTTAGTGCCGGTTTTTAACCATCGGATAATTTCAGGAGTAGCCTGATGTTCGTTAAACCCATGGTGGGAATACATTTTTTTTGTTATTTCATAATGCTTTAAAAGGATACCAGCCTTTCGGGTATCCTCGGCCAGGATCAGGTCGCAATCTTTAAGGGTACGAATGGCGCGTAAGCTAATATCTTCCAGGTTTCCGATAGGTGTTGCAACCAGATATAATTTTCCGTTCATTTGACCTGGGATTGATTTGAAGGTATGTTGAATATGAATTTCTATTTATAAATTATGTTGCAAGTTAATTATATCCGTACGCATAAGGAGGATGTCCTAAAAGGATTGGCCAAAAAGAATTTCAAGAATGCGGAACTCATAGAGGAAATCCTGAATCTGGACGAGGAAAGAAAAAGACTAAAAATTCAGTTTGATGCACTTTCCGGTGAGACCAAAATCGTAGCCGAGAAAATTGGAAAATTAATGAAATCCGGTGGGGGAGAGGAGATAGAAGGATTAAAATCCCGTTCCCAGGCTATTAAGGAAGAATTAAAGTCGATCACCGAGCATTTAAATAAAACCGAGGCTAATTTGGAATCGGCCCTGTACCTGGTGCCCAATGTGCCCAATGAACGAGTGCCGATGGGTTTGAAACCAGAAGATAATGTGGTGGTAATGAACCATGGAGATATTCCTGTATTATATGCAGGGGCTCTGCCGCATTGGGACCTGGCCAGGAAATATGATTTAATAGATTTTGAACTGGGCAATAAAATTACCGGGGCCGGATTTCCGGTTTATAAAGGAAAAGGAGCCCGATTACAAAGGGCCCTGATCCAATTCTTTTTGGACGAGGCGGTCAAGGCAGGATACCTGGAAATTCAACCTCCTATTCTGGTGAATGCAGCCTCGGGCTATGGGACCGGGCAGCTTCCTGATAAGGAAGGACAGATGTATTATGTGGGGGCCGACGATCTTTATTTGGTGCCTACAGCCGAAGTCCCCATTACCAATCTATACAGGGATGTTATTTTGGAGGAAAAGGATTTACCGGTAAAAAACGCCGGCCATACCCCTTGTTTTCGACGGGAAGCCGGATCGTACGGAGCCCATGTTCGGGGATTAAACCGCTTACACCAGTTTGATAAGGTGGAAATCGTGCAAATTTCGCATCCGGATCATTCTTATTCCATTTTTGAAGAAATGGTTTTACATGTTCGATCCTTGCTGGAAAAATTGGAACTGCCCTATAGGGTTTTAAACCTATGCGGTGGAGATATGACCTTTTCTTCGGCCATTACCTATGATCTTGAAGTCTTTTCTGCCGCCCAGGAAAAATGGCTTGAGGTAAGTTCTGTATCCAATTTTGAAACCTTCCAGGCCAATCGCCTGAAATTACGAATCAAAAGCAAGGAGGGGAAAAACATCCTGGCTCATACCCTAAATGGAAGTGCCCTTGCCCTGCCAAGAATTTTGGCCTCTATTTTGGAGAATCATCAGGATGAAAAGGGAATTAAACTACCGAAAGCGTTGATACCCTATACAGGATTTGAACGAATAGAATAAAAAAGATTTGTATTAGGGAAGGATTAGGTGCTTAGGCATTTTTATTGCTGAGCATGAAATCCACTATAGATTTGCAATGAATTTCGGTGGTATCGAAAACAGGAAAATCAAAATCCGACTGGTTTATAATTAAAGGAATTTCGGTACAACCCAAGATAATGCCCTCTGCTCCCCGGTTCATTAAATCCTGAATGATGGAAATATATTGTAATCGGGTTTCCTGCAGGATAATACCGGTAGATAGTTCTTCCTTCAGGGTGTATTGAATATAATTCCGGGTAGCCTGGTTTTCCGGGATCAGGATTTCCAGACCATATTCCGATAATTTATCCCGGTAGAAATCCTTTTCCATGGTATAAATCGTTCCAAGCAGACCTAATTTTTTTAATCCTTTTTTCTGGATAGCCTTGGCGGTTTCTTCAATAATATGAATAACCGGTAAATGAAGGGAATTCTGGATTTGTAGGGCAAACATATGGGCGGTATTGGCACAAAAAACAAGTGCATCGGCACCTCCCTTTTTTAAACTATCTCCCGCTTCCAATAATCGGTCGTAGGAATGCTCCCATCCCCTATCCTGGATATCCCCAAAATTTATGGAATAGATACTTAGGTGATCGGCATAGTTCAATCCTCCCAATCGGCTATGGACATCCTCATTAATAAACCTATAATAATCGATGGTAGAAATCCAGCTAATTCCTCCAATTAACCCAATTCTTTTCATAGTATATATGTACTGTAACAAGTACGCGATAAAACTACGAACTTAGATGGATTAATTTGGCCTTTGGTTGGGGAACAGAGGAAAAGCCAGGTAACTTTTTAGTGTATTTGGAACTTTAGATGAACCGTAGCGCCTAATTTGATTTTCTTGAAATCGATGGAATCAGGATCGGGCCCTTGTCCGTTTGTATTGGGTACCGAGGCGGCGCGGAACAGGGAAGAAGAATACCCAATAGGTTGGTTTAAAAAGGTTTCGTCAATTTCCGATTCCAAAAGATTTCCCAGGCTTTCATCAACCGCCAATAAACAATAAGCCGCTTTGTCTTTGGCATTTTTCATAGCCTGAATGCGCAATTCTTTTTTAACCTGATCGGCCTGGCTGAAATCGTATCCACTTACATACACGGAGGTAATGGCCTTAGGGTCCAGTTTATCCAGGATATTATTTATTTTATCGAGATCCGAAAGTTTAAGCTTATAGGTTTTACTGGCCAGGAAACTTTCCGTTTTCTTCCTTTGGGATAATTTGGTAAACCCGGAAATAGATTCAATATTAATATTTTCGCTACCTACCCCATTATCGAGAGCAATTCGTTGGAAATTTTTTTCCAGATCCTCGATAAAGATTTTATTTTTTCCATCCTTATCCAGGTAATATTCCTTTAGGGTAATATTTAAATAGATGATATCAGGGGTAATTTCTCTTTCGGCCGTACCGGTTACGGTAATAAAACGATGAGGGGCCTTTTCTTCAGAAGAATTGCTGGAAATTTTTTGACTGAACACGGAAAAGGAGAGGAAAAGATTAAGAAGGGTAAATACAAATAAACGCTGCATAATAAATATTCTTAAGAGCAAAAACGATTAGAATTTCTTTATAGTATTAAAATTATACCTCTAAAATTTCCGAATTAGGATCATTTTGTGGTGAAATGGGTTCTGAATTTTTAAAATACCGTTTCTGAAAAACCAGGAAACTAATTACCCCCGTACTCACCGAGGCATCGGCGAGATTAAAAATAGGGCTGAAGAAAATGAAATCCTGGCCTCCGAGGAAGGGAAAGCCCTGGGGTAAATGTGTTTGAATGATAGGGAAATACAGCATATCCACCACTCTTCCATGCAATAAAGGGGCATACCCATAAATTTTCCCATAAAACATGGAATCGATGATATTTCCCAGGGCACCACCCAGGATTAAGCTTAGGCAATTAATAAAACCTTTTCTATAACGGTTTACAATACTATAACGAATGAATACGATAAGGGCAGCGGCCAGGCAAAGCCGGAATAGGGTTAGAAATAATTTTCCATACTCACCGGCAAATTCAATCCCGAATGCCATCCCATTGTTTTCAATATATTTAATCAGGAACCAATTGCCCAAAACCTTTATTTCCTGGCCAATAAACATATGGGTTCTTACCCAGGTTTTTAAAGCCTGGTCGACCACCAGCACAAGAAGAACGATTGAAACAGGTCTTAGAAATTTTTTCATAGAAAACTACCCGTACTTAGGCTTGTCGCATTTTAGCTTCCATAGAAAGGGTAGTATGCGGTACTGCCCTTAATCGCTCCTTAGCAATCAGTTTTCCGGTTTCCCGGCAAATTCCATAAGTCTTATTCTCAATTCTTACCAGTGCTGCTTCCAGGTTATCAATAAATTTTTTCTGACGGGCCGCTAATTGGTTTATATTTTCTTTTTCCAGGGTGGCCGATCCATCTTCCAATACTTTAAACGTACCGGCGGTATCGTCCGTTCCATTCCCATTTGGATTACTCAAGGTAGCCGTCAGGGTTTGGAATTCCATTTTGGCTTTGTTTAATTTTTCCAATATTATTTCCTTAAACTCCTGTAATTCGGCATCAGAATACCGGGTCTTTTCTTTTTCTAACATTATTTTTTTCTAAACTAATTTTAACAATATGTCCCTCAATTTCCAATTCATGGGCGTCCGGAATCGTTTCCTTTGCCCATTCAAATTCCGTTCCCAGAATTTCCGCGCAAATATAGGTCAAATTATTTCGAACCGCCTGATAAAGAAAAGGAATAGGCTCTAAAACTATAGAAACAGTGTCTGTAACCAGGAAATCTTTTTCCTTGCGGAGGTTTTGAACCCGGTTAATAAATTCCCGGGCAATTCCCTCTTCCAGGAGGGATTCTGTGAGGCTTATATCCAGGGCTACCGTAATATGCCCTTCGTAGGCCACCAACCAACCTGGAATGTCCTCACGAAGGATTTCCGAATCCTCCAGTTCAAAATGGAATTCCTCCCCTTCGACTATTATATTTAAGTACCCGGCTTTTTCCAGCTCCTGAATTTGCTCCTGATCCAGGTTCTCTATTACCTGGGCAACCGCCTTCATTTTCTTTCCCGTTTTAGGACCTAATTTCTTATAATTAGGCTTAATCTTTTTTAAAACCAATCCATTGGAATCGGAAATAAATTCGATTTCCTTCACATTGGTTTCTGAAAGGACCAAATCGGCTATTTTTTCAATTTTCTCCTGGAGTTCGGGGTTCGGTACCGGAATTAATAATTTTTGAAGGGGTTGGCGCACTTTTATATCCACCTTCTTTCTCAGGGAAAGAACCAGGGAGGAGATGGTTTGAGCCAATTCCATTCTTTCTTCCAGGGTCTGGTCAATTTTAGAGGCATCCCATTTGGGGAAATGGGTAAGATGTACGGAAAGATTTTTCTTCTTCGCTTCTTCCCGGTGTAAGTCCCGGTACAATTGATCAGAGAAAAAGGGTGCTATAGGAGAAATAAGAATAGCCAGGGTTTCCAGGCATTCAAAAAGGGTATTATAGGCGGAAATTTTATCGTCCGATAATTCTCCCTTCCAAAACCTCCTTCTGGATAATCGAATATACCAATTGCTTAATTGGCTATCCACAAATTCCTGGATGGCCCTCGCCGCCCGGGTAGGTTCATAGTCTTGTAAGAATCCATCTACATCCCGGATCAGGGAATTCAAAAGGGATATAATCCATCGATCAATTTCAGGCTGATGAATTACTATAGGTTTTTTCATGGCCTCAAAGCCATCAATATTGGCATAAAGCGCAAAGAAGGCATAGGCATTGTATAAGGTTCCAAAGAATTTCCTGGAAACTTCGGCAAGCCCCTCCAGATTAAATTTTAGGTTTTCCCAGGGAGAGGCATTGGAAATCATATACCATCGGGTGGCATCGGCTCCATAGGTATCCAGGGTGGTAAAGGGATCGACCGCATTCCCTAATCGCTTGGACATTTTATTCCCGTTTTTATCCAGGACCAGCCCATTGGAGACCACATTTTTAAAAGCAATTTTATTATTAAGCAAAATGGAAATGGCATGCAGGGTAAAAAACCAACCCCGGGTTTGATCTACCCCTTCGGCGATAAAGTCTGCCGGGTAATTTTCCAAAAAGGTCTCCTTGTTCTCAAATGGATAATGCCATTGTGCATAGGGCATGGCACCGGAATCGAACCATACATCAATTAGATCGGGTTCGCGGAACATTTTTTTGCCCTTTTTGGAAACCAATACAATATCATCGACAAAAGGCTTGTGCAAATCCATGGTTCCATCCAATAATTTATCATGAATTCGTTTCAGCCTATCTTTTTCAGCCGGATTCCAATTTCCAGAGGCCAGGGAATGTTCAATTTCGGTCTCCAATTCTTTCAGGGATCCAATACAGATTTGTTCAGAACCATCTTCGGTACGCCAAATGGGTAAGGGTGTTCCCCAAAACCGGGATCGGGATAAATTCCAATCGACCAGGTTTTCCAACCAGTTCCCAAACCGCCCGGTTCCGGTCGATTCCGGTTTCCACTGGATGGTTTTATTCAATGCCACCATTTCTTCCTTGACAGCGGTAGTTTTTATAAACCAGGAATCGAGGGGATAATACAATACCGGCTTATCGGTTCTCCAGCAATGTGGATAGCTATGTTCGTATTTCTCTACTTTAAAGGCCTTATTTTCTTCTTTTAATTTAATACTGATAAGCACATCGGTCGATTTATAGGAAGGATCGGCCAGTACATCATCCGGTTCATATTCCGATTTGACAAATTTACCGGCAAAATCCCAGACCTCGGAAGTAAATCTTCCCTGTTTGTTCACCAAAGGAACCTCGTTCCCGGCTTCATCCTTACCCATAACCGAGGGTACGCCATTATCTTTGCAAACCCGAAAATCATCCGATCCAAAAATGGAAGCAGTATGGACAATGCCGGTTCCATCTTCGGTGGTCACAAAATCTCCCGGTATTACCCTGAAGGCATTTTTTTGTAAATTCTCGTTCACTACATACGGCATGAGTTGCTCATACCGGATGCCAATAAAATCTTTCCCCGTATAATTTCCTGTTTCGATCCAGGGAAAAGACTTATCGCCTTCCTTATAATCGGAGAAATCAAGGTTCCTGGATTTTTCTGAAAAATAGTTGGAAACCAAATCCCGGGCCAGTATAACCTCTTCCGGTACATAGGTATAGGGGTTCAGGGTTCGTATTTTTACATAATCAATATCCTTTCCTATAGCCAGTGCGCAATTCGAAGGAAGGGTCCAGGGGGTGGTAGTCCAGGCAAGGAAATAAACCGGGAATGCTGCATTTTTAAACAGGAACTCGGAGGTCTCGTTTCTTGTTATTTTAAACTGGGCCACAATACTGGTATCCCTGACCATTTTATAGGTGCCGGGCATATTCAATTCATGCGAGCTTAATCCTGTACCTGCGGCGGGGGAATAAGGTTGAACCGTATAGCCCTTGTATAATAAGCCTTTATTATAAATCTCTTTCAGTATATACCAAAGGCTTTCTATATAATTCGTTTCATAGGTAATATAAGGATGATCCAGGTCGACCCAATAGCCCATTTTCTGGGTTAATTGGTTCCAGATATCGGTATATTTTAATACCTCCTCCTTACAGGCTTTATTATAGTCTTCGACAGAAATCTTTTTACCAATATCCTCTTTGGTTATGCCCAGGGATTTTTCTACGGCCATTTCAATGGGAAGTCCATGGGTATCCCATCCTCCTTTTCGTTCCACCAGGAATCCTTTCAGGGTTTTATACCGACAAAAAATATCTTTAATGCTCCTGGCCATGACATGGTGAATCCCGGGGAGGCCATTTGCCGAAGGGGGACCCTCATAAAAAGTAAAGCGCGGGTTTCCCTCTCTTTCCTGAATACTTTTTTCAAAAATTTTTTCTGAATTCCAAAACGCAAGGATGTTTTCCCCTATCTCAGGAAGATTCAGATTTTTATATTCTTTATATTTCAAAATAATTGCTTAAAAAACTTTATTTTTATAGGATTACCGGGGGCGACAAAATTATAGATTAGCCTTCTATTTTTAAAGGTTTAATTATTTTCTCTTTGGTTTTTTACGTATCCCAATTAGATCTACACTTGGAAAGGAATTTGGAGAATGGGAAAATGAAAAAGATGCTCATAATTTCTTTCCCAATTCAAATTATTTTGGTTTATATTATAC
>Ga0209067_10000014_pt1 | contig 152578 bp, 129 predicted proteins | sample ColStrG_CSR_2013_FD_187199 | JGI IMG/M metagenome (GOLD analysis project Ga0209067, IMG submission 187199) | Freshwater sediment microbial communities in response to fracking from Pennsylvania, USA - Cold Stream Run_MetaG_CSR_2013 (SPAdes)... | ecosystem: Environmental > Aquatic > Freshwater...
GTACCAACTCCCTGACACTCACGATCCTTCCTCCAGCTCCTCCTACGCCTCCTGATACCAATGACACGCCCACGATGCCACAATGGGCGCTGATTATTTTGGGCTTCTTCTTCGTTCTCATTGCGGCGAGCCGTATGACCGATACCACTAAGAATAGCTGATAGGTATCTTCAGAAAATTCTTTAGCCGAATTCCTGAAGGAACAGTATCGTTGCCGATCATGTCCCGTATTGCCGAAGAGAGTATTCAGAAAGTCGCAGATGCGAGCGACATCGTGGAGATCATCGGCTCTTATTTTCCCCTGAAGCGGGCTGGGACAAACTTCCGTGCCCTCTGCCCTTTTCATAAAGAGAAGAGTCCCTCCTTCCATGTAAATCCCTCGAGGCAATCGTTCCACTGCTTTGGCTGCGGCGCAGGCGGAGGAGTATTCCGCTTCGTGATGGATTATGAGCATCTCGATTTTCCCTCGGCGGTGCGCAAATTAGCTCAACGAGCTGGCATTGTGCTCTCCGAGGAAAATGATCCTCAGGAACAGGTGCGACGAGACCAGCGAAGTCGCCTGATGGAGCTTCATCGTGAGGTCTCTGCGTGGTTTCATCTCAATCTGCTTCGCACGCAGGAGGCCGATCATGCACGGGCCTATTTGAAGAAACGGGGTCTGAGCAAGGAGACCGCCGTGGAGTGGCAGCTTGGCTATGCGCCTGCCGGATGGGAGATTTTTCGAAACTGGGGGCTTGCGGAAGGATTCACCCGTGAAGAGATGATCTTGGGAGGTTTGCTTGCGACCAAGGAAGAGGATACCTCAGGAGGCTATGATCGGTTCCGTGACCGGCTGATGTTTCCAATCCGCAATGATTACGGCGAAGTCGTGGCTTTCAGCGGGCGTATTCTGGGTGACTCGGATCGTGAGGCAAAATATGTGAACTCGCCCGAGACTCCGATTTTCTCCAAGGGGCGTCTTCTCTTCGGCTTGGATAAAAGCAAACGCCCGCTGATCGACGCTGGTGAGGCCATTGTGCTGGAGGGGCAGATTGATCTGATCTCAGCCTTTGAACATGGCGTACACAATGTTGTGGCACCGCAGGGAACAGCCTTCACCGCCGATCAGGCTCGGCTGCTAAAACGCTTTGTCGAAAGGGTCATCCTTTGTTTTGATTCCGATATCGCCGGCCAGAATGCTGTGGAAAAATCGCTCCCCTCACTCCTTGCCGCCGGTATTGAAGTGCGCGTTGCACGACTCCCCAAGGGAAGCGATCCCGATTCACTCATTCGAGAGCAGGGCGTGGAGGCTTTCCAAGAACGCCTTGGTGCGGCGAAGGATTTTTTCGATCACAGCATCGAACGAGCCATTGAAGAAAGTGAGGACTCTTGGGGGCCCAGAGAAAAGGCCACGGCAGCGCGACGACTCGGAGGATTTCTGGCGTTGCTCCCAGAAGCCGCCTTGAGGGAAACGACAACGGCGCATATCGCCTCTCGGCTCGGTCTTTCTACGGAGGCATTGAGGGAAGCAGGAAAGAAAAACCCAATCACCTCGACTGATTTTGAAAGCGTCCCCTCGGAAGAACCTTCCTCTGTTCTCTCGCTTAAAATATCAGCCTCTACCGAATTTATTTGCCGACTTGCCCTACTCTCACAGGAAGTTCGCCTCTGGCTAAGCGAGGAGACATCGCCATCACTTACAGAACTCAAGGAACTCGATCCCGAGCTTGGGCTCCTCAAGCCGATTCTGGACTCTCTGAGCGAGCAGGAACAACCCGCCGCCTCAGCCCTCCTCTCGCATCTCCCGCCCAATCTCCAAGGACTCGCTAGCTCTTGGGAACTCGAAAAACTCCCAGCCTCTCCGCTGGCGGCAGCACAGGATGCGATTCGAGGACTGCGCCTCAATATGCTCAAGAAACATCGTGCTTCCCTGACCATTCAACTGCAAACTCCTGAGATCACAGCGGAAAAAATCATGGCACTCCAAAAAGAGATACTTGACCTTCAGGCTTCTATCAACGATCTTTCCGCGCCCTAGTATTAGTGTTATCATTATAGGCTTCACCAGCGTTCCGTTGAAAAAAATCTCCAAACCTTCCCCGTCCCGGAAACCTTCCGGAAAACCCGTTAAATCCTCAACAGGGGCTAAACATGTCCCGACGAAGGTTGTCTCTATCAAGGCGCCCCCCAAGAAGATTGCCTCTGCCAAGGATTCCAAAAAATCATTGCCGGTAAAGAAAACTGCTCCAGTTTCTAAAGCTCTTCCAAAGTTGAAGCAAGCAGTGACGAAGAAACCTGTGCCAAAGCAAGCCACGAAGCCTGTTCCTAAGCCTAAGTCAGCTAGCCTTAAAGCCACTGGCAAGCCAGCTCAGAAAACACCAGCCAAGGCCCCTGTCAAAGCAGCACCTAAAAAAGCTGCAAAAAAACCCGCGGCTCCTGCAAAGTCAGCCAAAGCAGCACCATCTTCTAAGCCTACGCAATCTAAGGGAGTTCCATCGAAGTCCGCTCCGAAGAGAGCATTAAAAACAGTTCAGCCAAAAATTTCTGCATCGAAAGCTCCTGCTGCTAAAAAAGAGTCTGAGAAAACTCCCGTTTCCAAAGTTTCTTCTTCGAAGGCTCCCGTAGCACCCGCCCCCAAAAAGGAGAAGAGCGCGATCAGCCTCTCTATTTCAGGACTTGCTCCAGCCAATGCCGCAGAGGCCCAAAAACTTCTTCAGGAAAAAATCCGCGAACTCCTCAAGCTCGCTAAGGAACAAGGCTACATCACTTTTGAAGATCTCGACGAGCATCTCCCTGAGGGGATGAACGATCCTGATACGATCGACTCGATTCTTGCCCAGCTCCGTGCAGTCGAAATCGACATCATTGATGCTTCCGAAGTTGATCGCGTCAAAGAGGTCAAGAAAGATGATGATGATGACAAGGACGAGAAGGATGAGAAAGTCGATGGTCGCCTCGACATCCTAGATGATCCCGTTCGTATGTATCTCAAGCAGATGGGACAAGTGCCGCTTCTGACGCGTGAGCAGGAAGTTGAGATCTCCAAACGCATCGAAGAGGCTGAAGTCCGAATGCAGGATGTCCTCTACCGTTTTGGCTTCATCGCCCATGCTCATCTCGACATGGCTCAGCGACTCTTGGACTCCCGCGAGCGGTTTGACCGAGTTATTCAGGATAAGAAAATCGAGAGCCGTGAACGCTACCTCAAGATTCTCCCTCGTCTCAGCCAGCAACTTCAACGCCTCGCTGATAATGTTTCCGAGCATTATGTGGCAAAAATTGCCCCTTCTAAAAAGGCCCCAGCAGCAAAAGATCAGGCCGATCTTGAAAAACTCATCGGAGATGTTGTGGAGGTTTATCCCAAGTTTTTCTTCAAATCTAAGATCGTTGAGGATTTTGTCACCCATGCTGATGACCATATCAAGAGCCTCCACTCTCTGCGGGCCGAGCATACGAAACACGCCGAGATCAAAAATCCTGATCCCCAACAGAAAAAACATCTCGGTTCCCTTTCGGCGCAGATTGATGATGCCGAACGCAAAAACTGGATGTCGATTGAGCATTTCCACGAAAAGCACAGGGAACTCAAAAAACATTTCCGCGATGCCCTCCGCGCCAAGACCGAAATGGTCGAAGCCAACCTGCGACTTGTGATTTCGATTGCCAAGAAATACACCAATCGTGGGCTCTCCTTCCTCGATCTGATTCAAGAAGGAAACATGGGTCTCATGAAGGCTGTGGAGAAATTTGAATACCGTCGCGGTTACAAATTCTCGACTTATGCCACCTGGTGGATTCGCCAGGCAATCACGCGTTCGATTGCCGATCAGGCCCGTACAATCCGTATTCCGGTACACATGATCGAAACGATCAACAAACTCATCAGAGTGCAGAAACAGCTTGTTCAAGAGTATGGCCGCGAGCCTTCCGCTGAGGAAATTGCCGATGAAATCCAGCTTCCCGTCGGACGCGTTCAAGCTGTGCTCAAAATGGCCCAGCAACCGATTTCGCTTCAGGCACCCGTTGGCGATAGTGACGATACGAGCTTCGGCGATTTCATTGAGGACAAATCTGCTGATAATCCTGCCGACATGGCAGCCATCGTCTTGCTGAAAGATAAGATCAAAGATGTGCTCGAGTCCCTCACCGAACGCGAACGCCAAGTTCTCGAACAACGCTTTGGGCTCGTCGATGGCTATTCACGCACGCTCGAAGAGGTCGGCAAGCAATTCAAGGTTACTCGCGAGCGCATTCGTCAGATTGAGGCCAAGGCCCTTCGTAAGATGCGTCATCCAACCCGTCTGCGTCAGCTAGAGGGCTTCCTTGAGCCCAAGGATATGTAACAGTCGTAAATCCCAGTGATTGCAAGTTCCATTATTTCATGGAACTTTTGGGATATTTCGGTGTTTCTATAAATAGCTGCTATGTCCAATCCCTTTTCTGAAACTCAAAGACTTGATGATCTCTTGGCTCGGGATGCCAAAGCCTTCCCTCATTCTCTAAAGAAAAACCCTTGGTTTCCGGCTCGGATGGCAGCCTTGGCACGAGAGACTCCGCAGAGAAAGATCTCTCCGATTCAGAACATACTCACCCGATTTGCAGGACTCAGTCGCTGGTTACTTCCCCTTCCTTTGGTTGGTGCTGGAGCCATGCTGCTCTTGACATCCCACACCTTCCACGCTCCTTCAACTCTACCCACTGCAACTCCGACCACCACGATCAGCCCCGACTCGGAAGAAATGGAATTTGAGGAGCATATGGAAATGCTTGCCTCCAACGATCAGTAGCCTTTGCAGTAGGTTTTTCCTCTGCGTTTCCCTATTCTGGATCAGGTTGCATCATGATTGAGCATCTTTATATCCATATTCCATTCTGCCCGAATATCTGTCCCTATTGCGCCTTTTACAAAGAGTCGGCAGGGAGAGATCGTGTGGAGCGATTCTTGGATGCGTTGCTCGTCGAGGCCGCGGCTTGGTCGCCGCAGCTTCAACCAAAGACCATATTTTTAGGAGGCGGCACACCGAGTGCCCTCTCACTCCCTCAGTTTGAAAAACTCCTGAGCGGTCTGCGCTCAAGCCTTGATCTAAGCCAGCTCACAGAATGGACAATCGAAATGAATCCGGCGACCGTGGCTCTCGAAAAAGCCCATTTCCTCCGTTCCTCTGGCATCAACCGGGTCAGCATGGGAGTGCAGTCTTGGGATAACGATGTCTTACGAACACTTGGCAGGACACACGATGCAGATAAAGCTGAAGAGTCGTTTCAGATTTTGCGAAAGGCAGGCTTTGAAAATCTCTCCATTGATTTAATTTTTGGAGTTCCTGGGCAATCGCTTGAATCTTGGAGCGCGTCGCTGGAACGAAGTCTCCGCGTTGCACCGGAGCATCTCTCAGCCTACGGATTGACCTATGAAGAGGATACTGAGTTTTTCCGACAACTCGGTCGAGGTGAAATGTCGCCCAATGAAGGGCTGGAGGCCGATCAATTCGAGATGACTTCAGCAAAACTCGGCCAGGCAGGGTACAGCCAGTATGAAGTCTCCAATTACGCGCTACCTGGTCGTGAGTCGCTCCACAATATGGCCTACTGGATGGGGAGTGATTATCTGGGACTTGGACCGAGTGCGTTTTCCACGGTGGGAGATCGTCGTTGGCGTAACATCCGTGAGACCGGAATCTACAGCGACACAACACTTGCTGGAAAAACAGCCATTGATTTTGAGGAGAAAATTTCGCCTCAACTCAAGAGAAAGGAGAAGGCTGCCTTTGGGATGAGAACTCACCGAGGTCTTCCTAAGAAAGAAGCCTCTCCCTGGTTTGCAGAACTTGAGGAGATGAAGACTCATGGTCTTGTCGAAGAGTTTGCGGATCGCTGGCTACTGACGGCTCGGGGCCGACTTTTGGCCGATAGCGTGTCTGAAATTTTTGTCTAGTGAGCAAAAAATATGATCTCATTGTGATCGGAGCTGGGCCTGCGGGAAGCTCTTGTGCGGCTCTCTGTGCAGCAGAGGACAAGAGTGTCCTGATGCTTGATTCCTCGCGTTTCCCTCGCGACAAAGTCTGCGGCGACTGCCTCAATCCCGCAGCCTGGCCTGTCCTGGAGCATCTTGGTGTTGCTGAAAAAGTCCAATCACTCCCTCACTCTACACCAAAGTTCATTCGTTTTTCGGTTGCGGATAAAGGATCTGTGATGATACCACTCCCCAAGAGCACTGCGGAAATCTCGGGAGAATTTGTGGTGAGGCGACGGGAGTTTGACGCTCTTCTTTTAGAAAATGCCATAAACGCAGGGGTGGAATTTCAAGATGGCTCTCCAGTCACAAGTCTGCGAAAAACGCGTGGCCTCTGGGAGGTCAACAATGCCCTAGGGCAGATCCGTCATGCTCGACAGATTGTTGCCGCTGACGGACGGAATTCTGCCGTAGCCCGCCATCTTCGTATGCACCTACGCCAGGCACACAAGGAGCGAGTTGGACTTCAAACCCATATCCCGCATCCCGAGAATTATGATGGCAATTTGGAAATGCGCCTTTACCGGAATGGTTATGGAGGCTTGGCCGATCTAGGTAACGGTCTGGCCAATCTCTGCCTCGTTGCCAATGAAGGCAGGATGAGAGATCTGCGGAAGGAAGCCGAAGTTCACTACCCAGTCAGCACAGCGATTGTCTGGCGAAGTATTACACCGATTGCCAGATCGCAGGCCCGATCCGTGGCGAGGGATGGAGTCTTTCTCTGTGGCGATGCAGCCAAAGTTGTCGAACCCTTCACGGGGGAAGGCATCTCCTTTGCCCTCCGTTCAGGAGAATTACTTGCCCGCATCCTGACCTCATCCGCTGATGCCAGCCCAGATACGATGGAAAAGAACTACCGCAAAGCACACACGAAACTCTATGCCGGAAGCCTTGGCGTGAATCGTCTTACTCAATTTTTCTCAGAGCATCCCCAGATCGCCCACTGGTTTGGCCCGCTGCTCATTCGCCATCCTAATCTTCTCTCCTACCTGACACACAAAGTCATTTTTTAATAATGAGACAGATTCTCATAATATGTCTTACATTTTAATTTTGAAATATTTTTGTTGATTTACCTTCCGTATAAGTGCTTCTCTACACAAGAAATGACCGTAGAAGTTCTCTCACGCATTCAGTTCACACTGACGATCGCCTTTCACTATATCTATCCTCCGATGACGATCGGTATCGGTGTTCTACTCGTCATCATGGAAGGTCTCTACATTAAAACAAAGAACCCTCTCTTTCATCATCTGGCTCATTTTTGGACAAAAATCTTCGGCCTTGTCTTTGCCATCGGTGTCGCCACGGGCATCGTAATGGAATTTGAATTCGGTACCAACTGGGCTGCGTACTCACGATTTGTCGGCGATATCTTCGGAAGTGCCTTGGCTGCTGAGGGAATCTTTGCCTTTTTCCTTGAATCGGGGTTTCTCGCCCTCCTGCTCTTTGGATGGGACAAGGTTGGCCCGAAGATGCATTTCTTTGCCACCTGCATGGTCGCTCTTGGTGCTCACTTCAGTGCGGTCTGGATTGTCGTCGCTAACTCCTGGATGCAGACTCCCGCTGGCTATCATCTGGAGAAAATCGTCGGCTCCGTACATACCCCCCTCCCCGCAGACTATATCGTCCAAGCTCAAGATATCGGTCATGTCCGTGCCGTTGTCGATAACTTCTGGGAAATGGTGCTCAACCCCTCATCTGTTGAACGCCTCTGCCATGTCGTCCTCGGAGCCTGGTTTGCAGGAGCCTTCCTGATTATTAGCATCAGTGCTTGGTATCTCCTCAAAGGGAAACATCTCCCCTTTGCCAAGGCCTCGATGAAAGTCGCGATCATCTTTGCTTCCATCGCTAGCCTCCTCCAAATGGTCAGTGCTGATGTGACAGCTCGCGGTGTCCTAAAAAATCAGCCAGTCAAGCTTGCTGCCATGGAAGGGGTTTATAAAACAGAGCCAAATACGCCGATGGTTCTCTTTGGCTATGTTGATACTGCGAATAGGAAAACTGTCGGCCCAGAGATTCCCTCTCTCCTGAGTTTCCTCTGCTTTCATAATTTCACAACTCCGGTGCCAGGGCTTAACGACCTCCCTGATGATGCCTTCCTCTCCCATCGCTATCCCGGCCTCTCCTCCGCAGAGTTGGCTACAAAACGCCCACTCTACTGGCCTATGGTCGGCCCCACCTTCCAATTTTATCACATCATGATTATCGTTGGCTCAGCGATCTTCGGTATTGCCTTCCTCTCCCTCTTTTTGCTCTGGAAGGGATGGCTTTTTCGAACCGATCTTCCCATCATTCGTACCTATCTCTGGGTGCTGGTCTTTTCCGTTCTGGCTCCACAAATCTGCAACCAGGCAGGATGGTTTGCAGCCGAAGTCGGAAGACAACCTTGGATAGTCTATAATCTCTTGCGCACTTCTGATGGCCTCTCACGAGCCGTGGCAGCTGAGCAAGTGGTCTTTTCCATCATCATGTTCACTCTGATCTACATCCTTCTCTTCACCACCTTCCTGTATCTGCTGAATAAGAAAATCCAGCACGGTCCAGACGATGATGCAGGCCATCACACCAAAGCAAAGGGAGTCGATCCCGACGATGTTTTCTCCAAACAGGCCCGCGCATAAATTTTCTCATGCACCTACCCGATCTCAATACCACCTGGTTCATCCTCGTAGGAGTTCTCTTTACCGGATATGCCATCTTGGATGGCTTCGATCTTGGAGTCGGGATCCTCCATCTTTTTGTTAAAAAAGATCATGACCGCCGCATTTTTCTCAACTCCATAGGACCTGTCTGGGATGGTAACGAAGTCTGGCTCGTCACCGGTGGTGGTGCGCTCTTTGCAGCATTCCCAGGTGCCTATGCCACAGTCTTCTCAGGGTTTTACAACGCCTTCATGCTTCTGCTAGTGGCTCTGATTTTCCGCGCTGTGGCGATTGAATTCCGAAGCAAAGAACCAGGTAAAACCTGGCGTGAGGCCTGGGACATTGCGTTCAGTCTCGGCAGTTTCCTAGCAGCCCTTCTCATCGGCGTGGCCATGGGTAATATCACCCGTGGCATTTCACTCAATCATGAGGGAGATTATACGGGAGGATTTTTTGCTCTGCTCAATCCTTACTCTCTCCTGCTGGGCCTCACGGTCGTCTCTCTCTTTGCAATGCACGGAGCAATCTATCTCGTGCTCAAAACCGAGGGAGAACTTCAGACTGAGATTTTCGGCTGGGTGCCAAAACTTATCGGTATCTTCCTTGCCTGCTTTCTACTTTTCAATCTCTACACCTTCTTCGAGTGCCCGAACCTCGTCGCCGTGATGAAAAGCCGCCCCTATGGCTTCATCGTCCTTGCACTTGATATTGCAGTCGCCCTCTCCATTCCTAGAATTATTCGCAGTGGATCCGAATTTGCTGCCTTCCTAGCCTCCTGCCTCACCATGGTCCTACTCATGGCTGTGCTCGGCATCTCCTATTTCCCAAATCTCGTCATCTCTCACCCCGACCCTGCAAATAGCCTGACCATCTATAACTGCGCCTCCTCCGAGAAAACTCTTGGCAATATGTTCATCATTGCCGTGATTGGTGTGCCGATTGTCCTAGCCTACACAGCCAGCATCTACTGGATCTTCCGAGGCAAGACCAAGATCGGCCATGTCGGGTATTAGAAGAAGGGTGAAAGCTGAAAGGCTGAGGCGCAGAGATAAAAATCACTACAGCGTCGGACGATAGACTTTGAGAGAGGCATTGTAAGGATCGATCACCAAAGTTGTGTAGTTCACGGGAAAGACTGCTGCTCCATTAGTTACACTTGCGTTCTGTGCATCAACGGCATTCACTAATGAAAGAAACCAGTTGGTGGTGGTTGTATTGCCAATAAGCGAAGTCATCCCACTACGGTAAATTTGGAAGCTGCAATAGGTGTAGTTCAAACCTACTCGGGGAATTGGATTGGTAGGTGTTGTATTAGTTCCTATGGAAAAAAGTGAAGACCAAGTTGAATTCGTGGACATCAGCACAGTCGAGGGAAGGGTCTGCGCCTTCATCATAGGAGAGTAAACTCCGGAATCGCTCAATGTGAATGCCTGTATGGCATGGCCCTGGCCTGTGTCACCAGGGATTTCTGTGTTGGTATAGAAATAAAACCTTACTTCGACAGTCTGGTTCTTTGTAACAGCAGTCTGACGGGCAATATTCAGAATTCCGATCACCTTATCTGCCGCCTGAGTCAGATTTGTGCCTCGCAGAGCCGTGCCTATCGTTGGTCCCACCGCCGATGCAAGAATGACAATGATCGCCATCACGACGAGAAGCTCAGTCAGGGTGAAGGCGGAGGAGGAGAATGAAGGATAAAACCTGAAAGCTGAAACTTGAGACTTGAGTACGAAGGGAAGCGAGTCTGAGCCTTTGCGAAAGGGATTGAGACTACCATGAATCATATCTAAAAAATGGCGTCTGAACGAAAAAAATTTATTCAAGGGTGTTTTTTTAGTTCTCATCTTTCATGTTTCAGGTATTAGGTTTCACCCCTCTCTGCTTCCTTATGGTGTGAATTGTTTCACATTGAAGACACGGAATTTATAATACGAATCCATCGTCGTGGTAGTCGTGATCGCAGAACTAGTCACATTCGTTGTGAAGTCTGGAATTGAGGTATCACTTGGATCGATATAGCGTTCGATCACAGCAGAGCCACGGAGATCTCCTGTGACTTTGTCAGAAATGCCAGTAGCGCTACCAGGATCAATCCAAGTACTCCAGTCATTAGGATGAGCGGTGGCAGTCTGCTTGAGGGTCTGAACCCAGTAATGGATGCGATAGGTATTCGATTTCGTCGTAAGTCGAGGATAGAGATAGTTGTAAGGGCGTTCGCGGATATTATCACCAGTCATGCCTTTGCGATCTGTTCCCGCATTGTTATACCACCATCCTTTAACAAGTACATTGTTGGTGGTGTAGGTGATACCTGAAATCGGATTGGTGGCTACATATCCGTTGGCGAGAGTTGGCTGCTGGGCGGGATAGAGCCAGACAGAGCAAATCTCCGAGGGAGAGTGGAAGAGGTCATTCTGGCTAAAGCGATTGGTGAACTGAGCCAGCGTATCGGAGGGATCAATGGGGTAGTGGAAGTAAAAGTTACCGCTATTGGCAGCAAGCTGGTTATAGTTAGTGCTTGTGGGAAAGTTCGAATTAAAACACGAGGCTGCATAAACTTCACTGCTATTTGTGCATGTAGTCTTATAAACTCCCCCCGCACTCTCAGGCACTGCAGTAATCAGGACGCTCTTGAGAACCCCACGCATCGCAGCATCTCGGTTGATATAGCTAAAGGGAACTATTTGGTAATTCATATTCACCTTACCAGCTGTCGAGAAGGGATCGCTAATCGGATAAGGCTGCACTACTGGCATAGTGAAGAAATCAAGTAGCAGATGATCCGGTAGAATCGTATTGGTGATGAGACCATCAGGTTCATTATAGCCGGCGGAGGAATTGCGACTAGCAAGAGCGTTAGTTGATAACGCATTCGGATTGGGAGAAAATTGAAGCGTCCTCCAGCTGGAATTTATCAAGGTGCTAAGCGGATTTGCCGGATCCCAGTTCTTATCATAGACCGGCAATGAACCAAACATGATGGGTGAGGCAATCTGGCGATTCGCTGACATCGTATTGTAACCAGCTGGCTGGAATCCTAGGTCGTAGTAGGGAACCATCAGTCCTGATTGAAAATAGGCCCCTGCAATCGTCACTGATCCATATCCTTCATCCACCTTATTGATGAAGGGGCCATCAGGGTAGCCACCCATCCCATTGTCAAAGTCTCCTCCCTTCGCCCAGAGCGCACTGAAAGTAGCATTTGCAAAGTCGCAGGTCGGAGTCGTCTCGGGAGTCGGTGTCTGGGGTGCATCATAAGTATAGTGTCCACCATAAACACCAGTTGGGCCGAAGATATTCGTGGCGGTGACTCCGGCAGGAGCAGAGGCACCTGCGGCGGGCGCATTTGTAAACTGATAGATCGTTAGCCAAGTGTTGCTAGCTGCCAACCATGGAGTCAGCAGATTTGTGTTATTGATAGTTCCCAATGCATCGGCAGGAAGCAGGAATCCCATCACATCCCCTCCCATCATATATCCTTGATTGCGTGTGGAGTAGGCATTCCTATTATAGCAGGGCCAGCCGTTGATTGTCAGCTGATTGGAATAACCATAGTAAGGATTGGTTTGAAAGCACGATGATGGAACATTGGAGAGGGAGGCAATCAATCGTGTGTCCCCGTAGAGAGCCTCAACCGAGGCTATCGTATCGGCACCCAGGATTCCAAGAGCGGTGCCATACCAGCTAGAGGAGGGAGGAATTGTTGTGAAGGTCATGTCTGGCATGGTAGAGCGGCTTCCATCTGCAAAGTTAAACAGACCCGCAGGCGAATTATACCCCTGACAAAACAAACCATTTGAGAAAGTAATTTGAGCAGCACTCGCTATATCAGTAAAATCTGTGGAATAACCTGACGGTATCCCTGCAACGGGAGGATAAAAACGATTGGCATATCCCGTGGGCCCATTATTGAGTCCTGCAAGCTTCGGTGCGGGAAAGGTGGCATTAGGGAAGGTCATATTCACCGTCTGGATGGTGGTGGGGACTGAATTGGTTGTCTTGAGAAGGATCTTAATCGTGCCACCGGTAAAGGAGAAAGTTCCGCTATTGAGCAGCCCTGTGGCGGGATCAGTTACGGTATTGGTAATGAGAAATCCATTTGCCCACAATGGGGTTCTGGTTCCCCAAATATCGCTAGTAGCTTGAGGGGATCTTCCAAGTAGAGTCTGCGACCAGCTCATCCCATAGCGATTTTCAAAACCGTTCCAGATCGAGTTATTCGTAGTTGGTTTTTGCAAGACGATCATCGAGGCATTATTGCTTGCCGGGAAGCCCATAGCATTATTATTACACTTAAATGCATCCAACCCCGATACTGTAATCTGTAGATTCGGACCGAGACCTACCTGGCCAGGTGCGACATTGACGAGTTCCGGATAGAAAACTGCCTCAGCTCTGGTGATGTGAGGGGGTATTGAGGCTGTATAATAATTGCTATCTGGGTTAGCAGTAAAATTTGAATTTTTAATATCAAATGCCCCTGGATAGTTTGTGGTATCTTGAACAGTTAGATATGGGAGACCGGTGTGGGTGCTTGTTTGGAGCGAATTCGTCGTAATATTTGTTCCATTGGTTGTGTAATAAGTAGTAGTTGAAGGGGCGGTTCCGTAAGTAACAACATTTGTGATAAAAGCAACGGCATAGCCGTAATTTGTGCTTGTTGGCCCGTAATTTGGGACTGCATTCGTGTTTGTCCCAAAGGTGATATAATTGGTTTTATTTCCAGTTGTAAAACTATTGGTTATATAAAGAAATGCAGAATTCGATCCATTATAGATGTAAGAAGGATAAGTCCTAGTACTGAATGTATTGTTCGCATTACGGGCGGTAACACCTCCGTTATTCGTGATGAGATTAAAGATAGGATAGATAGTTGTTGGCACATTGGATATGACTCCAGATGCAAGGGTCTCTGTATGTATGTCAACTTGAATAGGTTTTGTAGGGGCTGAGTCTGCCATGACTGCCCATTTAGTTGTTGAGACCGGGTTCGTTGGCACACCACCCACCACGCTGCTCACCACATTCCCGGCATTGGTAGCAATTAACTGAGGTACCATGATGCATTGCTTCCCATTGATCGTGATCACAGGATTGGTTACTGGACATGTCCAAGGATGAAGTGGATTGACCATAGCAAAGGCATTTCCAGAAAGGACTGTTGTCAGGTTAGACCAACTACTGATATAGGAGACGCCGGCGACATTCGTACTCAATTGCATCCCATTGATATCATAGACAATTGGCTTTCTATCAAGATGACACATCAACGGAGGCTGGTCGGCGGATCGAGCCCTTATCCAGAGAGTACCTGCACGCACTGTCGGGAAACGCCCCATTCCCATAGTATTGGTTCCATCGGGATTGGAAATCGTGATCGGGATAACCTGTCCGGTACCATTGGTCAGTATAGTTACAAGACTCGTAGAAACTACCCCGTTGTTGGTATTCGTGCTAACCAATAGGGAATTGGTCGGAGGGGCTGTGTAAGCGTAAGGGTAGCTGGAGTTTGAAAAAGAGGAGAAGGTGTTGGTGACACTTGTCGAGTCAATAAGGTTGATGCTACTGCGAATATAATCAAAGATATCGGTGCAGATCTGGTCGGCTTGGCCGCCACCCCATTTGGAAGTCGTAAACGCCCCACCTTTGTATCCAGGGATAGGCTGATTGAGCTGATTCCGCAAATAATTATAGACATTGGTATTACGACCGGTAAAGTCATTATTTTGGGAGGATGCGTCATATCGTGTGAAGTAATAGGCATTTGTCCCAAGCGTAGAGCAGAATGCTATCGCCTGATCGATCAGAGTACGATTGTTAGCAGCAACATAGGCACTGACATTTGCCATCATTTGATGAGTATTATCAGGAATTGGCCACATCGTGATCTTAGGGAGATTGAGCGGATTGACCTCGGGCGCACGACTCTCAGTCGTGAGGAAGAATTTAAGCTGACTCACCTGAAGCGGTGTAAGACCGACCCCATTACTTACCCTGTTCGTCAGGGAACTAGCATTAAGACCTGGATTTTGGGAATACAGGATATTTGGACTAGCAAAAAAGAACTCGTCCACTGAGGAGTAGAGTCTCCCCGAAGGAAGGCTACTGAAAGGAATTGCATTCGTGCCAGAGAAGGTATTGGTGATATTCCCTGCATAGGATCCTCCAAAGAGATAGCGGGGGGTCACATTGGTGAAGAGATTCGTATAGTAGTTCAAGGCATTGGAGGAGCCACTGATTGAGGCCAAGCTATTACCCGAGATATTGGTCTGCAAGGAATAGACACCGCCAGGATTCCCTGGCAGAGGGCCAAGATAAGTACCGGGATTCGTCATTCCCATGTAGCTCCAGAGAACGGGGCTTAGGCAGGTGGAGGCAGGGTGACCAGGGAAACGATTGTATTCATTGGCCACCGGAGCGGTCAGAGCCATCGACATATCCATCAGTGTTGCATAGCAGGGCATCCCCCAGAACGAACCTTCGCTGGCCGTATTGAGATTCAGTTTACAAGTCTCATCATCGGTCCAGAAGGCCATTCGACCCACGATGGGATTTGTCTTGGTCGGAATGTTAGTTGCGAACGAGGCCACATTACCAGAGACAGAGCTAGGCACCGCGAGAGTGCCATTTCTGAGCACATAGATCCAAGTTACGGGCATCGCAGCTTGGTTGCTAACTCCGCTTAACACATTCAGACCGGAACCATTGCTGCTTATAGAGAAACCATCGATGACAGGGTTGCCATTTGTCAAATTGGTCATGGCAGGGTCCATGATCGGGTAGTTGGTATTAGTCACTAGACTGCTTGCACCTGCATGTAAGTTTGTTCCACTTCCCGAACTGTCACTGGCCGAAACACTGACAACAAATGAATTCAGATCAACCCATTGCGCAGTATTCGAAGCCCAACCGCTGGGAGGTAGGTCATTGCTCGGATTCCAGCCAGAGCCACCTAAGCCTAAACCCCCAGCAGCAGAAAAAACCATGTTTGTGGAACTGTAGAGTTTATAAACAGCGTTATTGGAAGCATTAGTGTCATAAGTACGGATAGCTCCCGGCTGGGAGGCCCAGCAGACAGGGGAATTAGTAATAAGAGATCCATCTGAAGCATGAGAAAATCCAGCTGTAGCATCTCTGATCTGGGCTATGTCTAGCTGAACCGCTGCATCAGCTAAGCTCCGGGTCGTTACAGCCGCGGCAGCAGAGGCGGAATCGGTCGCCTCATTAGTAACGCTGGAAAGGAAGGCTACGACAAGCCCAGTGATAATGATCAAAAAAGACAAGACAATAATAAGGGCGGCTCCCTCGAGTCGCTTGGGAGTACCCTTGATAGGTTTAAAATAAAAAATGGGGGTCATTAGAAAGCGGTATTTAAGTTAGTTTTTTTGAGAGCTGCTCCATTTTGCCCCTTTAATCATGACATCAGTTGTAAATATCCGATAGTTCATTTTATTCTTTTTGAATGCAGTTACCAAAGAAGCCAGATCATTAGTGAATTGCGTAGGTGAGCTATTGTCATTGAATAGATTGTTAATTCCACCAGCACTGGAATTCGACGCGTACAGATTTTTATAGATTGAAGGAAACCTAATTGCTGAAGTTTCATCCACAGCAATCATGGTCACTTGAACAACAGGCGGGAGTTGATTGTGTGTGTTGAGGTTTGCATCCGTAACAGCGGCACCACCTCCACCCGCTATTGTCGTTTGTGAATTAATCGAAGAATCATAGAAATAATCTGGAGTAAGGGAGGATATTGAATAATTCGATCCTTGGTTATTCCATTTCGTGATATCCGTGGGTGAGAGCTTTGGTAGGATGATCAAGGCGATGACATTTTCAGCAAGAACATGGGCAGGACGGGAAGAAGTCAATGTCATTGAATTCGCGATCCAGTCAACATTCGTGTATGATCGGTTTGTAGCCGTATAGTTATAAATTGAGAGATTCTCCGTTGGTTCCATGAGCTCCATGAGACGATAGCGATTACGGGAAGTGGGTTGAGGATTTAGGAATGACGGCACGGCATTGGAATCACTACCATATTCGATAAAATATCCCCAAGTATTGAGAGCACTTTGGAGAATAGAATTGGTGCTATTTGTAGTAAATCCATTCGGCGCTTGGAAAAAAACAGCCATGGAGGGATTGGTTGTTTGGAGTTGGGATGAAAAAATCGTACGCTGGTTCCCAAAGGATGCATTATTTGTCAATTGCCCACAGAGGAAGCGAAGCTCCGACTGACGAATATAATCTGTAGGAGCTCCACTGGAATTGGTCACATAATCGAGATAAGTATTGAGCGTGGCCTGGCTTAGACGGCGCGTGATCGTGTCAAAGGCGACGCGTGCATCGCGAAATTCCTCAATCTTCCCAGCAGTGTTCTTCCAGGTCTTGGAAGTTGCATTCACCATCGTGATCAACATCGCGACGATAAGCACCAAAATCGCCATCGAAACGAGCAACTCTATGAGTGTAAATGCATCCACCGAGCTTACTCCACAGAGCGGATGCGAGCCTGCGTCATTTTGACGGAGATTAGATTTTTTGTGATCGGGCTCTGTGCTCATTGGCATACTCATTGATTGTGCCCGATCAGGGTTGTAAATGTCAGTGCGTTCTGATTGGTGGAACTGAAAGCATTGGAAGCCGATTTTGCTCCACCTGGATTCTGTGCTACGATGACTGTAATTGTTGCTAGATTCGTCGAGGTGCTTCCCAGAAACGAGGTTGAATTACTTCCCCCTGCATTCGTGGCGATAGCAAGATTCACCCAATAGATGCAATTTACTGCATTGGATTTGGTCAACTCTGTTCCCTGCTCATCAAAGAAGCGGTTGGTATTTGTAAGATCGGAGAAATTGGCAATCTGAGCATCATTAAAAACTCGCTGCGCAATCTCGGTACCTACTGAAGTCGTCATGGACTTCTTAAATGTTGAGAGGCCTGCAGGAAGAAGCCCGAGAAGCGTGATCAGTGCAAAGCCAGCGACTCCGACAGCAATGACCACCTCGACAAGACTGAATGCAGAATTCCAGACCCTACCCTGCTTAGTCGGGTAAGCTCTCATGCGACTCGCAGAAGGTGGTGAATGCCGCTTATTAAAGTAAGAAATAAAAATCTGCACTGGGGGATAGTTGATGAGACTACTTGACGATTCAACATAAGCTAGAGCAAAGAGATTCTCAAGCAACGAGTGTTTCTTGCCGTTCATCATTTTTCATTTTCCTTCCTCTCGGAGTTAAAACTATTGAGGCAACAGGCCCTTGAGCACAGGCTTGGTTCATTCTTTTTCATTCTTCATTTTTCCTTTAGACTTTTCACTTATGGCGACCCGCAAAGCTCCCACCTCACCAGCCAAAGACTCACGCATCTATTTTGTCTCTGGCAGCGACGAGGCAGAAGTCCGCCGCACTGCACAAGGACTGGCTGCGCAGCTTGCTCGTGCGGATGCTGGAGAGTTTGGTATAGAAATTATCGAGGCACCTGCCGATACCGTTGATTGCTCCGTCGAGATGGTGGAACAGACACTTCAGGGAATTCTCACGCTCCCGTTCTTTGGTGGAGGAAAATTGGTCTGGATGAAAGGGGTTTCGTTTTTGAAAGATACCCAACAGGGGCGCTCTGAGTCCGTTCAAAATGCTTTGGAAAAATTGCTGAAAATTCTGGAGGAAGGTTTACCTGAAGGAACAACGCTGCTCATTAGCGCACCCGAACCGGACAAACGCCGCTCCTTTTACAAGACCATTTTAACTCTTGCCACCACCACAATTTGTGACAAGCCCGATTTCGGATTTGGGGCCACTGAGGAAGATTTTATCGATTGGGTAATCGATCGTTGCAGAGATCGCGGAGTTCGGATGGATCATGATGCTGCCGTCGTACTCACAACGCGGGTTGGGGTGAGTTCTGGACAGCTTGATTCTGAGCTAATCAAGCTCGTTACCTCCGCAGGCGAGAGTTCCATTATCACGGAACAACTCGTCAGGGATTTAGTTCCCGAAACTCGTGCCAGCGGGATTTTTGACCTGAGCGATGCGATCAACAAACGAAATCTCCCACTCTGCCTCGATACCCTCGGGCAGCTTTTGCGACAAGGTGAAAACGCCGTTGGAATCTTGTTGGCAGCTATCGTTCCAACGGTTCGCAATCTCCTCGTTGCCAAGGATCTTATGGAACGCCACCGCCTCAGACCTCCATCTCAGCCGCAATTCTTTGCTTCAGAACTCAAGCGACTCCGTCCTGAGGAGACAGCCCATCTCCCACGAAAAAAGGATGGCGGACTCAATGCGTATGGTATAGGGCTTGCAGCCGTGAATTCGTCACGGTTCGAGCGAGATCATCTCCTCACCGCATTCATTGCTTGCCGTGATGCCAATACCAAGCTCCTTAGTGGTCATGGATCAGAGGAGACTCTTCTTACTCAACTCTTGATTCGCATCATTTCAAAGTAATAAAAGCATCTCTCGTAATAAATGAAAAAAGGGTCACAGTTTCCTGTGACCCTTTCTTAAAAGTGAAAGATTTTTGCTTTTCTTATGCCGTCTGACGGCGACGGAAGATAAAGATCACAATACCGGCACCAAGTACAAACGACATGGCCACGGTCGAGGGCTCAGGAACAGAAATCGGAAGAGGGGCACTGATCAGTCCACCTTGAACTTGTGATCCGTCGTCTTGGTTCTGAGTAGCATAAAGGCCGGTATTATCTCCTTTGGGCTGGGTGCTCACCACAGAGATGTAGTAGATAGATCCGGCTGTTCCATCGACAAATTGATTAAAATTAAAAGTGGCCTTTTTACCGAGTGAAGACCCAGAACCAATGCCAAAATTATAGAAATCTGGGCTGGTAGTCGCTGTGTAGCCAGTCTCGTAAACATCAGTGACCCCTCCCAAGTTGCTGTAGAAGAAGGAGCTGTTTGCACCTATAAAATTATCGCTTGGGGATACTGTGGAGGCAGCAATGCTGTAATTGTAGATGAAGCTATTACCACTTGCAGTCACATTAAGAAAAGTGACAAAGATTGGAGTGTGGCCAGTAATCGTCTGTGCTTTAGAAGCAGATGCAAAGCCGAAGATTCCGGCTGCGAGAGTAAGACTGAGAATAAGATTGCGGAGTTTCATGAGTGCCGTGAGCAGGTGAATGGTGTAAATTTCTTTGATAAGATATGCTAATTAAGGGATCACTCAAGAAAAAAATAAAATATTTTTTACGAAGCGACAATATTTGTGAATTTGTCGGAAGCAGATTGGAAGCATTTTGTTGGGCAACTTGAAACTGAGATATCGGTAGAGCGGATGGAGAAGAAACTTCATAAAATTCTCACGCTCCCGTTTTTTCGGAGAAAGAAAACTTGTTTGGATGAATGGGATTTCATTCTTGAAAGATACCGAATCGTGGCACTCTGAGTGCTTCCAAAATTCTTTGGATAAATTGTTAACGGTTTGGATTACCTGAGGGCATCAAAAATATTGTCATAGTCATGAATCATACGAGACTCTTCTCACTCACCTTCTCGTTCACATCGTTGCCAATCAAAAATGGCCTATCGCATAAAAAATGAAAAAAGGGTCACAGTTTCCTGTGACCCTTTTATAAAGTTTAAAGCAACCTTGAACTTCTAAACTAGGCAATCTTACGGCGATAGACGAGGAGAGCCACTGCGCCAAGGGCTACTGCATAGAGTCCTACGCTGGAAGGCTCAGGAACAGGCACAGGACCTCCAGAGATAGCAGCTCCGTTATTTTGTGAACCATCATAGCTATTTTGTGAGTTGTAGTATCCAGTATTTGTCGAAAGAGGCTGATAACTTTGAAGGGTAAAATCATAGCCACCCGCAGGAAGAGGAGAAAAAGACACATTAAAATTTGCAAAATTGTTTGTAGGATCTGATACAAAAGAAGTTGGTAAAAAATCCCATGCTCCACCAGATCCCCCGCTGGTCGTAAATCCATTAGTAATTCCACCTACATTTCCCATATAGATAGCACTGACAGCACCAATCGTATCAACAGAACTCATCGTGTAGTTATAGTCATTCCCTACCTTACCATCAAATGTGATTGTAATGATTCCTGCCTGTATAGTAGAGGCGGTGCCTAATAGTCCAAGTACAGCAATGGATGCTGCTGCTGCTATGCTTTGAAGAGTTTTCATTGGTTTTTTGGTTTTTTGGTTTTTTCGGACTGTGTAATTAAGCTACTGCCAAGCTATTCTCTTGCGAGAAAAGCGATGAAGATGTACGGCGACGAACGACAAAGGTGACAATGCCTACACCGAGAAGGAGGGACATTGCTACAGTAGAAGGTTCAGGAACTCCAGTAGTCGCAAGAGGACCGGTGATCACGACACCAGTATTCTGAGTGCCTCCACCGACTTGATTCTGCGTATTATAAAAGGCATTGTTGACACCAGCTGCTGAAGTGCTCACCACGGAGAAGTAATAAGGGGTTGAGTTCAACGCAGCTTTAGCATTGAAGGAAACAAAGTTTGCAGCAGCCCCACCCAAATTGAAGTTGAAGAAATCAGGGCTTGTGGTCGATGTGTAGCCAGTTTCATAAGCACCAGTCACTCCACCAATATTTCCCAGATAGATTTGACTGAAAGCACCAATGGTTCCTGAAGCATCGATTTGGTAGTTGAAGACACCTCCCGAGCTATTGAGGAAGGTAATATAAATAGGCACTGCCTTCGATGTGGCTGAAAAGCCGAACATTCCAGCTGCAAGAGCGAGACTGAGGATTAGATTGCGGAGTTTCATGAGCGTTGGATGTAAGAGTTGGTTTTTAACGACTGGGAAAAATTGCGCATTCTCAAAAACATTGCAAGAAAAAAACTCCAATTATTTCAAAAAAGATTTTCCACTCACTGAGCCGACGGAAGCGTGGGATTTGTTATCGGAGAATTTGTTCCTAGTGGCAAGGTGAGAGCAGGTTTCGTGTTTTTCAATGTCGGAGGGAGAGAAGCCTCGGGAGAAGGTGCAACAGGCTGAGGCAACGACTCCATATTGTGATTCAGCAAAGTCCATTCCTGTTCGCTGAGAGCCTGTTTAGGAATGGCAACTTGGATGCGGCGCGAGAGATCCTGCTCGCCGTTCTGAGCCAGGATACCAGCCATGATCGCCAACTGATCGGGCATGAGACGAGCAGGATCGACGGCCTGGAGTTTCTCCAATTGCTGAAGTGCCTCCCCTTTCTGGCCGGAGAGAAGAAGCGCGAGAGCATAGGTGGCATGAAAGGAGAGTTCATTCGGATTCGTGGTGATCCGAGCAACCATCGCAGCGAATGCAGCAGAATCGGCTGGGTGTCCCAGCACTAAGTCAAGATAGGCAAGTTGATTAAGCACCACCGGATTCTTGGAGAGGGTCGGTGAATCGGCTGCCAAGGCATAGATCTTTTTCAATGCCACGGCATCGCGTTGACTGCGCACGATGGAGACGACCTCTTGAAGTGTATGCCATGCGGTTGCAGGATCGCTCAAGAGCTTCCAAAACGCGGCTTTGAAAAGATCCCCCTCCCCTTTCTTGTCGAGACTAGCAAGACAGGCAATGACCTCGTAACAGTCTGGTTGCTTGGTACCCACATCCTCCCAGATTTTTTGAAATTCTGCTTGCGACTCGTCACTATGGCCAGCCTTGGCCAGAACCTCAGCCTTCAAAAGTCGTGCGGCAAGCGGCGGCATAGGATTAGCAGAAGAGTTCAGGGCGGCAAGAATATCATCCCATCGCTTACTCAATTCGCAGGCACCAATCCAGAGTTGGAAGGATTCCAGATTTGTGAAAGCCTGCTCACGGCTGATCAGCGCGAGAACCTTCTCTGACTCGCCTTCAGCGATCAACCATTTTGCCCCAAGCATCCTCTGATCGAGTGATGCGTGACTTAGTCTTGCAATGAGTGACTCCGTCACCACAGACTTAGATGAGGGATCAGCGCGAACTGCTGCTGCATCAGCTACCAACAGCATCTGCGGAGTGGCCATCGGATGATTGCGGAGCAATTTGATCCACTCATTCACCTCCCCTGCGGGAATAAGCCCTGGATTATTCAGGGCATCCGCCATTGCCTCAGCGCCAATCAGGCTCTTGCGGGCACTCAATTCCTTCAGTAGATGAAAAACTTCATCATGCGTCTTGTCGCTATCATCACGGGATGCCAGAAACTGAATGAGTGCGATGTGGCCAGTGTCCACGGTATCGACTTTGACCCCTTTTCGGAGTTCCTCCTCAGCCTCATGATACTTGCCACGCAGGGCCAGTAGGTCAGCGTGGATGATATGGGTCATAGCGGGGTCAAATTTTGGATCGGGAGCATTTGCCAGACGCTCCGCAAAATCCCATCGTCCATGACTCGCCGCAAGACGGGCATAGGGGCGCAAATCAGAAAGCGTCAGCTTCTGGGCGTAAAAGATTTTGTCAAAGGAAGCGATGGCGTCACTCCCCTCGTTCTGACTATACGAAAGACGGGCCCGAATGACCAATGCCTCCGTGTTTGCCGGATTGACCCTCATAGCGGTATCCAAACTCATGACAGCCTCCTTGATCTTTCCCTGTTTGATGTAGGACTCTGCGATGGAAACAAGTTTAGCACTCTCATGCCTTCGGAGTTGCCTGTATCCCCAGCGTAGAGCAAACGCAGTGAAACAAAGAGCAATCACCCCAAGGAAGGTAATCTTTAGTATTTTTAGAACAAGAGCCCTGGTCTCAGCTTGTCGTTGATAATAGGCCTCATCCTTGACAACCGGCTCTCTACGACGGCGGATTTTTCTACGCTTACTCATTGGAAGGAGTTCGTTTGAATGCCATTATGGAACGAGTCAGGAGGTGCAGCAAAGTCACTTTCATGAGAAGCATGGTTGTCCAAAGGCACCAGGGCATGGGAGTCGTGGACAACCTTCGGATTTACAATGAACTGTTTAGCAAGCATCAGACGAATTTCTTGGAAAAGTTTGGTTGTGGAAAGTTGCTGTTCATCAGACAGGCCGCTCATAGCCGAAGAGAGCATCTGAATTCTGTAGGTTGTCTCGTAATGTTTGGATTGACGAATCCTCATAATAATGCGGGTGAGGAGCCCACCTTCCAGTGTATTTCCTTGGGAATCGTAGGCGGCGCGGGCTCCGTTTTCATCAAGCCAAATACCAGTGTGACTCACTGTGCTGTATAGAAGCTGTCCCTTTAGCCCACCTTCCTTGCTCATTGTAATATTCATAAAAGGGATGACATCGTTCTGACCGCTTGCTTGGTGAAGCTTTGAATCTTCGATCTTCCAGCCATTGCCGATGTAGCAAATGCGCACATCGTGGTATTCGTAGAATGGATAATCGAGGGAAATTACGGCTACTAAGCCATTCTTTTCATATTCCCAAAGATGGGAGAAAACTCCTTGCTCAAAGGCAGTGCGAACAGAGGTGGGTCTTGGTTGGGAGATCAGTTTCCATCCTTCGATTTCCGCTGGAAGAGAGAATTTAGCAGAACCATCCATCGTCTTGTCATCAACGCGTCGTGCGTTCTCCTTATAATGATAAAAATCCCAAACAGCAAAAATCTGAAAAATCCCTAGCAAGACAAGCAGGACTGCAATAAGGACTCCACCATCCCCCAAGAAACGCTGTTCGAAGAATGATTGCGAATTGAATGGGCGAACCGTTTTCTGATCAACAGTGCGATTAGAACCATAAAAAATCATTCCTAGCACCCAATCTGCGCCGATGATAAAGAGAAGATAGCATGCCGTTAGGATCAAACCTATGGTCTCGTGTTTCCATCCGGAAAGGAGATCGATATTAAAATTGAAGAGTATCCAGGCTCCCGAAGTGATTCGGATGAGATTGCCTATAAGAATGGCCCCAAGAGTCAGTATGTAGAGAAGTGAAAGAAAAAGTAGAGACCTCCGTTGCCAGAGAGCATAAAAGACGCAGACCGAAGTCATGAAGAGCACGGAATTAATACCGCTGCACGCTTGCTCTACAAGCAGGCGATGACCAGGTATTTCCAACACATTGCCATTACGAAGATGCGGCAACGCCATCAGTCCCAGCATCCAGCTACTTCCGGCCACCGCAAGCTGCTGAAGGAAAAGGGCAAAGCGTGTATCGAGCTTCATCGGGGGGGGGATCACCGTGACTAGCATAATCAAAGCGGGAAGAAGTGCTCTGAATAAGAGCGATCCCCCCAACCACCAGACTGTCGTGGCAATGGCTAGAAGTACTGCTATCGACCCCACCCAGGGAGACCAGAGTAAGGTAGCCCATGCAAGTAGCCCCAGGTAGAGTAGCACCAGGGGGAAAGTCACCAGTTGAGACCCCTTCGTCAGCGGCAGATCTGTCTCCGAGAGCCCCCTCCAAGCCAGCACTCCTGCACCAAGCAAGGCAATGGGGAAAAACTGATGTATTTCAAACTTCCAAAGGTTGGAAAAAAATTCCAAGAGCAACGGCTCAAATCCGATGCAAAAAATCAACCCCAGAAGCCACGGGGAAAGCGGTATTTGAAAATAAGGTTCTCGCTTGACAGCAGGAATATAGACCGGCCTGTGCTTACGCCTACGCATAGACAATGAATTGCAAAATATTTATCTGAGATGCCAAAGTTAAATACACCTACATCAAATAGCGAACCACGCAAGCCACTAAGAGTATTTCTAAGCACACGACTTAATCACCGACCCTCATCCAGATCAAGGTAGTCGAACATGGTCTGAATATCGTCGCGAGTTTCAAAGCCACCCTCTTTCTTGCGGCGAAGCAGAGTCTCGGTTGCTTCGTCGCGCCAACCGCGTTTCAGCATAAAACCATTCCAAACCTCGATCTGCTCTTCAGTTGGCACTTTGCCATGCGCAGCAGCCCAGTTCCAAGCTTCCTCATCGGAAAGACCGCCGACAACAGCAGTAACGAGTGCATCGTAGTTGATCCCTAAAAAGGAGCTGCATCGCGCATCAAAGGCCTTCCCAAGATTGGGAATGTAATCTTCACCCAGCTCTCCCTCTGCATGGAGACGAATCTTATCCACCATGCGAAGAAAATAAACCAGACCGTGAATCCTATCGTGAGGGGAGCGAGGAAATTTCATAGTATCTATTTAACAGAAGATTCGTGATTTTGAAAGCTGGAGATCAAAAAGAGTCCCGCCGCAACACAGATGCAGGAATCAGCCACATTGAACGAAGGCCAATGATAACTGCCAAATTGGAAATCGAGAAAATCGACGACATGACCAAGACGGAGGCGGTCGGTGACATTGCCCAAAATTCCAGCAAGAAGCAGTGCCCAACCTCCAAGCATCAGATAACCTGTGAAATGCCGTCGCATCATAATCAGCCCAATAAAGGCCACTGTTGAAATTCCAATGAAAAGGAGATTGCTATCATGCAGCATCCCAAAGGCAGCACCCGTATTATAGACATGATCCACTGAAAAGAAGCCTGGGATGACAATAATGGAACCCTGAAACGGAATGAAGTGAAGCACCATTGCCTTGGTCAGTTGATCGAAGAGGGCCACGATCAGAATCAGCAGGGCAAGAATCAGATTTTTCATTCTGTCGCAGAAGCAATTTTGCGAGACTCCACCGCATCGACGCAACGACCACAGAGCGTCAGATGCTCGGCGTAAGTGCCAACCTCATCACGATGCCGCCAGCACCGTTCACACTTGGCGGCAGTGGTTTTGGCAATCGTAATTTTATAGGGGCCTTTTGAGATTTTCAGAGAACTCAAGACACACAGTTCCTCTATCTCAGCAATGCTCTCTTCGGCAGCAGCAAGGACAACTTCATGGGGCGTTGAGACAGAAACGACGGCTTCCAGAGGATTGGCAATCACGCCCTCGCGCTGCGCTTTTTCCAACTCACCGGAAATGTCGCTCCGTTGCTGACTTAACAGCACGCCCATTTTCTCAAGAATTTCCTGATCGGGTGTCTTTGCTTCTGGGAACAGCTCCAGATGAATCGAGCTTCCAGGACGGCAATGGCCCCAGGCTTCCTCGGCAGTAAAGGCCAGAATGGGGGCGAGAAGTTTCACAAGATCTTCAAAGACCTTTGCCATCGTCGCCTGCGTAGCGCGGCGGCGGGGTGAATCAGCACGGTCGCAATAGAGGCGATCCTTAGTCACATTGACGAAAATACTACTCAGATCGACGGTGCAGAATTGATTGATCGCCTGATAGACTTTCTGAAAGGCCAACTCAGCGTAAGCCTGACGGCAGGTATTCACCGTCTCCTGCAAACGAGCCAAGATCCAACGGTCGATCCAAGTCGGTTCCGCAGTGGCGGCAGAATCATAGTCGTGAAGATTCGCGAGCAAGATCCGCAAGGTATTACGAATCCCTCGATAGCTGTCCGTGAGTCGTGCAAAGATCTCCTCGGAGAAGGGCACATCGTCTGTGAACTGCACACTGCTCGCCCAGAGTCTTACAATGTCAGCTCCATAAGTCTTGATGAAATGATCGGCCTCCGTCGGCTTCTGATAGCCACCAGCACCTTGATTCGATTTGGAAATTTTCTGCCGCGTATCGACATCAACCACAAATCCATGCGTGAGCACAGTCTTGTAGGGAGCCTTTTCATTCAGAGCCACCGAGGTCATGAGCGATGACTGGAACCAGCCGCGATGTTGATCGGTTGCCTCCAGATAGAGATCGGCAGGAAACTGCAACTCGGATCGTCCACGCAAGACAGCCTCATGACTCACCCCGCTATCAATCCAGACATCAAGCGTATCATTGCGGCGTACAGATCCGACAGGCGCACCCGTGAGTCGGCACCACTCAGCATCATCAAGCGAGAACCAGGCATTAGAACCTTGAGCAGCAACGACCTCAGAGACCTTCGCAATGACTGCCGGATCGAGAATCGGCTCTCCCTCTGGAGTGTAGAAGACAGGAAGCGGAACGCCCCACGATCGTTGGCGTGAAATACACCAATCAGGTCGAGACTCGACGGTGCCTCGGATACGGTTGCGCCCCCAATGCGGAATCCAACTCGTCTCATCAATCACCTTGAGTGCCGTCTCACGAAGCGCATCGATGCGGACGAAGAACTGCTCCACCGCACGGAAGAGAATCGGTGTTTTAGAACGCCAGCAATGAGGATAGCTATGCTGATAATCTTGTCGCCCCAGCAGCGCACCTCCTTCGGCAAGAATGCGAATGACCTCCTCATTTCCCTCAAAGACATTTTTTCCCACAAGTGACGGCACACCACATTCCTCGGTAAAGCGACCGTAATCATCCACAGGAGAGAGAAGACCGAGGCCAACCCTGCGACCAAGCTGATAATCGTCATCTCCATGTCCTGGTGCGATATGGACAAGGCCGGTGCCGGTTTCGAGTGTGACAAAATCCGCCGTATAAACAGTTGCCGTGCGATCCAGGAAGGGATGCTGTGCCTTGAGCCCTTCCAGAGAGGAACCTTTGAGAGACTCGCCTGCCTGAGAAAATTGTTGCCCAATAGATGCCTGAAAACTCTCCGATCGCCCAGATGCCACGATCAATCGCTCTGAGTCATTTTCTAGCACGACATAGTCAAAATCCGCATGAACAGCGATCGCAAGATTGGCGGGCAGCGTCCAAGGAGTCGTTGTCCAAATCACCAACGATGTCTTTTTATCTGCGCCGAGTTTCTGAAGCGAATCATCCGTGAGTGCAAACTTCACAAAAATCGCAGGCGATGTCTTCTCCTGATACTCGACTTCAGCCTCTGCCAGTGCCGTCTGCGCTCCGGTACTCCAGAGCACCGGCTTCTTGCTTTGATAAACAAGCCCCTTCTCCACCATCTTGCCGAAAGAGCGAATAATCGCCGCCTCGTAACTGGGATCGAGTGTGAGATAAGGATGCTCCCAATCGCCAAAGACTCCCAAGCGACGGAATTGGGTGCGCTGGATGTCGATAAACTTCCGGGCATACTCTTCAGATTTCTGACGCACCTGAAGAGGGGACAGTCCTGCGGAGGATTTCACCACACGAAACTCGATCGGCAACCCATGACAATCCCATCCCGGGATGAACGGTGCCTGAAACCCAGCCATCGTCTTGGACTTCACCACGAGATCCTTGAGCACCTTGTTAAGAGCAGTGCCCATATGGACATCGCCATTAGCAAAAGGAGGCCCGTCGTGTAGGACAAACTTCGGTGCTCCTTCGCGAGCTTTTTGGATTGCGCCATACAGCCCTTCCTTTTCCCAGCGGGCAAGCAGTTCAGGCTCGCGCTGGGCGAGGCCCGCCTTCATCGGGAAGGCGGTTTTCGGCAAAAGGACAGTATCGCGGTATTGGGACATAGGAAAAAGGTGGTTAGGCAGAATGATAAAAGAGCCTATAAAAGAAGCGTCGGTGATTTTAGATGCGGGGCAAGGCGCGCGAGTGAAGCTGTAGTGAACCTACTGCGAACGAGCGGTAAGACCACCCCGCGCTAAAAGCACCAAGCCCTATTCTGCGGTATCGTCGAGCCAGGTAAGCAACTGCCCGATGGTCTCTTCGGTCTCATCACCCATGTTGGAGATACGGAAGGTCTCGCCTTTGAGTTTTCCGTAGCCGCCATCAATGATGCAGGAGTACTTGGCCTTCAGGCGACCGATCCAGGCAGCGACATCGACTCCCTTATTGTTCTTCACACAAGTAAGACCAAGAGAACGATACCCCTCGGGAGCAAAGAATTCGAAGCCGCGCGCAGTAACCCAATCCGCAACGAGCGCGTTGGTTTTGGCATGACGGGCATAGCGATTTTCCAGCCCCTCGGCGGCGATTTCCTCCAGCTTCGACTGAAGAGCATAGATATGGGAAATAACCGGAGTGCTCGGGGTCATGTCCCCCTCGTGATTCTTCTGGAACTCTAGGAAGTCGAAATAATAGCCACGCCCCTTCACCTCGGAAGCCCGTTTCATCGCTTTCTCAGAAACCGAGAAGAGTGCCATCCCTGGAGGGAGAGCAAGGGCTTTCTGGCTGCCGGTGAGGAGCACATCAATGCCCAGCTCATCCATTGGCACAGGAAGTACGGAGAAGGAGGAAACGGTATCCACGATCAGCAGGACTTCGGGGAATTGCTTGAGCACATCGGTGAGATCCTTGATGGAACTCATGCAGCCCGTCGAAGTCTCGTTATGAATGAGTGTCACGACATCAATGTCACCCTGCTCCAAGCGAGCCTTGAGCAACTCAGCAGTAATCGGCTGACCCCATGCGACCTGGAGTTTCTCGGCTTCATAGCCGCAGCGTTTGGCCACATCATTCCATTTGTCGGAGAAGGCTCCGTTCATGCAGTTGAGCACCTTGCCCTTCACAAGATTCCTCAAAGAACCTTCCATGATTCCCCAGGCTGAAGAGGTCGAGATATAGACAGGACGCGTGGTATTGAACAGCTGCTGAAGTCCAGGCTGGACGGCGGCATAGAGTTTTTTGAAATCATTACCGCGATGACCAATGAGAGGCTTGCGGAATGCTTGCAGAGTTTTCTCGGAAACCTCAATAGGGCCGGGGCTGAAGAGTTTGATGTGTGAGCTCATAAAGGGATGGATTTTGTCAGAATGAATCAGTTTTCCCAGAGAAAGTTTTCAAGACGCAATTTTGCAATCCTGGCTTTGGCCTCCTCGGCCCTCGGCCCTCCCTCCGAAACAATCTCCTGGTAGAGAACTACAGCATCGCTCCATTGCTTCCGTTCTTCAAGCAGCCGCCCTGCTGCGAAAGCTGCCTTATCATGCCAGAGCTGCTCTGGTTCGGTAGTTCGAGGGTTCTTGAAAGCCTGGTAATAATCGGCAAGCGCGGCATCCCCCTCCCCCAGTTTCTCAAGCACCATGCCTGCCTTGCAGAGTGCCTGATTACGCCATCTGAGGGGCATTGAAGGATCGGATGTAATCGCCTGCCAAGCTTTCACGGCCTCCCTTTCTTGAGTTGGGTCTTTGGCTCCAAGTTGATGGAGCGTATCCCCCTTTGCCATGAGGGCCGCAGCTCGTAATTCCACATCGGGGCCGGATGAGGTGAGAATTTTGTCGTAAATCGCAATGGCTTCCAAAGGTAGATTCTGGGCGTTTTTCAAAGCTCCCTGCTGAAGCCGTGCCTGCCAGACAAGCTGATCAGGAGTCTCGGTCTCAGCCACGCGATCCAGCAACATCAGAGAATCATTGATCGAAGCTGGGTCCATTGCACGGGCGGCTGATTGAGCCGCAAGAAAAAGAGCTCGACGACCACTCTCTGTTCCTGAACCGGCAAGGGCGAGCTGTTCAAACTCCACCCGCGCACCTTGGACATCACCCGAGGCAAGCAAAGCCTCTGCTAATTTCAGACGCACCTCGGGCAGAAATCGAGAATCAGGATGTGCATGAAGAAAGGCCTTTGCCGCCTCAATCACGCCAGGTACATCAGATTTTCTTCCGCTATCTTTGAGAAAAATATTCAGGTATTCCTCGCGCTCAGGATCATGAGAATTATCATGCACGGCCTTTGCCAGATCAGCATCAGCAACATCACCTTTTCCTGACTTCATATTCCATTCCGAGGCGGCAAGGCGGGCGCGCGATTTGAGCGTGGAATCGTCGGATTGATCGGCAACCTTTCCCATCAACGCCATGCCTGAAGCCTCTCCTCGGCGTGCCAGATCAAGGGCAATCTGAAACTCCATCTCCTGCGAAGGCGTACCTGCATTCAGATCGACTAAAGCCTTTGCCGCTGCCGAGGTGTCGAGAGTCCCCTTATCACTCTTGGCTATGAGCACTGCCTGATTAAAAAGCGCGTTTTCCGCCAATTTGGAATCAAGCGAGGCAGCGAGATCGAAATCTTTTTTAGCCTCTTCAGACTTCCCAAGCGAGGCAGCCGTAAGACCTCGCAGATAGGCAAGTTTGGCACGGATCAGCGGTGACGCAGCATGGCGATCAATGGCCCAGCCTTGAGCATCAGCCACGAGCCCTCGTTTCAGGCGTGAAGCACTCAGCATCACCCGCGCTTGATCGGCCAAGGGATCATCAGGATATTTACGAATGAAGGCATCCAGAAGCGTCTCCGCTCCCTCAGTATGTCCCAAGCGCATCTCCCCTTTTGCCTCATAAAATGCTGACAGCTTCGCACGGCTAGGATGAGAACTATCATCGGCCCATTTTTGCAGCATGGTCGTATCGGGTGTGGCTGCCGCTGCATCAAGCTGATCGAGAAGCCTAAACTCCGCCTCCATCAGAGGGTCATCATTGATGCTATCGAGATGTTTTTCCAAAAGCTCGATTCCCTGTTGAGGCTTTCCTGAAGTCGAAGCACAAAGCCCTCCCCCCAGAGTTGCTGCCGCTGTGCTCCAGGAACTGGCCGGTGGCACTTGGGCAAAATATTTTTGCGCTTCGGAAAAATTTCCTGAATGCCACGCAGCCAGCCCCTTCAGATAAATGAGCATCGCTTTTCCTTCATCGCTTGTGGGAGAGGATGCCTTGAGCAGTGAGATCGCTTCATCCTGGCGATTTAGAAGAATCAAATCTCCGCATTTCTCAAAAACGGCATCCTCGGCCAGCGGAGAGTCGGGCACTATTTCCTGCAAAAGTTTCAGAGCTTCGCTCGGAGCACCTGCTCCACGAAGGGCCCTCGCCAAACCAACAGTGATTTGATCGGCTTGAATCTCAGAATTTTCATGCTGCCTCAGTGCTTCAAAAATCTCCTTTGTCCCCTGATAATCCCCCGTTCCAAGCAACGCCTGAGCCTTCCAATAAGCCAGCACAGGATCCTTGGTCACATCGACAGTAGAGCTGACTGCCAGAGCCTCGTCAAAACGACCTCCAGAAACCAAAAGCGCTACGAGGCGGCGCGTCAACGCAACGCGCTTTTTCATATCTGGCTCCTGCTGAATCTGAGTTCTCAGGAGAGCTGCTGAGACTTGAGGGAGATTCTCACTAGCAGCGCGATTTGCGAGATCCTCGGAGTGAAGAGCAAGGATTCCAAGCACGAACACTAAAAGCGAAAACGGAAGGATTTTTTTCATCGCAATTCACTTATCGTGCGAGCACTTTTTTCAACCAACTTCCCGTAGGGCTCTCGGGATGCTCGGCTACTTCCTGTGGCGTGCCACACGCGACCACACGACCTCCCTGCTCGCCCCCCTCGGGGCCCATGTCGATGATCCAGTCGGCGCATTTTATCACTTCGAGATTGTGTTCAATTACAATGAGGGTATTTCCGCCGTCGCGCAACTTCAGCAGCACTTCGAGCAGTTTCTGAATATCTGCAAAATGAAGCCCCGTCGTCGGTTCGTCGAGCAGGTAGAGCGTGCGGCCCGTGGCTTTTTTAGAAAGCTCACTGGCCAGCTTCAGTCGCTGTGCCTCACCACCAGAGAGCGTCGTGGCTGATTGCCCCAGTTTCAAATAGCCTAGACCAACCTCCTGCAACACCGTGAGCTTGCTGAAAACAGCAGGAACTGCTCGGAAGAAATCCGAGGCTTCATCAATCGTCAGCAGGAGTACATCGGAGATGTTTTTTCCTTTATAGGAAATTTCCAGCGTCTCGCGGTTGAAGCGTTTGCCACGACAAAGCTCACACTCGACAAAGACATCGGCGAGAAAATGCATCTCGATCCGAATCATCCCATCTCCCTCGCACTGCTCACACCGCCCGCCCTTCACATTGCAGGAGAATCGTGCAGGCTCATAGCCACGAACCTTGGCCGCAGGAAGTCCGCTGAAAAGCTCCCGAATCGGCCCAAAGACCCCTGAATAAGTCGCGGGATTAGAGCGAGGAGTTCGTCCAATAGGGCTTTGATCAATGACGATGACCTTGTCGAATTGATCCACCCCATGAAGGCGTTGATGTGCGCCAGGAACTTCCTTCGCTCCATAAAATTGACGCGAGAGCGCGCGATGGAGAATGTCATTCACCAGAGTCGATTTTCCACTACCGGAAACACCGGAGACGACGGTAAAAAGCCCCACTGGAAAACCGACGGTGAGATTTTTAAGATTATTTTCTGTAGCTCCAACGACTGTCAGCCAGCCTGGACCAGGTGCAGGCTCTAGCGGAGGCCCCTCACGCACACGAGGCACGGAGATTTTGGCTCTGCCTGATAAAAACTGTCCCGTCAGCGAGGCAGGGTTGGCAAGAATCTCAGCAGGTGTCCCCATTGCCACGATCTCCCCGCCTCGAGGCCCAGCTCCTGGCCCCATGTCGAAAATATAATCGGCTGCAAGCATGGTCTCCTCATCATGCTCGACCACGACGACGGAGTTGCCGAGTTCACACAATCCCCGCAGCGTTCCAAGTAGGCGTTCATTATCCCGCTGGTGCAGCCCGATACTCGGCTCATCAAGCACATAGAGAACACCCGAGAGTCCCGAGCCAATCTGCGTCGCCAGTCGGATGCGCTGCGCCTCTCCACCAGAGAGCGTTCCACTTTCACGATTCAGGCTCAGATAGCCCAAGCCTACTTCCACAAGAAATCCGAGACGCGCAGAAATCTCGCGCACCAAATCTTCGACGATCATTTTTTCCGTTGAGGAAAGCTGGATTCCCGCGAGCACACGATGCGCCTGATCAGCAGAAAGCGCGCAGAACTCCTCGATATTCCATTCTCTCTCACCGCTCGCAAGCGTCACCCCGAGGATCTCAGGCCGTAACCGCGCCCCCTTGCAAGTGCCGCATGGTTTTTTGGCGAAGTAAGATTTGAGGCGATTTTTCTTCAACTCACTCTCCGAAGTCTCCATCTGTCGCTCGATCATGGGCACGAGGCCTTCAAAAGCTTTAACCAATGACTTAGGCGCAGTCTTTCCACCAAGCTTCAACACTTCCTCTCCGGTGCCATAAAAAAGCTTCGTTTTGAAGCCTTCTGGCAGTTCGCGAAACGGCACCTCCTGAGAGACTCCCATACTCTCACAAAGAGCTTCCAGCACCTGCTTGTAATACTGCCCCATCCGCTTATCAGGTGTGCGCCAGGGGCGGATGGCTCCTTTCCTGAGCGAAAGCTCGCTATCAATCAAGAGCCCAGGATCGCAGAATGGCTCTGTGCCTATCCCCTGACAGGTAGGACATGCTCCAAGATGACTATTGAAGGAAAAATGCCGTGGCGTGAGTCGTGGCATTGTAAAGCCAGTCTCGGGATTGCAAAAATCTGTGGAGAAGCGTTGCTCCTGCCACTCCTCCCGAGCCCCCTCGGGAGATTGATGCAGCACGATCGCTGAGTTCTCCCCCCACCGCAGCGTCGTCTCCAGCGAATCAACAAGGCGTTCTCGAATACCTTCTCCGTCCCCTTCACTTCGTAATGCCAGACGATCCACAACAGCCTCGATGGTATGCTTCTTTGTCTTGAGCAGCTTAATCGGTTCCGGTTGCCCAAGATCAACAATCGTGCCGTCGATTCGCAATCGAACAAATCCCTCACGCCGCGCACGGTCGATCACATCGCGGAACTCCCCGACTTCATTTCGCACCAATGGAGCGAGCAGCATTAGGCGCGTCCCATTCGGCCAAGAGAGGATCTCTGTGGCAATCTGCTGCGGAGATTGCCGTCGAATCGCGACACCTGTCTCAGGATCATGCGGCACACCAATCGCAGCATAAAGCACGCGCAGGTAATCGTAGATCTCCGTGGTCGTGGCAATAGTCGAGCGGGGATTCGGCGGAGCGATCCGCTGCTCAATCGCGATGGCCGGAGAAAGCCCTTCGATATGATCGACATCGGGCTTTTGCATCTGATCCAGAAACTGCCTCGCATAGGCCGAGAGACTCTCCACATAGCGGCGTTGTCCTTCGGCAAAAAGAGTGTCAAAGGCCAGCGACGATTTTCCCGATCCACTCGGGCCAGTGATGACGACGAGCTGATTGCGCGGAATATCGAGCGTCAGATTCCGTAGATTATGCTGCCGTGCTCCCTTGATTCGGATGAAACCAGCTTCAGTCATGAAAGAAGTAAAATAGAACGATTGATAAATCTGGAACTCAAGCACTCAGTCGTAACAGCTACAAAGCAAGGCAGGACCATCAAAAGAGAAAGGTTTTAATTCTCCCTATCCAAACAATTTATCAAAATCGTTGTGAGAGCCGATCCAGACCCAGCTCACAGATTCGCCATTACGAAGCCCCACTGCACGATACTGTTCATTGATCCTGACCGACCAGACATCGTCATAACCAGCAAGCTTTTTGAAGCGGAGCGAAGGGTGAGCAGGATTTTCTTCAAAAAGGGAATAGGCTCTTTTTGCCGCCTCACGAATTCGTTGGTCAAGATCTGCGTAAGATCGCCAAAAGCTAGGGCGAACTCTGGAAATCACAGACGATTCAGATCAAGCGGTTCGTCAGCCTCAGCAGCAGAGGCCTTTAGGAATTCATCAAGACGGGGACGGGGCTTCTTTTCGGAAATCAGATTTTCCCAACGAGTGTCATCCTGCTGAACGAGAAGGAATCGGGCAAAGTCGATGACCTCCATCCTTTTTTCCACAGGAAGGGCTTCACAAACCTCAATGATTTCAGCAGTGGCACCACTCATGATTGAACCTTAGCATGAGTGCTGGCAATGAGACAAGTGATCCTGTCTTTCGTAAAATCCAAAGCCGTCAAACAGACCCTTTTTAGTGTGCTTGGTTAAACCCAGCATCGCTCTTAGGAGAAGAAAAACAGACCGATTTTAGAATCTGGAACTCAAGAACTCAGGAAAGGAATTCAAGGTATAAATTGGGCCTGACCAAACGATTCTGATTTGTCGATTTCCATCACGACATCTCTTCATCATCCGCTTATTCATGAGTTCCTGAGTTCTAGATTAATGAACTATTGCAGAAGCTCAAAAACCGACACGGATTCAATCTCTGCAGTCTGAGGAAACATATCGAGTGGAGTCACCTTGATAAGCCGATAGCAATCAGCAAGCCGTTTGGCATCTCGCGCCAGTGTCGCTGGATTGCAGGAGACATAGACAATGCGGGCTGGCGGACGCTCCAGGATCGCGTCGGTCACGATCTCGGCCAAACCTTCTGCCGGAGGATCAAGGAGAAGGACAATCCCCTCGGAGGGCGCGGCGGCAAGAGCAGAGGGGAGCAGATCCTCGACATTGCCCGCATGATATTCTTCGTTCACGGCCCCCTGCCGAGAGGCCATGGCAATCGAGGCGATGGAGCGTTCAATGCCAATCACTTTAATAAAAAGCGTGTGAAATTCGTGTCCAAAAAATCCTGCGCCGCAATACGCATCAATCAGCAACACCCCTGGTACTTCTGCTGGCTGCACCGCTTCGCGCACCGTCTTTTTCAGAATCTCAGCCACGGCATTATTCACCTGACGAAAACCGCCATAGCGTTTCTTCTCCCCGATCAGATAATTTCCATCTCGAGGACGCGTCTTGAGCAGATCTTGAAAACCGAGTTTCACCTCATCGGAAGCAATCAGACACTCCTTCACCGGAACAACGCGATTAGACCCTTCAGCAAAAAAACCAGCCTCGCTATCCTTCACATGCACCGTGATTCGGTTGCGATATCCATACGGCTCCGGCGAAGGAATCATCGGAATCACTGGCGGTTCACTCAGCCCTCCCAGGCGTCGCAGAGCCTCCCGAAGCTGATTCTCCTTAACGGAAACTTGATGCTCATACGAGATGTGCTGATAGGAGCAGCCACCACATTTCAGAAAGACAGGACAGGGAGCCTCGATGCGATGTGGTGATGGTTCGATCACTTCCAACAACCCAGCTTCCATAAGACGCGATTTCACCTTGTGAATCCTCACCCGCACTTGTTCTCCATCAATCACCCCTGGAACAAAACAAGCGAGGCCATCGAGTCGTCCTACCCCCTTCCCGCCAAAGGCAAGATCATTGATAGGAAGCGTTACCTCCTGTCCGGGACGAAATGCGGGCTTATTTTCAGCGATGGTCATTCCGAGATCCTGTCGGAAAAATCCACGCAGTGCCAGAAGAGCTAGTTCATTTCATAAAAACAATCTCGCGCAGAGGCCCAGAGGCGCAGAGATTATTGATGTCATCAATGAGAGTAGAACTCATACCAATCACTGGAAAAGGGACATCCTTCCGAGATCAAGATGTATCAATTACTAGTTCTCCGCGCCTCTGCGTCACAGCGGGAACATTCTCCAGTTAATACGACCAAGGATCAAAAGAATGAAATCCCACGGAATTGTCCGTCCGACACCTGCCTTCCTTCTGCGCGATCAACTCTCACAGGAAGAGTTCATGCGTCTGGCCATTGAGGAAGCGAAAAAAGGAATTGGTAAAACGGCTCCGAATCCCGCCGTTGGAGCCATCATCGTCAAAAACGGAAAGATCCTCGCCAAAGGGTATCACCATGCCGCAGGTCAGCCCCACGCTGAAATTGAGGCTCTATCGAAGCTAGGAGTTGGAAGTTCAAAATACGAAATTTTCACCCCCCATCGCCCATCACCCATCACCAATCTACCTGCCGCAGGCTCCACCCTCTTCGTCACCCTCGAACCATGCTCCTCCCACGGTCGTACTCCCCCCTGCACCGAGGCGATCATTAAGGCTGGGATCAGCCGCGTAGTCTATGGTGCTACGGATCCTGATTGCAGGCATCAAGGAAGAGCGGCAAAGATTCTTGAAAAAGCTGGGGTCGAAGTCATCTCGGGAATTCTTGCCGACGAATGCACTGCGCTCAACACTCATTGGAATCATCGTGCGGCAACAGCAATGCCTTGGGTCATTGCAAAAGCGGGCATGTCGCTTGATGGCCGCCTTGATTCTCCAGCACATCGTCGTTGGATCACCTCCCCCGCCAGTCGCAAGGAGGCAATGAGACTGCGTTCTCGGGTTGAGGCCATCCTGATCGGTGGAGGAACATTACGAACGGATAATCCCTCGCTCACAATTCGTGGTATCAAATTACCAAAAAGCCACGCTCAACCGTGGCGCGTTATCTGGTCGCGTTCAGGAGACCTACCCAAGGAAGCGCAACTCTTCACTGATGAAAACAAAGATCGTACTCTGGTTTTCACCGGAATCAGTCTCAAGAAAACACTCAGAGAACTCGCCCGGCTCGGCATCTCCAGCGTTCTCATGGAAGGTGGGGGAGCAACGCTCGGTGAAGCCTTTGACAAAAATCTCGTCGATGAAATCTGCTTCTTCATCGCACCAGTTATTCAGGGGGGGAAAGTTCCCGCAGTTGGTGGGCGTGGTGTGGATTCCAACGACTCAGCAATCAAACTGAAAAATGTCTCTTATAATAAAATCGGCTCCGATGTGATGGCTGTGGGATTTATGGAAAAGGGTGCGAAAGCCCCCGAGTCTGAAGCGGTTTAGGCTGAAGGCTGTTGGGTACCAGCACCTAGAAAAATGCCACACAGGGATTGCACTCAAAATCGTTTGAGCATAAAAGCAACAGATGCACCCCTCTCTGGCATGAAGATCATTCTCTCAGAACGAAGAACCCGTGTCTCAGATTATGGGGACGGAATGAGATGCCATTTAAAGTTTTTTAACTGAGAAAATACTTGTAATTAAACCACTTACATTATGAATTCTAAACCACTGCACATAGTTCAAGGTGGCATAGTTAACGGAGACAAGGAAGCAATTGAGCATGCTTTTCAAGACAAGCAGGACATAAAAAGCTGGATTGTACCGAAGCATGCAGTTCCAGGCGACGATGTTGTTGTATATATTGGCGGTTTTGGCTTTTTTGCAACTGCATTAATCAAGTCAGAAGTGAAACCACGAAAAGAATGGAAGAACAGATATGAAGCCACTATAGGTTCTTTGCGATCAATTTCTCCGCCAATCTCACTTGTCAATATTCTGAAGTTTATCCCGGAACTAACTTGGGCCAACTATCCAAGAAGCATTACCACTCCCCATCCTTATGTTTCAGAGAAGGTTCGTGATTTGATTGCCCGACGACGCAAGGGAGAGAAATTCGATCTTAGCATGAAGTCCCTTCCCGACTCCAATATTGACGAGCTTCGCAGAATTGCGCTTTTGCGCGCTCGACGCTCAGCAACCACGAAGGAGCGAATAGTTCTCTATCATACAAGATCAGCTGCTATTAAGCTGTATGTACTTAATAGAGCGGACGGCATTTGTGAGGGGTGCCAAGAGGCAGCACCATTCATGACCTCTGCGGGTTCACCATTTTTGGAGCCTCATCATCTGACTCGTTTAGCAGATGGTGGCCCTGATCATCCGAAGCATGTTATAGCACTTTGTCCCAATTGTCACCGAAGAGCACATTATTCAAAGGACAGTATTTCTTTCAATAAATCCCTTGTCAAAATTCTTTCCGATATAGAAAACAAGTAAATAAGTCATTAACATATTTTACACCTTTAGAGGTTCCCAAAGATTCCAAGGCGCAGGAAGTTTTGATGCTGTGCAAGGCGCGCGAGGGAGGGCGTAGTAGTCCCACGCCGACCGAGCAGCAACACCGCACAGCGCAAAAATCCCAGGCCCCACCGCTCCGACTTACGCAGGTTTAGTCGCTCCGCGGAATGCAATACATTCGTGCATCACCCTACTCGCTGCATAATGTTCGCTAGAGCGGAGGACAACATTGATGTCGCCCTTGGCAGAGTGGCCTGATTTTTCCAGATCCTCGGCGAGTGTTGGCATGGCTTCTAGGCTCTCTACCATTTCGCGATCTTGGGCTAGAACCACTGGCTTGGCACCAGGTGAGATGAGAATGGAAACAGGCAGGATGGATCGGGCAATGGAATCAAGCGAGAGCGGTGCACCATGATCGGCAGAGGCTTCAGCGGCTGCTTGGCGCACCTCCAACTGAATCATGCGAGCGCGAGACTCAGGCGTTACTGATTCGATGGCATGAGTGATGGCATCAAGGAGTGCATGGCGAACTTCGCCTAGTTCGGTCAGCTCCTGGAGCTTCTGAAGATCTTCGTTCTGATGGATCGCCTTGGCGAGTTGAGAGATCTCCTTGAGGTAGGCGTTGCGCTGGGAATCAGGGACATAATACATCACGATGAGATGCACAGGAATGCCATCCGGCGATCCATACTGCACCCCCTCAGGAGCCCAGCCAACGGAGCAGAGCAACTCGCCATCATATTCGGTCGTGGCATGAGGACAGGCCCATCCTTTGCCGATGCCGGTATTGTGAAGGGCCTCGCGGGCCAAAGCCTTTTCGGTGATGCTGTCATCGCTTGGGACTTCGGGGATCGCCTCAAGAAGTGCTCCAAGGAACTCAAGAGCATCATTTTTAATATTGTCGGGAAGTTCGACGAGTCGTCCTTCCTGGAGGGCATTGAGAAGTGCTTTCATGAAAAATTATGGCGAGGATTAACCGATGCCGAACTTGCTGGCGAACCAGGCATTCACCTTATGCGTCAGGGTGACATAGCAGAGCATCGTGACGGCAATGAAGGCCCAGTAGATCGCAGGGAGCGGCACCATGCCGAAATAATGAGCCACTGGCGGGATATAAGGAATCACCGAGCCGATGCAGATGATCGTAATCGTGGTGATGAAGAGTGCGGGGCTAGCCGTGCTCTGGAGGAAGGGAATCTTCCGTGTACGGATGACATGGACGATGAGCGTCTGGGTGATGATCGACTCAACAAACCAACCGGAGTGAAAGAGTGCCGCCGCATAGGTATCATCGGAAGCTATATTTGGTCCACCGGGGAATCGGTGCAAAAGATCCGCTGGAGCTGCAAGCCCAAGGTTATTGCAATGGAAGAAAAAGAGCATCAGGCAGAAGGTGGTGTAATCGAAGAGTGAGCTGGTCGGCCCGACACACATCATGAATTTCTGAATGTTGCCGATGTCCCATTTGCGCGGCTTGAGGAGAAATTCCTCATCGACATTATCGTAAGGAATGCCGACCTGAGAAAAATCGTAAAGCAGATTATTGAGTAGTACCTGGATGGAGGCCATCGGCAGGAACTTCAGAAAGTAACTGCTTCCGGTCATGCTGAACATATTGCCAAAGTTGGAACTCGCTCCCATGCGGATGTATTTGATGATGTTGGCAAAGACCCGTCGTCCTTCGAGAATGCCATCTTCGAGCACCATGAGGCTATTCTCGAGCAAGATGATGTCCGCCGATTCCTTGGCCACATCGACAGCCGTATCGACTGAAATACCGACATCAGCAACACGCATGGAGAGCGCATCATTGATACCATCCCCCATGTAGCCGACGACATGGCCCTTCTTCTGAAGGGCGACGATGATGCTCTCTTTCTGAGCCGGTGAGAGACGGGCAAAGACGCTTGTTTTTTCAGCAAGATCACCCAGCTGATCCTCCGTGAGATCAATGATCTGATCGCCAGTGATGATCTCACCAGCTTCAAGATGAACATCTTTACAAATTTTGCGCGTCACCAAGGCATTGTCACCAGTTAGGATCTTCGTCGCCACGCCATAGCGGGCAAGTGAGGCAATGGCCTTCTGCGCTGATTCCTTGGGAGGATCAAGAAAGGCAATATAGCCGAGCAGCGTCAGATCACTCTCATCGGCGATGGAAAAACTCGTCTTCTCCCGTGGAAACTCTCGGTAGGCGATACCGAGCACGCGATAGCCGTCGCGACTGAGAGCCTCGAACTCCTCCAGAAGATCGTTCTTGATGAGATCAATCATCATATAGACCTCATCATCGACTTGGTAGTGCGTGCAGCTTTTGTAGATGTCCTCCACCGCCCCTTTGCTGATGAGCACATGGTCTCCCTCGTAATCGACAACGACCGACATCCGCTTCCGTTGAAAATCAAACGGGATCTCATCGACCTTGCGACAGCCGCGATCGACATCGAGATCAGTGTGTGAAAGAACGGAACGATCCAGCAGATTCCGCAATCCTGTCTGGTAGTAGCTATTCATGTAGGCGTAGCGCAGGACATCCTCGCTCTGCCGTCCCGTCACATCGACATACTTTTCAAGAATGACCCGATCCTGAGTCAGGGTTCCGGTCTTATCGGTGCAGAGAATATCAATCGCGCCGAAGTTCTGGATCGCGTTGAGCTTCTTCACGATGACCTTTTTCTTCGACATCGCGAGAGCCCCTTTGGCCAGATTCACGGCGATCATCATCGGAAGCATCTCCGGTGTCATTCCAATGGAGACGGCCAAGGCAAAGGAGAGTGCATCGGCCCAGTTATGTTTGGTCAGACCGACGAGAAGGAAAACGACACCGACCATGACAAACATGAAGCGCATCATCAGCCAGGTGAAACCAGCGATACCTCGGTCGAAGCTCGTCAGCGTCGGCGCACTCCCGAGCTTCTCAGAGATCGAGCCGAAGTGGGTGCGAATTCCGGTATTAATGACCAACGCCTTCGCCGCGCCACTCACCACATTGCTTCCTTGGAAGACAGCGTTGGGCATTTCGATCACAGCCTTGGAGGGAGTCGCTGGTGCCTCGGCATGTTTCTCCACCGGCATCGATTCACCAGTAAGTGAAGATTGGCTGACAAAGAAATCCTTGGCTGAGATGAGCCGGAGATCTGCTGGAATGATCGAACCAGCCTGAAGTGAGACAATGTCACCTGGTACAATTTCGGACATTGGGATTTCGATTTCCTGACCGCCGCGAATCACATGGCAGTTGGTCTGAACCATTGCATTGAGCTTCTCGACAGCTTTGCCTGATTTACTCTCCTGATAATAAGAGAGCCCCACAGAAAGCACCACCATCACGCCGACAAAGGTTGCCGAGGCTGGATCGCCTGTGGCAAGCGACACGATGGCGATCACGAGCAATTGGATCACCAGCGGATTCTTACACCGATGGAATATCTCCATGAAAAAACTATCTTTCTTTTTTTGCCCGAGATCGTTCCCTCCCCATGTCTCGCGACTTGTCTCAATCTCCAGATCAGAAAGTCCCTCCTCGCGACTCTTCATCGTTGCGAGAGCATCATCGTGGGACTGACAACAGACTTCCAAAAGCCGCGCTTCATGCTCAGTCACTGACTCGGCAGCAGCGGCTTTTGCCTTCGAAAGTCCCGTAAGTGTGATTTTTCCAAAGAGATTCTTGGTCATGGCAATCTTGTATCCATGCCATCTAAAACAGTAATCGGGCAAGTTCCATCTCCCTTTGTCACGAAATCGTCACAATTCACCAGGAGAAGAGAAACGGATCTCAAACCGTCGCCAACTCAGCGATTTTGCTTGCTTCTGATTTTTCAGGACTTCTGGCCGAGGTTGATTCGATTCTTTGGTAGAAAGTATCGCGTTGCATCGGCTCCCGTCCTGCCTCGCGAATAGCCTTCTCCATCGCGGCAACGGTCTGCTGCTGCGGGGTTGTGGCTCCGGCCATGTGAAAGATTTTCTCCTCTTCAATCGTCCCGTGCAGATCATCCACACCGTAGTTCAAGGCAATGGAGGCGAGCGGCAATCCAAGGCTAATCCAGTAGGCGGTGATGTGTTCGAAATTATCGAGCATCAGGCGCGAGATCGCGAGATTCTTCAGCTCATCGGTGGAACAGGCCGGACGAATATGGGCCAGCTCCGTGGTCGTCGGCACAAAGGCAAAGGGAATAAATCCGGTGAAGCCATGCGTCTCATCCTGAAGCTCCCGAAGTTTTAGCAAATGATCAATCCGATGCGCAGCTGTCTCCACATGACCATAGAGCATGGTTGCTGTACTGCGCCCTCCCATCTGATGCCAGGTGCGATGGACTTCAAGCCACTCCTCAGCGGTCTCCTTGCCTCGGCAAATCGTATCGCGAATGATCGGATCGAAAATTTCTGCTCCACCACCCGTCAGCGCATTCAGGCCAGTATCACGAAGGATCTCCAAGGTTTCACGAAGTGGTTTTTTGAAAATTCGGTCTGAGAGATGTCGGATTTCAATGGCAGTGAAAGCCTTCAAATGAATCCCTGGAGCAGCTTCCTTCATGGCTCCTAGAAGTTCCAGATACCATGAAGCTGGAAGCGTCGGATGCAGCCCGCCGACCATATGAATCTCGGTCGCTCCATTTTCCCAGGCTTCCCGTGTGGCCTTGGCCACATCGCCAATGGCCATCTCAAAGGCATCGGGATCGCGTTTCTTGGCACTGAAAGCGCAGAACTGGCAATTCAGAATGCAGACATTGGAATAGTTGATATAGCGATTGAAGACAAAGGTCGCCACATTGCCATTTTTCCGCTCGCGTACAATATTGGCTAAGTACCCGAGCCCATTGAGATCCCTGGAATCATAGAGTCCGATCCCCTCCTCCGCAGTGAGGCGTTGCCCCGCCTTGACCTTTTCTAAAATCGGCAGCAGTGACGGATCAAGCAGTCGTTTGTTCATGAGCAATCCATCATAGCGGAGAAGAGATGATTTGGAATTTTTTTCCCCCTTCTTAATTTTGCATTCATCCTTCATCCTTTCCTGCCATGCCTTTTGATCTGAAATCCGATTACCAGCCGCAGGGTGATCAGGCGCAGGCCATTGAGAAACTGACGCGCTCGATCCAATCAGGAAACCGTCATCAGACGCTGCTCGGCGTGACCGGATCGGGAAAGACCTTCACTGCGGCCAATATCATCCGCAATCTCGATCGTCCGACACTCATCATGTCGCACAACAAGACTCTCGCCGCGCAGCTCTACTCGGAGTTTCGGCAATTCTTCCCCAACAATGCCGTCGAGTATTTCGTCAGCTATTTCGACTACTATCAGCCTGAAGCCTACATTCCGCGCTCCGATACCTATATCGAGAAAGATAGTTCGATCAATGAGGAGATCGAACGCCTGCGCCTCTCCACCACCAGTTCTCTGCTAACACGACGCGATGTGATCGTGGTCTCGAGCGTCTCCTGCATCTATGGTTTGGCCTCGCCCGAAGATTTTCTCCAGATGGTTCTCACCATCAAAAAAGGAGATCGGATCACTCGCGAGGAACTCCTGAAACGGCTCGTCGAAATGCTCTATGAGCGGAATGAGATCGAATTCGCCCGAGGTAAATTCCGCGTCCGTGGCGATGTCGTCGAACTCTTTCCTGCACAGAATGACGAGGAGGCTGTACGAGTGGAATTCTTCGGTGATGAAATCGACAGAATCGCCCTCTTCGATCCGCTCACGGGGCGTTCACGGGGCGAGCTCACACACCTGACGCTTTTCCCAGCGAAGCAATTCGTCACCCCTAAGGACAAAATGCAGTCGGCCATGCGAAATATCCGTACGGAGATGATCGAACGCGTCGCCTTCTTCGAGGAGAATGGCAAATACATCGAGGCTCAACGCCTGAAGATGCGTACCGAGTATGACCTAGAAATGATGCAGGAGATGGGCTACTGCAATGGCATCGAGAATTATTCGCGTCATCTCACAGGCCGAGAAACAGGCTCGCGACCCTACACGCTGATGGACTTTTTGCCTGAGGATACTCTCCTGATCGTAGATGAATCACACGCCACTCTTCCCCAAGTCGGCGGGATGTATGCAGGAGATCGGGCTCGCAAGATGACACTTGTCGAATATGGATTCCGCCTTCCAAGCGCGCTCGATAATCGACCTCTGAACTTCGGCGAATTCATCGAGATGACTGGCCAGGGCCTCTACATCAGTGCAACGCCAGCGAATCTCGAACTGCGAAATAGCGTCGTCGGCAACAGCGAGTTCATCGACTTCAAGCTTCTCCCGCCTGATCCGATCCCCGTGAGGGCGAATAGCGCGACCGAAGAGCTCGATCACAAGACCCCAGGGACTCCTCTTGTTGTCGAACAGATCATCCGTCCGACAGGACTGCTCGATCCACGAATCATCATGCGTCCGCTCAAAGGGCAGATTGACGAGACCATCGAGCTCTGCCGTCGCCGTGTGGAGGAGGGAGAGCGCGTCCTCATCACCACACTCACCAAGCGGACGGCGGAAGATCTCACCGATTATCTCAAAGATGTCGGCCTCAAGGTTCGTTACCTGCACAGCGACATCGACACCATCGAGCGCGTCGAGATTCTCCGGTCACTCCGTTCTGGCGAATTTGACATTCTCGTCGGAATCAATCTTCTGCGCGAAGGTCTCGATCTCCCCGAGGTCAGCCTGGTCTGCGTGCTCGATGCCGACAAAGAGGGATTCCTCCGCAGCCGTACTTCTCTCATTCAGACGGCAGGCCGCGCCGCGCGCCATGTGAATGGCGAAGTCTATCTCTTTGCCGATAAAATCACCGGCAGCATCCGCGATCTTCTCGATATTACGGAAGACCGTCGTCGTCGCCAGATGGAGCATAACCGAAAACATGGCATTACTCCCCATAGCGTCAAACGCCCCGTTCAGGAGAGTCTCCGAGTCCTACTTGATGGAGAGGAGAATTCGGCACGCATTCAGGAAACTCCTCTGGATGTCGCCGCCCTCATCAAGGAACTTGAAGGTGAAATGAAAGAAGCCTCTGGCAAACTTGAATATGAACGCGCTGCCCTCCTGCGCGATCAGATTATGGAACTCAAAAGCGGAAGCGGCATCACCCCAGCCATGAGCAACCGCTCAAAGTCAAAAACAGCCAAGCCGAAGAAAGGCTGGAAGAGATAGAAAGGCGTTGGAATCACCGTAACCATAATATCTATTCCTTACTCCTACTAAATCTCCGTCGTCAGCCCCTCTCTGCTACATAAGACCCTACTGAAAAGCAAACAGCCGAACATCTCGGTTCGGCTGTCGCTGATTTGATTGGAAGCGTGGGGACTTAGTAGTCCATTCCGCCCATCCCGCCCATTCCACCGCCTGGTGGCATGGAAGGAGCCTTTTCCTTCTCAGGAACATCCGCGATCACCACTTCAGTGGTGAGGAGGAGTCCGCTGATGGAAGCAGCATTCTGAAGCGCGCTACGGGTGACCTTCGTCGGATCGACGATACCGGCCTTCACGAGATCCACATATTCGCCAGTGGCGACATTGTATCCTTCGTTCCCCTTGCCCTTCTTGACTTCCTGGACGATAAGAGCACCTTCCTTGCCGGCATTGGTAGCCAACTGGCGGAGAGGAGCCTCAATGGCGCGACGGATGATCTCAAGACCTACCTTTTCGTCACCTTCGAGCTGGAGGGTGTCGAGCACTTTCTGAGCGCGGATGAGAGCGACACCGCCACCTGGGACGATACCTTCTTCAACTGCTGCACGGGTAGCGTGAAGAGCATCTTCAACGCGGGCCTTCTTTTCCTTCATCTCAGTCTCGGTAGCAGCACCGACATTGATGACGGCAACACCGCCTGCGAGCTTGGCGAGACGCTCTTGGAGCTTCTCACGATCGTAATCGCTGGAGGTCTCTTCGATCTGGCGACGGATCTGATTGACCCGACCCTGGATGTCAGCACTCTTGCCGGAACCTTCGACGATGGTGGTGTTTTCCTTATCGACGCTGATGTGCTTGGCACGACCGAGGTCTTCGAGAGTGATGTTCTCGAGTTTGATACCGAGGTCTTCAGTGATGCAACGGCCACCGGTGAGGACAGCGATGTCTTCGAGCATGGCCTTGCGGCGATCTCCAAATCCAGGAGCCTTGACGGCGCAGATCTGAAGGGTGCCACGGAGCTTGTTCACGACGAGAGTAGCAAGGGCCTCACCCTCGACATCTTCCGCAATGATAAGAAGTGGCTTACCGCTCTTAGCAACCTTCTCGAGCAGAGGAAGCAGATCCTTGAGGGAGCTGATTTTCTTCTCATGGATGAGGATGTAGGCACTCTCGAGGATGGCTTCCATTCCTTCGGCATTGGTGACGAAGTATGGGGAGAGGTATCCCTTATCGAACTGCATTCCCTCAACAACATCCAAGGATGTCTCGATGGACTTAGCTTCTTCGACGGTGATCGTTCCATCCTTGCCCACCTTGTCCATCGCGTCAGCGATGATCTGGCCGATGGTCTTGTCCCAGTTAGCGGAGACAGTGGCAACCTGTGCGATCTCGGAGCTGTCCTTGACCTTCTTGCTGATGCGAGCGAGCTCGGCAACAACGGCCTCTACGGCTTTGTTGATACCGCGCTGAAGGGAGGTCGGATTGGCACCGGCGGTGACATTCTTGAGCCCCTCTTTGTAGATCGCCTCAGCGAGGACGGTTGCTGTGGTGGTTCCATCACCGGCGATGTCGCTGGTCTTGGAAGCCACTTCGCGCACGAGCTGGGCACCCATGTTCTCGAAGGGATCTTCGAGTTCGATCTCCTTGGCGACGCTGACGCCATCCTTGGTGATCGTTGGGCTACCGAATTTTTTGTCGAGGATAACATTGCGACCCGAGGGCCCAAGCGTTGCCTTGACTGCTTTGGCGAGTTTCTCGACGCCGCGCAGAAGAGCGTGGCGAGCGGTTTCGTCGAATTGGAGTTGTTTAGCTGCCATATAATTCTATGTATTTTGTGGGTTAAGAGGTGATGTTGGATTAACCAACGATGCCGAGGATGTCATCCTCACGCATGATGAGATACGATTCGCCATCGACCTTGACCTCGGTTCCTCCATATTTGGAGATGAGGACGGTGTCGCCTTTCTTGACGGTGAAGGCGATCTTCTTGCCTTCGTCGTCGAGCTTGCCAGTGCCGAGGGCAATGACTTTGGCTTCTGTTGGCTTTTCTTTGGCGGTATCAGGGATGATAATGCCGCCCTTCTTTACTTCCTTCTCGTCGATCGGCTGCACGAGCACCCGGTCACTGAGAGGTTGGATATTTACTGCCATGGTGTGTTTTCCTTTGGTTGTGGGTTTCTAACAGGCACCCTAGCCCGCACCTGCGGGAGGGCTTGTTGTTAAAGTTTTTGTTAAGTAAGAGATTGAGAATTACTTCTTCTCCTTCTCTTCATCGACCATCTCGAACTCCGCATCGACGACATCGCTCTCTTTCTTAGGTTCGGAAGCGGCGGCGGCATCAGGAGTTGGCCCTGCACCTGCGGCTCCAGCGGTTCCTTCGGCGGCTGTCTTTTTGTAAAGCTCAGCACTGACCTCGTGGAACTTGGTCTGCAAGGACTCGTAAGCAGACTTGATAGCCTCAATATCGCTTCCCTTGAGGGCTTCGCGCACTTTAGCGATCTCATCTTCCACGGCCTTCTTGGTCGCTCCGTCGATCTTCTCACCGATCTCGGTAAGCTGTTTCTCGGATTGATAGGCGAGGGTGTCGGCGTTGTTGCGAATCTCAATGCCTTCCTTGGCCTTGCGATCCTCCTCGGCATGAGCCTCGGCTTCCTGCTGCATCCGCTCGACCTCTTCCTTGCTGAGTCCACTCGAACCGGTGATGGAGATTTTCTGCTCTTTGCCTGAGCCAAGATCTTTGGCTGAAACATTCAGAATACCGTTGGCATCAATGTCGAAAGTCACTTCGATCTGAGGTGTGCCGCGAGGGGCTGGTGGAATACCATCGAGATGGAAGACTCCGAGCTGTTTATTATCGCGAGCCAAAGGGCGTTCGCCTTGAAGCACTTTGATCTCTACTCCAGGCTGATTGTCGCTGTAGGTGGAGAAGACATTGCTCTTCTTGGTTGGGATCGTCGTATTGCGAGGAATCATCGGGGTTGCGATGCCTCCTGCGGTCTCGATAGCGAGAGTGAGCGGCGTGACATCGAGAAGGAGAACATCCTTCACATCACCTCGCAGAACACCGCCCTGAATAGCAGCACCGATCGCCACGACCTCATCAGGATTCACACCCTTGTGTGGCTCCTTGCCGATCATGTTGCGAGCCGTCTCGACGACCTTGGGCATACGGGTCATGCCGCCGACGAGGACGAGTTCGTTCACTTCGCCTTTCTTCCACTTGGCATCGGCCAAGCAATCCTCAACGGGCTTGATCGTGCGCTGGAAGAGATCGTCGGTGAGCTGTTCGAGCTTGGAACGGGTGAGCTTCTTCTGGATGTGCTTAGGCCCACTGGCATCGGCAGTCACGAAGGGGAGATTGATCTCATATTCCTGTGTGGAAGAGAGGGCTATCTTGGCCTTCTCAGATTCCTCCTTGATACGCTGGACGGCATCAGGCTGCTTGGTGAGATCAATTCCAGACTCGGTTTTGAACTCGCTGATGATCCAATCCATGATGCGATTGTCCCAATCGTCACCACCGAGGTGCGTGTCGCCATTGGTACCGCGCACTTCAAAGACACCATCTCCAAGTTCGAGAGCGGAGATGTCAAAGGTTCCACCGCCGAGATCATAGACGGCGATCTTTTCATCCTTCTCCTTCTCAAGACCGTAGGCCAGAGAGGCTGCGGTCGGCTCATTAATAATGCGGAGCACCTCAAGACCGGCAATCTTGCCAGCATCCTTGGTAGCATTACGCTGAGAGTCGTTGAAGTAAGCTGGAACGGTGATGACAGCCTGGGTGATTTTCTCACCGAGCTTGGCTTCAGCATCCGTTTTGAGCTTGGCAAGAATCATTGCCGAGATCTCGGGTGGGGAGAAGGCCTTGGGCTTTCCATCGACTTCCACTTGAATGTGGGCATCGCCATTGGCGGCTTTGACGAGTTTGTAAGGAACGCGATCTTGTTCACCGCGACATTCGTCAAATTTGCGGCCCATGAAACGCTTCACGGAGAAGATCGTGTTTTGAGGGTTAGTAATGGCTTGACGCTTGGCGGCCTGGCCGACGAGTCGTTCACCATTCTTGCTAAAGGCGACCACGGACGGGGTCGTACGGGCACCTTCTGAGTTTTCCAGAACAACTGGCTCCCCACCTTCCATGACGGACATGCAGGAGTTGGTCGTTCCCAAATCGATTCCTAGAATTTTAGACATAACAGTATCTCTATAAGCAAAGGGCGTGCCCGCTTTTTATAAAAATAGCACCTCATTGATTATTAGATATATACCAATTATCAACAAGAAGCAGAACGCAAAATAATGAGCCATAATGGCTCAACTATGAGACATCAAGGAGATTTAAGAGTAATTTTGTCTCACCAAGAAATCTGGTCGCTATCTTTCGGAAGAGGGGTGTGAATTCCTCCGGCGTCCGAACCAACCATTGCCTAATCTGATCGATAGGAAAGAATGCTCCCGTCTCTACTTCACCAGGCGCAAGACGGAAGGGGCCTTCGGATCTGCCGACAAAGACCTCCAGAAATTCATACCCAGTTTCCGGCAGGGCCTCGATTTTCCAAAACTTCTTGAGCTGTGTATCAATCCCGATCTCTTCAGCCAGTTCGCGATGCGCTGCCTGCTCGTAACTCTCACCGGCATCCACATGACCCGCCGTGCTGGAGCACCAGAGATCGGGGTGGTTTTGTTTCCAAGGTGAGCGTTTCTGTAAGAACAACTCCCCTCGCCCATTGAAAATCCAGATATGAACTGCACGATGCAACAAGTTGTTCACATGTACCTCATCCCGCGCCCAGCTGCCGATGACCTCATCCCGTTCATTTACGACATCGAAGATTTCACCCTCAGGATCAACTTCAGGGTCGCGTCCATGAGCCACTCGGAGTGCAAGATCACCCCAATCATCCACCGAGAGATCCTCGGCTCGGGCCGTCACAGGATACCCTTTGGATAACGCCCATTCCTCCCAGAGCTCCTTCTTCTCAATGGGCAGCTCCAACAATGATCGTAGCTGCTTTCGACGAGCTGAGAATCCTTGGCGCACCAGCTTTGCGAAAATTTCAGGATCACAAGGGGGCAGTCCTGCCACAGGTCTCTGCGTGATCTCGATCACCACCGACTCTACGGCGGGTCTCGGCCAGAAAACATCAGGGGGAACAATGCGGAGTTTTTTCACTTTCCAACGCCGCCCAAGATGCACCGTGAGGGCTGCATAATCCTTGTGACCCGGCATTGCTGCAAGTCGTTCCCCCACCTCGCGTTGCACCATCAGAACCAGTCTGGATGCGGGTGAAATGGCCATTGTGAAGTGAATGATGATGGCGGTCGAAGCACTGTAAGGAAGATTCCCTATCATCTTGACTGGCCCATATCCGTAGAGCGCGAGCAGATCGGCCTTCGCTCCATCCCCCTGCACAATCTCCAGCCTTCCCGAGGCAATCTCTGCGGCATAACGATATCGCAACTCCGCCGCCAGACGATGATCCCGCTCGATCAGCGTGATGCGCCGCGCAGGCGATTCCAGAATGTGAACCGTCAATGCACCCATCCCGGGGCCAACTTCCACCAGATGATCCCCTGGCTGAGGATCAAGAGCCGCGACAATGGCGCGAGCAAGATTCGTATCGAGAAGGAAATTTTGCCCAAGCATTTTACTCGGCCTCACACCAATCTCATCCAAGCGCGCACGGAGTTCAACTTTCGACATGGAGTATTCATAACGCCTTGAACCTGCCTGTGCCAGCCACGATGTGGAACAGGTTTTTCGCTTTTGTTCCCAAGTTATTCACAATGCCAGCGGAGAGCCTAGAAAACCTCCTCTCCGTTGTTTAAAGCATAACGCCAAAACTCAACCTTTGATTAAGAAAAATCAGTTCCTACTCATTATCCCACGAACAAATTTCTTCGGAAAAAAGAACCATACCAGCAAGAAGAGAGCTGTGATCACGACATTTGGTTCGGGAACAGGAATGATTCAGTTTCCGCTAGAGAAGATTGCCGTGCCGAGGAACCCTGTACCAAAGCCACTGTAGAAGCTGATGTTGTTGAGCTGACTCTGCGTTAGACCGCTCAGGTCAAAAAGTCCCGTGACTTGGTTTGTCCCTCCTGTCGTGGAGACAAACCCGTTGGCAGCGGTCCCATTCCAGTCGTAGATGCTCAGTGTATTGCTATCAAGGCCGGTGATGCTACTAAAACTCAAGAAAGAGGTTCCCGAGAGATTCGCAAAATCAATCACACTGTTGGCAGTGAGTGTGAGAGTATTAAATGTTTGTGCAGCAGCGCGATTTGTACCAGCTCCCATCGAGAGAGTGCCTCCACCGAGCGTAAGATTGGCATTAGTGTTGATGCTATTGCTCCCTCCAAGCAGCAGCGTGCCACCATTGACCACCAGATTGGTGGTGGCAGAAAGTGCGCCGTTGGTGCTGAGTGAAAGAACTCCAGAATTGACAGTCGTCGTACCGGTATAGCTGTTATTGGCAGTGAGGGTCAGCGTGCCAGCTCCTGACTGAGTCAGAGATCCCGTCCCTGAGATGGCACCTCTGAGTGTCTGATTAGCAGAGCTCGCATCGACAAACGAGCCATTATTAGTGATTGTTCCTGCATAGTTTCCACCTCCGAGCACACCCGAACCACTGAGTTGGAGAGTGCCGCTGTTGATTGCAGTATTCCCCGTATAGCTGTTATTCCCTGTCAAATTGAGAGTGCCCGTGCCGCTCTCTGCTAGCAATCCTGTTCCTGAAATTACGCCGCTAAGTGTTTGATTCGCCGAACTCGCATCTACGAATGAGCCGTTATTTGTTATCGCCCCCGAATAGGTTCCACCACCAAGAACACCAGAACCGCCGAGCTGAAGAGTGCCACTGCTAATTGTCGTATTCCCTGTATAGCTATTTGTCCCAGTAAGTGTCTGAGTTCCAGTGCCAACCTTGGTAAGAGTAGCTCCGATACCTGAGAGATTTCCCGAATAGGTGGAGGATTGATTGCTATTGCCAAGAGTCAGAGCAAGGCCCGCCCCTCCAGCATTGGTCATGGAGAAATTATTGGAGCCAGTCAGCGAGCCAATCGTGTAGTTGGTATTGCCCGTTGCAAAAACGATATTGGTCGAATAGTTGACAATTGCTCCGCCGAGCCCATAGGTATTGCTGTCAATCAGAACTCCTGAGGTGGCTGCCACCGTCCCGGTGAAGGTATTGACACCAGAGAGTACCAAGGTGCCCGTGCCACCCTGCGTGAGCGAGCCCGCCCCGCTGATAATACCTGAATTTGTAAAGATCGTTCCAGCACTCTCGGAATAAGTCGCAGTAGCATTCGTGGCAATCACGGTGTTATTCGTCAGGGTGATATTGGCGAGGCTCGCAAGCGTGGCATTGGAGGCAAAGGTTAGCGTCCCTGAATTCAGCATTGTACCGCCAGTATAAGAATTGCTGGAAAGAAGCGACTGTGTGCCACTGCCGTTCATCACTAATGAAATCGCTCCATTGGTCGATGCATTCCCTATATTCCCAGACCAACTACTGGAATTGGTAGGAGCCAGAGTCAGCGTGGTGGCTCCAGTAGCTGTGTTAGTGATGATGGCATTTGTTCCCCCAGTGATTCCACCCACAGAAGCGCTATAACCATTGAGATTGAGTGTCGCCGTATAGACATCTAAACTATTCACATTGGTTGGAGCGGCAGCGAACAAAAGCTGGGTGCCAGTTGGAAGGGCATTGGCATTACTCAGAACCAAAGTTGTCGTGTACGCACTGCCTGAGTTATACCAGTAGGCTGCATTCGTTTCTCCGATAGTCGTTGGTCCGGTATAGCTATTAGAACCTGCAAGAATAACCCCTCCCCAGTCCCAGCTGATGCTAAGTCCGTTGGTTCCACCGTTTCCTGTGATACTGCCAAGAACAGTGATGCCATTATTATTGGAGGGATATTGCCCCCATCCACCATCCAGATTGCCGCCATTGGTGGTGATGGTGATGGTGCGGCTGGCATTGATGATCAACATAGAGGAATTATTAAAAAGCTCTCCCCCATCCAGAGTAATGTTGTTTGTGGCATTTCCGAACTGGGCATCAGAGGCCGCCTGTAGCACACCATTATTGACTGTAATTGTCCCAGAAAAGGTATTTGCACCACTCAAGGTGGTCCACCCCGAGCCATTAGTCCAATTGGTCGTACCAAAGCTCCCTTGGACAATCAAATTTCCACTACCTGAAATGACATTTGCCACAGTAAGATTATCGTTGTGGTTGAGGATTAGAGATCCATTGTTTGCTAGAACTATGTTTCCCGCACCTATAGTTGCTCCACTACCACCATTGCCGAGTTGCAGGGTGCCTCCGTTGATTGTGGTGATGCCGGAGTAAGTATTAGACGAGGTAAGCGTGAGCGTACCGGTTCCAGATTGAGTCAGTGATCCTGTTCCTGAGATCACACCACTGAGCGTCTGATTGGCAGAACTTGAATCGAGAAAACTACTGCTGTTGGCAATCGTGCCTGAGTAGGTACCAGAGCCCAATTGGCCAGCTCCGCCGATCTGTAAGGTTCCTGCACTGATCGTGGTATTGCCCGAGTAGGTATTAACCCCTGTGAGTGTGAGTGTATTTGCTCCTGATTTGGTAAGACCACCAGTTCCAGAAACAATTCCCCCGAGAGTCAGATTACCAGATGCCTCGTTGAATGTACGAGTGGCCGTCATTGCGAGATTCAGGTTGATCGTCTCAAGACTCGTGGAGTTTTGCGTGACATTGCCACCTAGCGTAAGTCCATTTCCATTGAGAGAAAAGGCACCAGCTGTATTGTTAAAAGTGATCGTCCCTGTAGTGAGAGAAGTAATGTTGTTGCTGTTCGTCAGCTGGGTTGATCCGCCAAAAATAAGGGTATCATTGTTCACTGGCGTAGTGCCTCCCCAGTTGGCTTCTGTACTCCAATTACTATCGGCCCCTGCCCCATTCCAAGTTCTAGTAGCACCAAACGACTGAGGAAGAAGGAACCCTGAGTTAATGAGAACAATACCTATCGCTATCGCCGTTGTACGGAAACAGTAAGAGGACGGACATCGATTATGTTTAATAAATTTCACTTATCTCATTACTATTGCAATTTAATTTCTGTGTATAAGATAGATATGCAACGCTTGGAAAACAAGAATCTTTCAGGGAAAGAATAAGACATCCTTTTCCTTGAATTTTTTTTCAAAAAAATCTCCGCTAGCCTAGAATTTTGGCGGAAGGGGTGGGATTTGAACCCACGGTGGGAATAACCCCACGCTCGATTTCGAGTCGAGTGCCTTCAACCGGGCTCAGCCACCCTTCCTTTAAAAACAGCCCTAAATGATACGAAAACAAGCAACAAGGTCAAGCTTCGCTTAAAAGTTAAAACCTACCTTCAGCTTATTAGCTTTTTCCAACCTCTGACCTCCGAATTCTTTTTTTCTAGCGTGACCAATCGAGAGCATGCTTCTTGATAGCGTAAATATACCCTACCAGAAGAATGAGAGTGAAGGTCATGAGCGTCCAAAGAATCTGCACTCCAAACTGTTGGAGATATTCACGATAGACGACAGCCCACGGATAGAGGAACACGATTTCGATATCGAAAAGGATAAAAAGCATTGCCACCAAGTAAAACTTGACACTGAACCGTGGCTGCGAACCTTTTTCTGGAAGCATTCCGCACTCGTAGGCCACATCTTTGACCCCTGTGCGCCGTCCAATCCGACCAAGCATCACACTAGCGATCCAAGTCGTCAGGGCAAATCCAATGCAGATAACAATATGAAGCAAAAGGGAGCCATATTCGCCTGAAGGATGAGTTGCCATATCTAGAGGAGAATTTGGAAATGTTTTATGCAGCCTCGCTAGGCAGCGCTTCTACAGTTGCCGCTGCTACAGCAGGGGCCAAGGCATTGGCAAGTGAAACGAGTCCTTTGTATTTCTTCCCGGTCTTCTTGACCATATTGCGAGATACAAGATGCTGGAGCTTCTCGTAGGCTCTCAAACGAAGCATTTCCTCACCACCACTGGCGGCGTTCCTCTTCTTGAGACGCTCGTGGATAATATCGAAGAGTTGCTTAAACTCAAAGGAGGCACCTTTTTTTGAGAGAACAGCCACAAGTTCCTCGGTTACCAAATCAGGAAGTCTACGGGAGAAGGCACTTTTGCGTTGCATATCGGATAATCCAGCACTCTATCACTATCCGTATCAGGTGTCATTATAAAAATTCACTTCATTCTGCAATCCTAAGAATGCTACCGAAAGAGGCCCTGCATTGACTTCATCAGATGAACTCTTATTGTCTTGGTGATGTTCCGCAAGTGGTCAGCAAGCATGAGTGAGGTGAGTCTGTGAAAACAATTCTTTTTGTTTGCACGGGTAATACTTGTCGTAGCCCGATGGCTGAGGCCTTAATGCGTCAATCCGTCTCAGAGCGAAAAGATATCGCCGTCCTGTCGGCTGGCATCAATGCCCAAAGAGGCACCTACGCAAGCGAGGCGGCTGAGAGTGCGCTTGCTGAAGAAGGCATCCATCTGCGATCGTTTCGCAGTCAACCTGTCACGGAGGAACTCCTAGAGAAATGCACTCATATTTTCACCATGACACGGGATCATCAACGCCTCCTGGATCTTTTTTTTCCCGAGCATTCTGCCAAGGTTCAACTAATCGGAGATTTCTCTCGATACGGTGGCGATGTGCCCGATCCGATAGGCCAAGGAATCTCTGCCTACAAACGATGCCGCGATGTGATCAAAAGCGCATTACCACGACTCCTCGATTTTGTTGATCAATCTCCTCTCCAGACTCATTCTCCAACCATGCATTCCACGACCTCCTACAACGCCACACAAGATACCAAGAGCGAACTCTCCACGACCGACCCTGAAATTGCCCACGCTATTGCTGCCGAACACCACAGGCAGCTTGAGCACATAGAGCTGATTGCCTCGGAAAATTTCACCAGCCGTGCCGTGATGGAGGCCCAAGGCTCCTGTCTCACCAACAAATATGCCGAAGGGTATCCAGGGCGTCGCTGGTATGGTGGATGTGAACATGTCGATGTTGTGGAAACTCTCGCCATCGAACGAGCCAAACAGCTCTTCGGTGCCGAACATGCCAATGTCCAGCCCCACAGCGGCAGCCAAGCCAACATGGCAGTCTATTTCAGCGTACTCAAGCCAGGCGACCGTATCCTGACGATGGATCTTGCCCACGGCGGACATTTGACCCACGGGCACAAAGCTAACTTTTCCGGCAAGCTCTACGAGGTAACGCACTACGGTGTCTCACAAGAGGATGGTCGTATCGACTACGATGCCTTGGCTGCACAGGCAGAGATTGTCAAACCGCAGATGATTACTGCAGGGGCCTCCGCTTATCCGAGGACGATTGATTTTGCACGCCTGCGCCAGATCGCTGATTCTGTTGGGGCCTACCTCTTCATCGACATGGCCCACATTGCAGGTCTCGTCGCCGGAGGCGCTCATCCAAGCCCTGTGCCGTATGCCGACTTTGTCACAACTACCACTCACAAGAGTCTGCGAGGCCCCCGTTCCGGCCTTATCCTCTGCAAGGAGCAGTACGCGAAGAAGATCGACGGTCAGGTCTTTCCTGGTGTCCAAGGAGGCCCCCTCATGCATGTGATCGCAGCAAAGGCAGTCTGCCTGCATGAGGCATTGCAGCCCGAGTTCAAGGAGTACGCGCAGCAGATCGTTTCCAATGCCAAGGCTCTCGCTGCTCGTCTCGCGATGCTCGGTTACACGATCAGCTCAGGCGGCACTGACAATCATGTCCTCCTCGTCGATCTTCGTCCTCAAGGCATCACAGGACTCGAAGCTCAAGAGACACTCGACAAGGCTGCAATCACCGTGAACAAGAATGCAATCCCATTCGACACCGAGCCAATCACCAAGACCGGCGGAATCCGTCTTGGCACACCAGCCATGACGACACGGGGATTCAAAGAAGAAGAAATGATGCAGGTCGCCGACTTTATCCATGCTGGCCTCCAGGCACGCCATGATGAAGCCGCCCTCGCCGCACTGCGCCATGAAGTGACCACCTTCACAGCTCGTTTTCCGTTGCCATAAAAGCATCAAGAGTTACACAGTCACTTCTCCATGAATTCCTTCACCTACCTTGATGAAGGGAGTTCATGCAGGCGGTTGCATTGTGCTTTTCTCAAAGCCCCCTTTCTTCTTTGTTAAGAATCAATTCCTTTCATCATTGATCCACTTTTCATGAATGCCGCCGATCCATTGACCATCAATCCTCTTCGTGAGGGAATTGCTAGCCGCCTCGCGCCCGAGCCATGCAAACTTGTGATTTTTGGAGCGACCGGCGATCTCACCCACCGCAAGCTCATCCCTGCTCTCTATAATCTCGCAGCGGAGGGTTCCCTCCCCCCAGCGATTACGATTATCGGATTTGCTCGACGGGAAAAAACCATCGAAGAGTTTCGCACAGAAATGGAAGCCTCTGTCCGCAAGTTCTCCCGCACTCCGGTCAACGACGATCTCTGGAAGAGCTTTGCCTCATCGCTTGTCTATCATCGCAGCCCCTTTGATGATCTCGACGGATATGTCTCTCTTGCCAAAGAAATGGATGAGATCGACCACATGCGTGGGACTGGTGGAAACCGCCTCTACTATCTCGCTGTAGCCCCAGACCAATTCCCAGTGATCCTGAGTCGCCTGAGTGAGAGTGGTCTGAGCCATGCCGCTGAGGGAAGCTGGTCTCGTGTGATTGTCGAGAAGCCTTTCGGCACTGATCTCAAAACCGCCCAAGAACTTAATCGCCTCGTCGGTGAAGTCTTTGCCGAACGCGACACCTTCCGTATCGATCACTTCCTTGGCAAAGAAACAGCGCAGAACATCATGGTTATGCGTTTTGCCAATTCGATCTTCGAGTCGCTCTGGAATTCCAACCACATCAGCCATGTGCAGATCACCGCTGCCGAGCCTCTTGGGATCGAGGGTCGTGCCGGTTATTATGATAACTCAGGGGCCATGCGTGACATGGTGCAGAATCATTTACTTCAACTCCTCACGCTCACCGCGATGGAGCCGCCGACCAGCCTCAGCGCTGATGCCATCCGAGATGAGAAAGTGAAGGTGTTGCGTTCTCTCCGTCCACTCAAGGGAGATGATGTCTTCCGCCATGTTGTACGGGCCCAATACACGGAGGGCTTGATCGCAGGCCAACCAGTTCCCGGATACCGCGAGGCTGATGGGGTGGCACCGAACTCCACAACGGAGAGCTATGTTGCCCTTCAGGTCAATATCGACAATTGGCGTTGGGCTGGCGTTCCCTTCTTCATCAGAACGGCCAAGCGGATGCCCAAGGGGGGAACAGAAATTGCTGTCACCTTCAAGAGTGTCCCTCGCGTCCTTTTTAACAAAAGCGGTCAGGGCCTCGACGAGAATGTTCTCGTTATTCGCATTCAGCCCGATGAGGGAATCTCTCTACGGATGTCTTCCAAGATGCCTGGCTCCAGCCTCCGTATCGAACCCGTGAAGATGGATTTTCATTACGGCACCTCTTTCGGCAAGGCCACTCCCGAGGCTTACGAACGCCTTCTTCTCGATGCCATGTCGGGTGATGCCACCCTCTTTGCTCGTTGTGATGAGGTCGAGGAAGCCTGGACATTTGTTGATGGGATTGAGGATGCCTGGAAAACCCGTTCCGATGATCTGGCCTTCTACCCTGCAGGCTCTTGGGGACCAGTTGAGGCTACAGAGCTTGCCGCACGACATGGAGTCACCTGGAGAAGAATGTAATCATGTCCTTTGGAATTCCAGTTCCCATCGGCAGTATCGAGCGTGAACTTGGCCGTCTCTGGAAAGAGAGCGGTGAAAGCAAATCCCGTGCTTCGCTCATTAATCTGGCCATCTATAGCGAGAAGCAGGATGCCCTCGAAGCAAACTCCCAGATTATTGAAAGCATCGCAGGGCAGCACGCCATGCGAGCCCTTCTCATTCAGGCAGATCCCACAGCGGAGGGAAACAGTGCCGAGGCTTGGATCAATATGCACTGTTACCTACGAGGCCCTTCTGGTGGTGAAGTCTGTAGCGAGCAGATCGCGTTCCTTCTGGCCGGTCAATCCGCCCGCTCCCTTCAAAGCGTCGTCTTTTCACACCTCGATTCCGATCTCCCACTGATCCTTTGGTGGCAGGCGGATTTTCGCCCTCCTTTGGATGGAAAGATCTGGCGTGGGGTCGATCGTCTCCTCTTTGACAGCAGCCACTGGACTCATCCTCGTGAGCAGTTTGAGCTGCTTGCTGGTATTGCAGAAACTCGTACGATCCTCTGCGATCTGAACTGGGCTCGTTCCCTCCCCATTCGTCAGGCCCTTGCAGGAATTTTCGACATCCCAGGCACTCTCGCGGAACTTAGTGCCATCACGGCCCTCCAGCTAGATCATGCTCCAGGACATCGCACGACTGCACTCCTTCTGCTTGGCTGGCTAGTTGATCGTCTCGGATGGCAGCTCGTCCTCGTCGCAGAAGAGCCTCAGTTTCATGATGCACGAGGAGCTCTCATCACCATCTCTTTTCGTGAAACCGGCGAGACCTGCATCAATCGCATCCTCCTCACTTCAAAAAATGCCACCTTTGAGCTTTTACGCGAAGCGGGTTCCAATCTCTATGTCACCACAGCACAAGGTAACACTGGCATTGGCAAAGAGATTCCGACCGCAACCCGCATGGTGAGAGCCCCTCGTGAAGCGACAAAGGAAGTCCTTCTTACAGAACTAGCTCGCGGCAGCCGACATCCCCTCTACGCGAAAGCGGTCAAAGCCGTTGATGCGCTTTGGGAGTGAGCATTCAGCCTTAAAACTGTGCTGGCTGGGGCGCAGGGATGGTCATGACGGGGGCACCATTAGGCTGATCCATCGGACGAACAGGTTCTGCGCGACGCACTTCTTTTTCTGAAGTCGCGGGAAGGGCTTCCGCAATAGGAATGTTGGTGGAGTTAAGGTTATTGGTAGAGTTTGCAGCTTGATCAGGGTCTTTCCCATCAGGAGTCGTAGCCCGAGCGACTTTGATCGTGGGATCGTCCCCCACGGTAGCTCTCATGGCAGGATTCACGGAGCGATAGAGATCGTTCTGTGCGAGAAGGGTCGGAGCATTGACGGGAATGGGACGAATGCGTGTCACATCCACAGCGGCGGCGGCACGGGGCCACTCTGCCTGATCGACTTCCTTGGTATAGCTTCGTACCCCTCCCCCATGCACATCGCAAATTTCCGTCGGCATCTCCTCGGCAGTGGCATATTCAGTAACACTCTCCCCAGGTATTTTGAGACAATCTCCAACGGGAAGCAGTCCCGAACTGCGGCAGATTTCCACGGCCTTGAGGCCCGCAGGAACAGGAAGAATTTTTGCAGGGAATTCACTCAGGGAGGCTTTCATCACTTGAGACCAGATAGGAAGAGCCAAATCTTTTCCAAAAGCCCCACGGTAGATCTTAGTCGGTTTATCAAATCCTACCCAGACTCCGCAGGTGATCGCACTGGAATATCCGACAAACCAAGTATCGGTAAAATCATAAGCCGTTCCTGATTTCCCCGCGAGCGGCTCATTCGTGGTGATCCCAGCTGCCACGGCCTCAGGAGCGTAGGCTTTGTGGAGGGCATCCTCGAGCACCGTATGCACTTGATAGGCAACTTCAGGGGTCGTCACAGAAACACGCGCTGCCGGATTCTCATAGAGAACATTCCCCTCGGGATCGGTGATGCGTGTGATCGTGAAGAGCTTCTCAGGACGCGTACCACCACCAGGAAAGGTTGTGTAGGCAAGCGTCAGCTCATCCAGAGACATTTCGCTCGATCCAAGGTAGGCATTAGCCACGCTACGAAGTGGTGAACGAATACCATCGTCTTTACAAAATTTTCCAAGAGCATCAAGTCCGGTCATGAACCCCAAGCGCACGACGGCACTGTTCTTTCCCCGTGCCACAGCCTCGCTAGAGGGCATCGGCCCTTCATATTCGTTGTCAGCTCGTTCCACACCCCACTCGCCAAGAATACCGCTATCACCACCGATCATGACAAAGCGATTATCAATGCAGGCATCATCGACTGTATCGCCAGGAAAGATCCCCTTGGCATAAGCAGCAGCAGCGACAAAAGGAGTGAAGAGCGTGCCCGGAGGCCGCCGCCCTTGAATCGCCCGATTGTATTCGCTATGCAGAAAATCGCGTCCACCAGCGAGAGCCAGAATTCCTCCCGTGGCATTATCCACTGCGAGCACAGCTCCTTGCAGATAAGGAGGCGGAGGTAAGGTGACAGGCTCACCGCGTTGTGCGGCAGCTTCCAGATCAGCATTGATCTGACGATACCGCTCATAGGTGATGTGGCTGTATTCAGGCTGATGCTCGATTTCGGAAAGACGGGTCTTAACAGCCCGTTCCGCCGTCATCTGGAGGCGGGCATCAAAGGTTGTCTGAATCTGCACGCCGTCATTCATGGCCCGTTCATAACCTAGAGCGGCAATGGCTTGCTGACGCACGAGATCAATGGCGTAGGAGACCCTGTTCGGATTCGTCCGTTTCCGCACTAGCAGAGGAAGTTGCAGCGAGGACTCCAGCTCTTCACTGCTAATGAGCTTCATCTCCCTCATCCGAGAGAGCACAAAATCGCGCACCTTCTGGGCTCCAGTCAGATTATTCCAGGGAGAAAGACCGTTCGGACTCTTGAGCAATCCGGCCAGCATTGCGCATTCTCCGGCAGTGAGATCCTTAGCAGGTTTGCCAAAATAACCGCGTGCCGCTGCCTCGACTCCATAGAAGCCGCTCCCGAAATAGACCCTATTGAGATAGAGCTCCATGATTTTATCCTTGGGATAATGATCCTCAATCCTCCTCGCCACAAACATCTCCAGGAGCTTACGACGATAGCTCCGCTCCTTCAGATCAAAGGAATTACGAGCGAGCTGTTGCGTCACCGTGCTGGCTCCCTGCTTCACCTTGCCTTGGCGCGAATTACTGATGAGTGCGCGCAGCACGCCAAAATAATCGACCCCGTGATGTTCGAAAAATCGGTTGTCCTCTTCAGCTACCACTGCATTGACCATATTCTTGGGAATCTGATCGTAGGGAACAGGAAGCCTGTTATGGATGAAAATTTTTCCGATCTGCTGACCATGTCGATCATAGATCACACTTGCTGACTCCATCTTGTTGATCTTATCGAGATTGAAGGAATCAGCTTTCGCCCCAAACTCCGAGACGAGCCAGCCATAGACAAAAAGCACAACAAGGCAGCAACCGCCTAGCAGGAGAGCGGGCAGTAGAAACCAGAGCCGCAAAAACCAGGGGGTCTTGCGGCCTTTTTTATTTGTCTCCCAATTGTAGTGATGGCGTGCGATCCGAGAACATTTCCATGAACCGTCGCTTCGGGCAAGCACTCACAAGCTCAAAAAAAGCAACTCCTTCTCCCTCGACTTCGCCCTCCGACTGAATTACCAATCATCCGGTGAGTGAACGCATTGCAGTCCGATCGAAGTTTTTCTTCGAGGGTGAAAAGAAATTTTTTGTCAAGGGAGTGACCTATGGGCCTTTCGCACCTGATGCGGAGGGGTTCCAGTACGGGCCACAAGATCAGGTGTCTCGTGATATGGCTGTGATCGCCGAAACAGGGGCAAATCTGATCCGCATCTACACGACACCGCCGCTCTGGTTTCTCGATCTCTGCCATCAAAATGGCCTACGCGTGCTCTTCAGCATTGCCTGGATGGAGCATGTCGAGTTCTTGAATGACCGTAAGGTACGGGCCTCTGTGGAGAAGGCCGTACGGGATGCAATCCGTGAGCACAAGGGACATCCGGCGATTTTCGGTTATCTGCTCGGCAATGAAATCCCCTCCTCCATGGTGCGTTGGCTTGGAGCAAAGCGGGTGACGGAATTTGTCGAGCATTTGGTCAACATCGCTCGGCAAGAAGATCCGACCGTTCTCTATTCCTACGCGAGCTATCCACCGACAGAATATCTCCTGCCGCAGAATGTCGATTTCCTCACCTTCAATGTCTATCTGCACCGCAGGGAGGACTTTGAACGCTACCTTGCCCGTCTTCAGAATCTCGCCGAGGACAAGCCGCTTATCATGGGTGAGTTTGGCATGGATACAATCCGCCATACCGAAGAAGAGCAGGCCGAAATGATCGGATGGCATCTCGATGCCGTGGTACGAGGTGGACTCGCTGGAACAATTCTCTACGCCTGGACCGACGAGTGGCATCGCGGAGGCAACGAAATCCTCGACTGGGCCTTTGGACTGGTGAAGCGCGACCGTACTCCCAAGAAGGCTCTCGACATGGTGCGAAGTTTTTATAACGAAAACGATGCCCGTGGAGCCTCGATCACCTACCGCGCACCCCTCCCCCGTGTTCCAAAAGTCTCGGTGATTGTCTGCGGATATAACGGCGGATCGACGCTGGAAGCTTGTCTTCAGTCGCTAAAAAAAATCGAATATCCCGATTACGAAGTTGTCGTTGTCGATGACGGTTCGACCGATAACACGCAGGAAATTCTCAAAGGACACCCTTGGGTGAATGCCATTTATCAGACCAATCATGGTCTGAGCTACGCTCGCAATGTCGGTGCCTGGGCAGCGAAGGGAGAAATCCTCGCCTACACCGATAGCGACTGCATGGCCGATCCCGACTGGCTCTATTATCTCGTAGGAACGCTTCTCTCCGGTGACTACGCGGGAGTTGGTGGTCCGAATATTTCCCCTCCGGCGCAAAACTGGCATCAGGCTTGCGTGGCCGCAGCTCCAGGTGGGCCGAGCCATGTATTGCTCACCGATGTGGTGGCGGAGCATATTCCCGGCTGCAACATGGCTTTTCACCGCTGGGCCTTTGACAAGATCGGCGGCTTCGATCCTGAGTATCGTAAAGCGGGAGATGATGTCGATTTCTGCTGGCGGCTTCAGCAGGAGGGTGAAGTTATCGCCTTCAGTCCCTCTGCGATTGTCTGGCACTACCGCCGCTTCACTCTCAAGGCATTCCGCAAACAGCAAGAGGGGTATGGCGAGGCCGAGTCACTACTGCGATTCAAACATCTTGTTTTCTTTGGCCCCACCGGAACCGCCAAATGGAAGGGCCAAGTCTATGGCGCACCGCGCTTCACCTGGCTCATCAATCAGCCTGTGATCTATCACGGTGTCTTCGGCGAAGGACTTTTCCAGTGCATCTATCCGACCCCGCAATCGGAACTCGCCGCCTACCTCAGCAGCATCGAGTGGGTCACACTCACAGCCTTCCTTTTCCTGCTTTCCATCCCCTTCCCCACCCTACGCATCGTGGCCTACCTGATGTTCGGCGGCACCTTCCTCGTCGCTCTCTCCTACATGATTCATGCGAAACTGGAGCCACGCTTTGACACGATTCGCGCCCGATTACTCGTGGCTTTCCTCGCTCTCTCTCAACCCCTCGTGCGAGGCTGGTCACGCTATTTCACCTGGCTGAAATACAAACAGACCCCCGAATCGGTCATTGCCACAAAAGAAAAAGATTTTACCCCAAGCAAAATCAGAGGTCTCTCCAAGCTAGTCTTCTGGAATGAAGAGGGTAAGGGACGCGAGCTTTTGCTCACCTCCGTGATCGAGGCGATGGAGACAGAAGGTTGGAATTACTCTACCGACACCGGCTGGAAAGAATGGGATATTCAGGTCTATGGAAGTTTCTGGTGGGGAGTCTGCTTGCGAAGCGTCACCGAGTATCATGGCGGGCCGAAGTGTCTAACACGCGTCGGCCTTTCTACGCACATGGTCGCGACCACTTTCTTAACTAATCTCCTGATGATCAGTTTTCTGATCTACTGGGCAGCTACGGGTCATGCGATGTTCCTGCCTGGATTGCTCTATGCGATCATCATGATGATTATCTGGTTCCGAGGCTATAGGCTGAAGAAACGCTTTGCCCATCTTGTCGAATCTGCGGGATCGAAATGCGGACTGAAGCGAGTCGATCCAAGAAAGAAAAACCGTCCTCAAGAAAAGACAACAGAAGAAAATTTGCCGGAGTCGAGCAGTGAGGAAAGCGTAGCGTCTGAAGAGACTTCCGTTTCACCGCAGATCACACCTGTATCTCCGCAAGGCTAGAGCGTCGCTACGGGTCTAATAATTCAGGCAATGTCTTGAATGCTTGAATTGCCTCGCCCTTTATCATTTATCATTTTTCATTCATCCTTTTAAGTCCATGCCAAGCGTTTTTATTAAGACTTACGGATGCCAAATGAACGAGCGCGACTCAGAGCAAGTCGCACGCGATCTCCAAGATCGTGGTCACACGCTGGTCACAAGTGAGCACGATGCCGATGTCATTCTTCTCAACACCTGTAGCGTTCGTGAAATGGCCGAGCGGAAGGCCATTGGCAAGATGGGAATGCTTCGCAAACTTCGTCGTGAGAAACCAACGCTCGTCCTTGGCTATATGGGGTGCATGGCACAACGCCTTGGCGAATCTCTCAAAGAAAAATCACCTCACATTGATCTCGTCGTCGGCACGCAGAAATTTCACCGCGTTGCCGATTATGTCGAGGAGGCTTTGCAAAAACGCGAAGAGGCTTTCCGCTTGGAAGACATTGCCGAGCTTGGCTCAGCCGTAATTCCTCCCATCACGCCGATTATTGATACAGCCCCGGAGAGCGGCTCGCAGAATACAATCCGCGATCATCTCCCCCAGGATGAAAAAAGAGCTAAAAAAGAGGCAACTTCTTTCATCTCCATCATGCAGGGATGCAACATGCACTGCACATTCTGCATCGTCCCCTCGACACGAGGTGAGGAACGAGGTCGTCCCATTGCCGAGATCGTCACGGAGGCGCAAACCCTGGTGGATCGCGGCATCCGCGAAGTCACTCTGCTGGGGCAGATCGTGAATCTCTACGGACGACACGAGTTTCCCAAAATCGATAACAAGAGTCCCTTTGTTCAACTCATCGAAGCCCTTCACAAAGTCGAGGGTCTCGATCGCATTCGCTTCACCTCGCCTCATCCTATGGGCTTCCGCAAAGATTTGGTTGAATGTTTTGGCCGACTCCCGAAGCTCATGGAGCATGTACATTTACCGCTTCAGTCCGGCTCTGATCGCATCTTGAAAGCCATGCACCGTCCCTATACGGCGGACTCCTATCGCAAGCTCGTCGCCGACCTTCGCGCCAGCCGTCCTGGTATCGCCATCACCACTGATATCATCGTCGGTTTTCCCGGAGAAACAGAGGAGGATTACAAGGCCAGCCGTGATCTTGCCGAAGAGATCGGATTCGATGGAGCCTTCATTTTCCGCTATTCCAAACGGGGCGATACTCCAGCTGCCGAGATGGAAGATCAGCTCCCTGAAGAGGTGAAAGAAGCGCGCAATCAACATCTTCTTTCCGTGGTCAATGCCTCGGCATCGCGCCATCTCGAAGCCTGTATCGGCACACGGCAGGAGATTCTCTGCGAAGGTCCAAGCCGCAATGATCCAAGCCGCCTGACAGGACGCACACGCACCAACAAAATCGTGATCTTTGAAGGTGGCAGCCGTTTTCATGGCGAGATCTTTGAGGTGGCCATCACCTCAGCCAGTGCCTCCACGCTTTATGGCGATCCTGCCGTTCATGCCTAAGAAAGAACAACAACTTGAAATCATCGAAGGCATGCTGAAGTGCCCTGAATTTGATCTCAAGATGACGCTCGAAAGTGGACAAACTTTTCATTGGATTGCAGAAGAGGATGGTTACACGGGATCTCTCGGAAGCATTCCACTCGTACTCCGCCAAGAAGGAAATGAGCTTCACTACCGCTCTTTGTTGCTATCGGGGGGGCGTGCCAAAGAGCTACCGCAACTCCTTCAACACTATTTTTCCTTCGATCATGATCTGGAGAAAATACGCAATTCGTGTGCCGGTCATCCCCCTTCGCACGAGGCAGCCTTAGCCTGTCGTGGCCTTAGGATCATGCGCCAACCTCATTGGGAATGCCTCGCAAGTTTCATCCTCTCTCCCATGAAACAAGTAGCGCATATTCGTCAAATGAGTCTGGCTCTCCGCTCCACCTATGGGAAAAAACTTGCAGAGCCTTCGCTCTTCTCATTTCCCGAACCCGCAATTCTCGCGTCAGCTTCCGAAGAAGAACTCCGTCGGTGTGGCCTAGGCTTTCGTGCCAAGAGCCTGCTCTCTACGGCACGATTGATCGCAGAAGGAAAATTCGATCCCGAATCTCTCACTCCACTCCCAACATCCGAGGCCAGAGTACAGCTCTGCACCCTTCCTGGTATCGGTCGCAAGGTGGCCAATTGCATTCTTCTTTTCGCTTACGAACGCCTTGAAGCCGTGCCCGTCGATGTCTGGATCGGAAAGATTCTCGATTCCTTCCGCTCCTCTTGTAGTAAAAAACTCACACCGCAGCAGCTCGAACACTACGGCGAAAAACTCCTCGGCCCCTACGCCGGTTATATCCAGCAGTATCTCTTCCATCAGGCCCGAACGGGAAAGCTAGCTCTCCTCCAAAAATGATCAGAGTCAGGAGAAAAGTTGTCAGAAAGCAGAGAACGGATAGGAAAGAGCCCTTCTCTTTTCTCCTCCTACTTTCCTTTCTGATCCATGCGGTACTGATTCTTCTTCTCGCATTGCTCTTTGCTAAAAAGCTCACACAGAAAACACCTCCCGCTCCAGAACCTCCTCCCCCAGAAGTCACACTAGAACTCCCTCCTCCTCCCAAAGATCGTCCCTTCGCCGAGGCCAAAGAGATCACCGACAAGGCTCCTGAGAAGGCCCCTTTTGAATCGGATCAGAATAGCAAAGCCGCTAGCGAAAACCCTGCGAGTGGAGCCCTTCCCCTTCCCTCGCAGCAGGGAGTTACGCAGACTGCTCTCGAACTCCAAACACAACGCCACACCGAAGGAGAGAAGCCAGCCTCGGCATCGGGCAATCCAGCTCCAGCGCAGCCCCCATCACCTCCCGTTCAACAACGGCAGGCAACACCGGTTCCAACACCCATCCCTACACCAATTTCAACACCTAAGCCGACTCCTCCTCAGATGGAGCCACACAATAGCGTCCGCCTACTTGAAATTCCAAAAGAAGAAGCACCCCCTTCCCCACAGACGCAGCAGACCAAGACCTCGCAGAAAACACCTCCCCCCGCTGTACATCCTCCCTCCTCTCCTGGCACACCAGGTGCCATCAAAGGCTATCAACCTGAAACGCGTCAGACCGTAATTTACGGTAACATCTCAAACCGAGGTCACTCGGCAGTTGCCACCCAGGCCACGCCGCTTGGCCGTTATAAAAAATCTGTCTCCAACGCCATTGGCTCCCGCTGGTATTACTATGTCAATGAACGGATGGGCCTCATTAGCATTGGCACGGTCTCCGTCTCCTTCCAAGTCACTCCCTCCGGGAGTGTTGTCGGACTTCGCGTTCTCTCCAGCAACGGCAATCAGTCTTTGACGGATTGCAGCCTCCGTTCAATCATGGATGCCAAGCTTCCCCCGATTCCGCCCGAAGTCGTCCCAACACTTCAAAACGGCTGCATCGAAATCGACTACAGTTTCACTTTATACTAGGAACCGCTGATAAAATTATGACCTGCCCACTTATTCTTGCCGCTGCACTCCCAGCCTTTCTGGAGTTTTTTGTTCGAGGAGGCTTCTTCATGGCCATCCTTGTCATCCTTTCCATCTTCTCGCTGGCAGTTATTATCCAACGAGCACTTGTCATTACAATGGATCGCGTCCTTCCTCCGGTTGTTCTCAAAACCGTTGAAAACTTCAAAGCAAGAAGCTCCACAGAAACACTGCAACGCGTCTTTGCGAACGAACCTTCCCCTCTCTCCCGAGTCCTCACTACTCTGCTCCAACACCGCGACTGGCCACGAGCTGAGGCCCTGGATGCCGTTCAAACCCGCGCCCGTCATGAAATCTCCCGCATGGAATCAGGTCTCGTTTTTCTCGAAATCACCACCGGCATCTCTCCTCTCCTTGGACTCCTGGGAACCCTCTCAGGACTCGTCGGCATCTTTGGAAGTATCGGCGATCATGGCGATCCTCAGATCGTCGCTAGCGGCATCTCTGAAGCTCTGAACTGCACCATCGTCGGACTTGGCGTAGCTGTCCCCAATCTCATCGCCTATAACTATTTCACCCGCCGCGTCGAAGTCATCTCGATTGAACTAGAATCGATCACCACCGACCTCATGGCTAAGTTAGTTTTGGGAAGGGAGAGGTAAACCAACTGATAGTCGTTCTTGTCGTACGAGCAGTCAGCACAGCGGCCTTTAATACCTCGGCCCTGCTTTGCGGGTAGGCTTATCGAACTTGGAAGATTTTCCTTTGAAGCCACCGCCTCCTGTACCGCTTCCTCGAGGCGGGCCTGATGAAAATCCTTCTTTCTTAAAGCCATCGTTTTTGAACCCTTTCGGTTTTGCAAATCCTTCTTGAGGTTCAAGCTGAGTCGGCAGTTCGGCAAAGGGAGGTTTGGCTCCTGGCTCTGCTCCACCCGATCCAATCAGGAGCGAGAAGAGTGCCGAGCAGACCTCCGTTGCCTGAAATCCCTCTTCCATCAAACGATCAGTGAACTGCATCTGGTCACCAAATTTCCCTGACTTGAGAAGATCACGAACTTTTTCCAACATTAGCTCGGAGCGTTTTCCCTCGACTTCACCAGGCGTTGGAATATTCCCCTTACGGATACGGGAGTGGGTGAATTTCTCAAGATACTGGATTTTATAAATATCTCTGCCACTGACGAAAGTTGCAGCCATTCCCTTGGCTCCGGCGCGGCCAGTTCGTCCGATCCGATGGACATAATCTTCGGGATCGTGAGGAAGATCATAGTTGATGACGATCTCCAGATCCTCAACATCAATACCACGAGCCGCCACATCGGTAGCCACGAGAAATTCAAACTCAGAATTTTTGAATTTACTCATTACCCGCGTACGCTGGGCCTGTGTGATGCCACCATGCAGACGATCTGCGGAGAATCCTTGTGCAAGCAGTGCATCGGCGAGTTCATCCACCATACGCTGCGTATTACAGAAAATAATCCCAAGGCGGAAGCCATGAAAATCGACGAGGCGAATCAACGACTGCGTCTTCGTACGAGGTGGCACTTCATAGAACCATTGGTCAATGGCGGGGGCGGTGACATCTTTGCGTTCAATCGCAACCGTCTGCGCATTGCGTGAATAGCGCGTGATGAGCTGCTTAATTGGGCCCGAGAGTGTCGCAGAGAAAAAAACTGTCTGGCGTGAATCGGGTGTGGCATCGAGAATTTTCTGAATATCATCACGGAATCCCATATCCAGCATCCGGTCAGCCTCATCGAGAATGGCGACCTTGAGCTGATCGAGCTTGAGCGTGCCCCGTTCCAAATGGTCGATGATGCGACCTGGCGTTCCGATGACAATCTGCACCCCCTTTTTAAGTTCAAAAAGTTGACGATCATAAGAGGCTCCACCATAGATCGGCACGGAGTGGATAGTTCGTTTGAAGGCTGTGAGCTGATGCACCTCGTTGGCAACCTGCTCTGCAAGCTCGCGGGTCGGGCACATGATGAGAACCTGAACCGCCTTGCTGGCAGGATCAACTTTCTCAATGGCAGGAATGGCAAAAGCCGCAGTCTTTCCAGAACCAGTCTGAGACTGTCCCACGAGATCACCCCCAGCAAGCAGAACAGGAATGGCTGCAGACTGAATCGGAGTGGCCTCCTCAAAACCAAGTTGTGCTACGGCTTTGAGAATTTCAGGTGAGAGGCCAAGGCCATCGAATCGTTGTTTTTCCATGTGTTGACGAAAGCATACGCGCAGAATGCCTTGCCGTCACCCATGATCGGAGGCAATGAGCAATTAATACCATCCCCTTGCTGAATCAGGTATATTTCAAGACCTCCTCAATGGTCGTAATACCATCGAAGATACACCGCAATCCATCAGCACGCAGCGTAGCCATCCCTAGCTCCATCGCTTTCTGTCTCAGCACGAGGCCGGGGGCTCGTTCGTTAATTATCATGCGGATGGGATCGGTGACTTTGAGCAGTTCGTAAAGTCCTTTTCGTCCCTTGTATCCGGTGTGATTGCAGTCGCTGCACCCCTTACCGAAGTAAAAAGTCTTATCCCCGATTTCATAAATGGAAAGACCGAGTTGCCCAAGCACAGCTTCATCAGGTTCATAGGCAGTCTTGCATCGATTGCAAATACGACGAACGAGTCGTTGTGCCAGCACTCCCTCTAGCGAGGAGGAAATCATGAAAGGCTCAATCCCCATATCAACAAGTCGGGAGACGGCTCCAGTGGCATCGTTGGTGTGGAGTGTGGTAAAGACCAAGTGTCCCGTCAGCGATGCCTGGATGGCAATCTGCGCTGTCTCCAGATCACGAGTTTCTCCAATCATGATACGGTCAGGATCTTGACGAAGGAAGGCGCGGAGCACTCGAGCAAAGGTCATGCCGATCGCCTCATTGATCGGCACCTGCATGATGCCATCAATCTCGTATTCGACAGGATCCTCTGCTGTAAGGAGCTTGGAATCAATCGTGTTAATCTTATTGAGGCAGGCGTAGAGAGTGGTTGTTTTTCCCGAACCGGTTGGCCCAGTGACAATAAAAATACCGTTCGGTTTTTCAATGACTTCAAGAATGTATTCGTAGATGTCCTTGGGCATCTGGAGAGTTTCCAGATCAAGTTTGACAGCATTCCGATCCAAAATACGCAACACGACACTCTCTCCAAACTGGGTCGGCAGACTCGACACACGAAGATCAATTGTCTTTCCCGCTACCTGCCGCTGGATACGACCATCCTGAGGGATACGGCGTTCGGCAATGTTGAGATTGGCCAGCACCTTGATACGGGAGATAACAGGGAGGGCAAGATGGCGCGGAGGCGGCTCCATTTCATAAAGGGCACCATCAACGCGGTAACGGATTTTGAACTCTTTTTCAAAAGGTTCAAAATGAATATCACTCGCCTGCGCCTGGACGGCACGGTCAAGAATGAGATCCACATAGCGGATGATCGGTGTGGCATTAGCCTCAGCGGCAGCTGCCTCGGCATTGAAATTATCCTCATCATGAACCTCGGTAACTTCCGTGCCGCTAAGCTGCTGAAGCACATCATCCATCGAGGTCTCTTCATCGCCGTAATGAGTCTTGATGAGATGCTGCACCTGCCGACGAGGAGCAACGACCTGAACGATTTCACGATTCAGGGTAAACCTAAGATCATCAAGTGCCTGGGTATCGAGCGGATTGGCAAGAGCCACCGTGATGATATTTCCCGAAGCCTTGACGGGGAAAACCTCATGCAATCGCGCCATTCCTGAGGGGATCAGATGGAGCAAAGATTGAATCGGCTCAAAGTTTGAGAGATCAACGGCATCAACCCCAAGAAATGCAGCCATCGTCTGAGCAAAATACTCGGGCGTGACAAAATTCTGATCGATCATGATGTCATCGATCGAATGACCTGAATTGATCGCTTCATTCAGAAGCTCATGGGCTGTCGGATCGTCTAGCAGAGCCGAATTCCTGAAAATTTCGATGACCTGGTGGGGATTCATGGGAAAATTAGTGGCTGTCCCCCATGGTGCTGGAGATTACCTCTTCGGCGGTCGTAAGTCCTGAAAGCACCTTGCGAATGCCATCTTCACGCAAGGTACGCATTCCAAGTTCGCGGGTTCGGTGACGCAGCTGTAGCGTGGTGGCGTTGTTGTTAATCATTTGGCGAATTTCATCGTCGGTCACCAAAATTTCAAAAATCCCGAGACGACCACGAAACCCTTTCCCTCGGCATTTGTCGCAGCCGACAGGACGCATCGGGGTCGCCTTGACAAGCTGAGCTGAATCGAGGTTGAGCGAACGGACCTCATATTCCGTGAGTTCAGCAGGTTCTTTGCAATTACCACAAAGCCTGCGGACAAGTCGTTGAGCCATGACTCCTCGTACGGCACTGGAAACAAGGAAGGGTGCCACTCCGATATCGACAAGTCGAGCAACAGCTCCAGGAGCATCATTTGTATGGAGTGTCGAGAGCACGAGATGTCCCGTGAGAGAGGCATTGATAGCGATCTGAGCAGTCTCTTTATCTCGAATTTCACCGACCATGATGATGTTCGGTGCCTGACGCAACATGGCTCGCAGAGCCGAAGGAAAAGTCATTCCAAACTCCGCATTGACCTGAACCTGATTAATTCCTGTCATCTGATATTCGACAGGCTCCTCCACCGTGATGATTTTTTTATCCGGGCGGTTCATGTAATTGAGACAGCCGTAAAGCGTCGTGGTCTTACCAGAACCGGTCGGCCCCGTCACAAGAATGAGACCGTCGGGCATCTGAACCAATCGTTCAAAAGTCGCCTGATCGTCACTGAGAAAACCTAGCTCGGGGAGTCCAAGCATCAGCGAAGATTTATCTAAAACACGCATGACGATACTCTCTCCGTGGACAGTAGGAACTGTGGAGACACGCAGATCGACCACCTTGTCACCGAGCTTCATTTGAATGCGACCATCCTGAGGGACGCGCTTTTCAGCAATACTCATGCTTCCAGTCATGATCTTGAGACGACTAATAATCGTCCCCTGGAGCTTCTTGGGAGGGCTCTTGATTTCCTGAAGACTGCCATCAACACGAAGCCGGACGCGCAGACTTTTCTCAAGAGGTTCAATATGAATGTCACTCGCTCTGTTATTCTGCGCCTCAATCAGGAGACTGGAGACAAGACGAATGATCGGAGCATCATCTCCGCTCTCCACCACTTCCTCTTCTACCACAGAAGTGGCGGTAGAATCCAAAAGGGCTTCTAGTTCGATAGGGTAGAGGCGATCGAGCTTGTCTTTGATCTGCTTAGGAGTAGAGCAAACAAATTCCACCGGGCGCTTGAGCAGGAATCCTAGACTATCGAAAGCCTCGAAATCCATCGGATCAGCAATGGCCAACACCAGCGATCCCTCATGTTCATGCACCGGTATTGTCTTGTATCTCCGAGCGATCTCGGAAGAAATCAACGAGACTACATCTGGACTTGGGGTCGTCTGCGAAAGATCAACGAAATCCATTCCATTCTGCGAAGCCAAGGTATGATAGACATCCTCAGCCGAAACAATCCTCTCCTCAATCATGGTATCCACCATATTGATTCCCCCCGTACGCTCAGCAACATCAGCCGCCTGTTGAGGTGTCAAAAGACCGACATCCTTTAGGATTTCGATCACATAGTCGTCGTTGGCAGGCATTGATCCGAGAGGGGAGGTTTTAAGGGGAAGCGTTAAGGGGGTATAACGGAAAAGAATGGTATATCCCCATCCTAGGGGGGGATGTCAACAGAGCTATCTTGTTTATCGCAGAAGACTGCGATTCTTCCAGAGATAGGCAAGACCGGAATAGATCGTCAGGGCAACCGTGATGCCGATTAAGATAGGCCCTAGATGAATCCAAAAAAAGCGAAGCCAGCAGGACTCATCACCAAAGCAGTCACCGGCTGCAAGAAGCAGAAGAAAAAAGATAATAGTAATGAGCTGCCAGGCGGTTTTGTGTTTCCCGAGGGGATCGGCAGGAAGAATGACCCCCTGTCCTGCGGCAAGCTGACGAAGACCCGTGATGAGAAACTCCCTCGCAATGATCACAATGACAGCCCATGCGGGAAGAGCACCAAGAGGGATGAGACAGATCAGCGCGGAAGCCACAAGCACCTTGTCTGCAAGCGGGTCCATGAGCTTTCCAAAATTTGTAATCTGGTTGAGACGACGAGCCAGATACCCATCCAGCCAGTCAGTGAGTGCTGCAAAAATAAAAAGAATCAAGGCCACAACATCCCCCCAATGTGTGCTCGTGGAGAGGAATGCGACAAAGAAAACCGTCAAGATGAGTCTGCCAAGTGTAAGACGGTTCGGAAGATTCATTGGCAATGAAGAGGAATAGATGAGAAAGGCAGATCGCAATTGCCATCGCCCGCCCCTTGGAGATAGTGTTTCTCTTTGTTTCGGACAACCTGAATTTCTAAAATTATGAGCACCAGCAGCAGCACCCAAAGTGACATCGGATTAATCGGACTGGCCGTCATGGGCGAGAACCTCGTCCTCAACATGGAGAGCAAAGGTTTTTCCGTCAGCGTCTATAATCGCACAGCGGCTGTGACCGAGAAATTTGCCGAGGGCCGTGCCAAGGGGAAAAATATCCACCCAGCCACAACCCTGGAAGATTTCGTTGCCTCACTTGCTCGTCCACGCAAAGCGATGATTATGGTGAAGGCTGGTGCACCTGTAGATGCTGTCATCGACCAGCTTGTCCCACTGCTCGAAGAGGGAGACATTATTATTGATGGAGGCAACAGCCTCTGGACGGATACGCAACGCCGCGAGAAAGCACTGAAGGGACGCGGGCTCCACTTTGTCGGAACCGGTGTCTCTGGTGGAGAAGAAGGAGCTCTCAAAGGCCCCTCTATCATGCCGGGAGGTTCGGAAGAATCCTGGAAATTCGTTGGCCCAATTTTCCGTAAAATTGCAGCCATTGTCGATGGCGAGCCATGCTGCCGTCACATGGGGCCTGATGGTGCAGGCCATTATGTCAAGATGGTGCACAATGGCATTGAGTATGGTGATATGCAACTCATCTGCGAAGCATACGCGATCCTGAAAGCCACCATCAATCCGACAGCGGAAGAGTTTCATCAGATTTTTGCGGAATGGAACAAAGGCGAGCTTAATAGCTATCTCATCGACATCACCGAGAAGATCTTCACCAAATTCGATTCCGAAACAGGCAAGCCAATCGTCGATATCATTCTCGATAAGGCAGGTCAGAAAGGAACGGGCAAGTGGACTGTCGGCAATGCCGTGGAGCACGCGGTAGTCCTCTCCACCATCAATGCTGCGGTCGAAGCCCGCATCCTTTCCTCGCTGAAAGACAAGCGCGTTGCTGCAAGCAAGATCCTCCCCGCACCCGAAGTACAGCCCTTCAGCGGAGACCGTCAGCGCATCATTGATTCCGTGCGGGATGCACTCTACGCAAGCAAGATCGTCAGCTACGCGCAGGGACTCGATCTCCTCGGAACAGCTGGTCGTTTCTATGGCTGGAATCTGAATTTTGGTGACATCGCCACCATATGGCGCGGCGGCTGTATCATCCGAGCCCACTTCCTCAACCGCATCAAGGAAGCCTACGAGCGCAACCCTGCTCTCGAAAATCTACTGCTCGATCCCTTCTTTACCGAAATCATTGCCAAGACCCAAAGCAACTGGCGGCACGCCATCGTCACGGCGGTCGAGCAAGGAGTGGCAGTTCCTGCCTTCGGGGCCAGCCTTTCCTACTACGATAGCTATCGCAGCGAATCTCTTCCGGCTAATCTTCTTCAGGCCCAACGCGATTTCTTCGGTGCTCATACCTACGAGCGTATCGACAAGCCGGCTGGTGAGTTTTTTCACACAGAGTGGTTGGCCTAAAAAGTCGTAGAGGAAGTTTCTTGCGGAACCTCCTCCACTCTTTCTTTATAAATTTGAATCGAGGCGAAGCAAAGTGGGGATTTCCCCTTGCTCAACCCGTATCCTAACTTAGGTTGTTTATCTTGATGTTGATTTTCCCCAGCCGTCTTTCTTTGCTGCCTGCGCTTTTCTTGCCCCTTCTGGCGATGGCGTCGGTTTCTGCCTCCCTCACTTCATGGGTGGGTGGAGATTCTGCAAAGAGCAGTGATTCAGGGAATATGACCGATGCGGATTTCCAGAGAATTGCAATGCAGATTCGTGAAAAGGAGATCCAGCAGACCCGACCTCCCAGCGTCAGTATTCCCACCTCATCCGTCGTCGGCTTTGGCCGTTATCCGTGGCACCGCGACATCATGACCACCATCTTCTGGATCGGAGAGCGGCCCACAGCTAGGAATCCTGTTCCTAATAACCGCAGTGCCTGGGATTCACTCTGGTCTTATCACTACGGTGGCTATGACAACCCTGATCCCCGCTGGAGGCGTAATTTTATCCCGATCGGATTCACCCCAAGGCAGAATCCCTTCTACTGTGCCCTCCCCTACTGCGATGTCTCCCGAGGCAATACCAAGCCAGAAGCACGGCGCGTCATTCCTTGGTTCCGTGACTGCTTTGTCAAGCCTGGTAAATCTGTCCTTAAAGGCCGTTGGATAGCCATCCATCATGGTGGTCGCACCTGCTTTGCCCAGTGGGAAGATTGTGGCCCCTTTCGCACCGATCACTGGCAGTATGTCTTTGGCAAAGAACGCCCTCGTCCCAACCTCAACCGTGGTGCGGGACTCGATATCGCTCCTGCCGTGCGTGATTACCTCCGCATGGATAAGAACGATATCTGCGACTGGAAATTTGTAGATTCAGCCAGCGTGCCCGATGGTCCTTGGAAATTTTATGGTGACAACAACACCTTTGCGCTGATGAGAAAGGGATTCAATCTCTACGAGCATGATCGTAATAATGCCAAACGCTCCTCAGGTTCCTATCCCGCAGTACATCCTGTACTCCCCCTTGGTGGTTATTAAGGCGTAATTTTCTTATGCCGGAAGGCTGCTGCCAAGAGGAAGAGGATTTCACAGCCGACAAAGGCTGCCACCAAGGGAAAACCACCCGTTCCGAATCCATAGCTATGAAGTCCGACTCCGAGCACAAAATTCACCCCATACCAGGCCATCAGCACACTCTGAAAGGCAATGACAGCTCCGATGGCCAAGCCAAATCCCTTCCAGAGTCCGCTCAGACGACCATGCAGAAGAAAGAGGTAACCGAGTAGAGCCGTGAGGGCCCAGGTCTCCTTGGGATCCCAATCCCAAAAACGGCCCCAGGAATAATTAGCCCAGACTCCGCCAAGAATGGTTCCCGTGGCCAGCAGGAGAACGCCGACTTGAAGCGTCTTGTAGAGATAGTTGTAGAGCTTCTCGGAAGGTTTCTCACCGAAAATAATGCGAGCGAGGGCGACATGAGCCACCCCAAGAGAGAGGGCGAAGGCAGCGTAGCTCAGCGTGATGGTCAGCACATGCGTGGTGAGCCAGAAATTATCCCGCAACACTGGCACCAGAGGATGAATAGAACGGTCGAGAATCATTGGCTGACTATCGGCCAAGATCATTGAAGCCACGGCCACAGGAACGGCTCCGAGGAGAAAATAACCAGCGCGATAAATAGTCTCAAAAATCAGTGCGAAGAGGATCGTTCCAAAGGCAACCCAGATCACCGACTCATACATATTGGTGACAGGAGGTCGTCCGGCAATCAGCACGCGTGAGGCAAGCCCTGCCGCCTGAAGGAGGAATCCGCTGCCAGCCAGAATCCAAGCGGCACGATAACCCAACAGCTCCCAACTATTCCTAGAGAGGAGCAACACAATACCTGCCGCAGCATAGAGAATCCAAGCCCAGCGGAAGGGATGTGCCTTCTGATAAAGAACCTCCAGCGAGAGCTTCCAGTGGGGAGGAAGTCCGCCGAGAGCTGACTGGAGCGTGATGAGTTGGTTCGCGGCTTTATCAAATTCCCCCTGATTGTTCAAAAGCCATGCGGAGTGCATCGAGGCGAGAACTTTGATAGTTTCAATATTCGCCATCGTCGTTGAGTTGCCAGAGGGAAGGGTCATGGAAGGATAGGCAGGCAGCCATTCCGAACCGGAGGGAGGCGGAACAATTCGGAATATCTCACCATGCATCAGACTCTCAAACAGCCCCAGCCGCAGGCCAACATCCGAAGCCTCTTTTTGCAGCCCTGAGAGCTTGGTGTGCGAATCACGGCGACGGCTTTCGGCGGCAGCAGAGATCTTGTGAACAAGGATATCGTTTTCAGAAAGCTCATGATAGCTGAAGAGCTTCCGAGTGAGATCAAGGCCGCACTGCTCCCTCAGAGGACGGTTTGAGACAAGGATCATCTGCTTTTCAAGCCAATCGTCCGAGGGGTTCATCCAGATTCCCGTGATGAGACTCATCGCATCTTGTCTGGAGCCATCGAGGGAGAGAGAGGTTTTCCCAGAAAGAGAACGGAGTATCTCTTCGGAAAAAACGAGGTAAGGTTTTTTGCGTCCCCCCTCTTGAATCGTCAGCATCTCGAGATTCGCAGGCGAAAGCGCACGAGAGGCTGTCGGAAAAAATCCCAGAAATGCGGCGAGAAGTGGAAGCAGAATGGCAAGAGGGCGGATAGTCATGAACGAGGACGAATGTAGAACATGGTGGCGATCCCGAGGCAGATAGCAAGCGATCCGACCCATTTGAAGAACCAGCCTGGATCATAAAGAACCTGGAGCGTCGTCTCCTTGAGGTCTCGGGGATTCCACTCGGCCTGGGAGAATTTATAGTTGAAGCCGGTCAGATTGGCGAGCAGTCCGCCTGGATAGGAGGCGGGGTGATTCATTCTGATAAGGCCAGTTTTCTCCACACCGGTCTTGAGATTTTTGAAAAGCACAGTCGCTCGGAAATCCGAGGGCGTATCGGTTCCTTCATCCCGTGGCACCTGAAAATCGGTCAGGCCAATTGAGAATGGCACGGCTCGTAGCTCCAGCCCATAGCCGACGCGCACAAGATTCTCTCCGAGCAGGAGCGGAGTCACTTCACCTGAGGCCACCCAGACTGCCTCTCCTTGTTGATCTTGATCCCCTTTCTCACGCAGGTAGGCATGAAATCCCGGCAGCCCCTCGGATGACTCTCCACCAGCAGGAACTTGAGCAGGCTCTAAGATCGTGGTCACGCTATGGCTCGAACCTGCTGCCAGGAGCTTCAGCTTCCAATCAGCCCAACCTAATGGCAACAAATCACCTATTTTCAAAATACCCGAGGAGAGGATCTCTCCCGCACGGCCAAGCTGATAAGTTGCCGTATCGGGCACATCTCCAGGGGCAAGCTCTAGCCACGGTTTTTGATCCGCTTCAGCAGGATTTTCCGAAGAAAGCTCCACACGGATTGCAGGCATTCCCTGAGGCTGATGAGACAATACTCCCTGCACAGTGGCTTTGAGCGATCCAAGAGAGATCTGGTGATTGATTACATCGCTTACTCGGTATCCCGTCGCAAGGCCATCTGGGGAGTGTAAGAACACAATCCCTCCATCCTTGGAAAGTGAGACCCCCTGCTCTGGCAGATTCCCTGCTGTAACAATGAGTGTGGTTGCAGCATTGCTCTCGCCATGCGCAGGGAGTTTTCTGAAAAACGCAATCTTCGCGAGGCCAAAGAAATCTTGATGATCGGGCGATCCCTCACCGTTACCGAGGCCGATACGAAGGGATTGACTCAGATTGCCGCTGGTGAAATCCATCAGAACAGCCGCCCCTACCACTTCTCCAGAACGGGGCACGAGCTGAGGTTGATGCACAAGATGCTCACTAGAATCGTCGATAACCATTTCGAGCGTCGTTCCAGGAATGCCCAGAATGGTAGGATGCTTTTTCGTGGGATGAGTCAGCTTGGCATCAAAGGGGAGTAGATAGAGATAGCTGTCGGCGGGACTCTCTATTTGAAGAGTACTCCTGTCGGTAACAATACGGCGCAGTGGCTGTCCATCCGTGCGTAGTGTGACATTCCCCTCAAACCCAAGCTTGGAGCCGATCACAGCACCGATCAGCAACAAAATAATACCGTAATGCGTGATAATGAATCCGGTGTGCTGCTTCTGCCACGGCCAACGGCTTAGCGTGACAGCAAAGAGATTAATACAAAGCACTCCGAGCCAGGCAATGAACCACGGTGCCTTATAAATCCAGGCGCGGGCAACGGCTGAGTCAAATCGAGTTTCTGTGAATGTTGCCACGGCAATCGCAATGGCAATCGTTCCGATGAGTAGCATCGCCAGTTTCAAGGAGGCCAGCAGATGGATCAGCCGCCAGACCGGATACTTCCGCTGCCTCTCGGCAATCATCTTTGCACGAGAGGGGTGCAGAAGCGGAGAGTGAGAATCGGGGCTCGGAGCCAATGGATAGCCGGACGCTGACATTCCGAGGAAGAGTAGAGAGCGCAACCGTTTCTGACAATCCGCAGCTTTGCCCTAAATAAAGAGGAACGATTTGACGGGTGTCTGCGCGCCACCTATTCCAACATGAGTCATGGAACAAGAGCTTGAGATTTTTATCAACCGCGTCTGGATCGCTCCAGGAGCAGATCGTTTTCTCTCCTTTCTTTCCAACTACTCCGCTTGGGCACCCTGGCTACTAGGATTGCTGATGATCGGTCTCATTTTTGGAAATTTCAAATTTCGTGCAGCAGCACTCACCATAGGTCTCGCTATTGGGATCACAGATGGTCTCACGGTAAATCTGCTCAAGCACACTATTGCCCGCCCCCGTCCCAGCCAAGTGGAACCAGGGGTACGCTGTGTCGAGCTAGGCAAACCGCCGAAACCTCTCCCCAAGATTATGGGGATTCTGAACGATCCAATCACCAGTTTTCCGAATGGAGAAACTCTTCCTCACGATTGTGTAGGCATCGTTGCTGCTCCTGATAGCAGCCATCAAATCCAAGGCCGCTCCTTCCCCTCAGGTCATGCTGCCAACAACATGGCCGTGGCCACAGTCCTAATCCTTTTCTACCGTCGCTGGGGATGGCTCTACCTCCCCGTGGCACTTCTTATTGCCTATGCACGCATCTATACAGGAGCACACTGGCCGCTTGATGTGGGGGCGGGACTCCTGATTGGTTGGATTGGCGGTTGGCTGGCTGTGAAACTCATGCAGTTCCTCTGGCATCGCTTTGGAGCACGAATATTTCCAAAACAGTATTCCGCGTTTCCAGATTTGATTGCGTGATGAAAAAGAGGACAAAGAAAAAACAACCAAGGAAGGGTGCTAGCACACCGATCTTCGGCATGATCGTCTGTATTTTCCTCCTCGGACTCACGATCCTCCGCCTAAACATTTCCACCTCAGGATCGCTCATCGAATCTGAGGCCATGCTCAGCCTCTGCGCTGCTCATCCTGATGGAGCCTACCTTGAAGGGCCAGCCGGAGCACCACTTCTCATAGCCTTCAAAGACCTCCTCTTCGGCTCAGCTGACTCAAATTTTGGTTTTATCGCCCTACGCTGCATCTCCCCGCTGGCGGCTCTCCTCCTCTCATGGTGCATCTGGTGGATCGGGCGGCGCATGGCACCTCAAGATCCAGGAATCGCACTCTGGGCCGCGATCGGAGTGAATCTTCTGCCAACGGTCAATCTCTCCTCGCTCGTCATGGATGGAGGAATGCTCACGGCTTCGATGATCTTGCTTGCCATCGTGGTAGCGTGGAATGCCGTTCAGTCAAACGGAAGCAAGGAATTCCTCGCTTGGATGCTCTTCGGTACTGCGCTCGCACTGGGAACATTTTTTTACTATCCCATCGGAATCCTCTTTCCGATTGCTGTGACGCTGCGGTTAATTCTTCAAGGTCTTAAACCCTTCCCTTGGCAGGCTTTTCTTCTCTCGCTATTGCTCCTTGTGCTGGGCTGGATTCCTCCTCTGCTCTGGAATCTGCACCACGACTGGCTCCAGTGGGGGAGTGTGGCAGCAGGATTTGATAGCATCCGCTTTGCTGGCATATCACTCTCCCTGGGCTTGGCAACAGCCTTGAGCGCGGGACTTATTCTTGTGTTACTTCGTATAACTTCATCTCTCTGGTGGCGCGGGCTCTTAGTGTTCCTTGCCTTGCTCATGACAGGTACCAGTGCTTGGCTTTTCCTTGTTCCTCAGGATCTTCCTTCAGGACTCCCCTCACCCATTGGGATTCGAGGATTAGAAAATCTCGTAAAAACTATTGAGACACTTCGCGCTCAACACTCGGATCAAAAAAGAGAGCCTCCCTTCCTTATTGCCTCCACACCACGACTTGCAGCCTTACTCGGTGCGCATATCCACCTGAACTATCCTGAATGCCTCGGAAGTCCCTCTGTCTTTGCTTTGGAATCTCCGAGCATGAACAGCTCATTCTCCCTCTGGCCCAGCTACGCAGATGCCGTGGCTACCGCCGCTAAGGACATTCTCTATTCCGAAGAAAAATTCGTCAGCCCATTTTTGGAACGCAACGCCCTCTATATCACTACGGAATCTCAGCATGAACTTCCCCAAAACATCACGGGAGCTTTCACCGCAATCAAACTCCTGCAGGAAATTCAAATCACCCAGAATGGCAAATCCCTCCCCATACGCATCTATGAATGCGTGGGCTACCAGTCTCTGGCTCTATAAAGACCAAAAGGTTCTAAAGTATACCGGCATCACCTCATGCAACCACTTGTATTAACTCTTTTCATCTGGTGAAATGCTTCTGTCAAAAGATGAACGTAAGTCAAATCCTGCAGAAAAACTTGCCCCAAAGCATGGCTCCTGTGCTGATTTTTTATAATTCAAGAAAGGTGGGTGTTTTAATAAATGATAGTTCTATCCACATCCGCCGCCATTGCAGCTTTGCTCACAGTATCAAAAGGTTTTGCAGACAGCCCTAGTACCTATCAGGTGACAGGCCCAGTCTTGTCAGTCACAGACTCTGTCATTACTGTTCAGAAAGGCTCAAATCCATGGGAGATTGCACGTTCATCTGCCACCAAGGTCACTGGAGATCTGAAAGTTGGCTCCAAGGTAAAGTTCACTTATACGATGACTGCTGTCTCCGTCGAAGTGAAACCGCCAAAAGTCAAATAACTGGCACTGATTCTAAAGCAAATTCCATTGCAACGGATGAGGTCTGATTTGGTGTTTTCAAGGCAAGAGCGAAGCCCCTCTTAGTGTTCTTAACAGAATGGCTAACGCCTAAAAACTGCAAAAGAGACCCAGTCCTGAGTTCTACTGATGCTTGCCGCAATAGTCACAATACGATTGAATGTGCTCTTAAATGACGTCTGTCCGCACTCGATTTGCTCCCTCCCCTACCGGCCTCCTCCATGTGGGGGGTGCCCGCACCGCTCTCTTTAACTGGATCTATGCCCGCAAACATGGTGGTGTCTTTGTCCTTCGCATCGAAGATACCGATCACTCCCGTAATACCGAGGAAGCCAAGAAAGTCATCCTCGACGGGCTCCACTGGCTCGGCATCGACTGGGATGAAGGCCCTCAGAAAGGTGGCTCCTACGGCCCCTACTACCAGAGCGAGCGCAATGCAATCTACGAAGAATATCTTGCACGCCTCGAAAAAGGAGGGCATCTCTACGAAGACAACGGAGCGATTCGCTTCCGCTCTCCACGCGAGAAAGTTATCGTCGAAGATGAAATCTGCGGCAGGATTGAGTTCGACCTCACCAATCCCGGCACCCACCCCGATCTCACCCTGCGCCGTCCCGATGGCTCCTGGATTTTTCATTTCGTCAATGTCGTCGATGATATTGAAATGAAGATTACCCATGTCATTCGTGGTGAAGATCATCTCTCCAACACGCCGAAACATATCGAGCTTTACAAGGCCCTTGGTGCCGAGCCACCTCGCTTCGCACACATGCCGCTTATCCTGAACCGCGATGGAAGCAAGATGAGCAAGCGCGACGAGGGAGCAGCCCTCGGGACTTATCCAGATGCTGGCTACGCGCCAGAAGCCGTTCGCAATTACCTCTGCCTCCTCGGCTGGTCGCCCAAGGAAAATCGAGAAATCATCTCCACGGATGAGGTCATTCATCTCTTCGATCTCGATCAGGTCAATCGACGCAACGCAGCCTTCGACCTCGACAAATGTTTTTGGATCAATGGCCAGTATCTCATGCAGATGGATCTAGCCCGCTACACCGAACTTGCAATTCCCACTCTGGAAAAAGCAGGTATCACCTGGCCCTCCTACGAAGAACTAGAGCGCGTACTTGCTATCGTAAAGCCTAAGGTCAAACTACTCAAAGATCTCCCTGAATGGGTGGCCTGCTTCTTCACTGAAGAGCTAGCCTATGACGAAGAATCTGTGAACAAGCGATTGAAGGGAACGGATGCAGGCCTCAAAGCCTCGGAATATCTCAAGGCACTCTCAGCGGCCTTCTCCTCGCTCACAACTTGGGATGCCGCCTCACTCGAAGCTGCACTCAAGGAAACCGCCACGGCACTTGGGGTGAAAACCGGAGAGCTCGTCCATCCCGCTCGTGTCGCTGCCAGCGGTCGCGGAGTCGGCCCAGGGCTTTACGAAATGCTGGAGATCTTAGGCAAAGAGCGCGTCATGAATCGTTTCCAAGCAGGAATTGCCAAGGCGACGGAATGAGCATGATTGACGACGGGATTGTCTATCATGCTTCTGATCTCGCAGGTGGAGGGCAAGTTTTCCGTGAGCTGACACGGGATGGCAAGCCATGTCCCGCTCGTTTTGCCATATTCGGAGATCCTGTCGCCCATTCCAAATCACCGCAGATGCAGAATGCTGCACTCTGGGCAAACGGCCATGACTGCCAATATGTCCGCATCCTCGTCACGCCAGAAAAGCTTGGGGAGGCTTTAGGAAATCTCGCTGGAGCTGGATTTCTGGGAGTCAATCTTACGATCCCCCATAAACAAGCAGCTCTCTCATTTGTTGATGAAATCAGCTCTGAAGCTCGCCTGATGGGTGCGATCAATACGGTTGCCGTAAGGGAGGAAAAATTGATTGGAGAGAACACAGATGGGCCCGGATTCGCTGCGGCAATTCTCGAAGCGTTTGGAGTAACTCTCGATTCACTTCGTGTGCTTATTCTCGGTGGTGCCGGAGGAGCAGGAAGGGCCATTACCGTCCAATGCGCCCTCTCAAAATCTCCTGAGATTTTTGTCGCCAATCGCACCCTGGAGAAAGCCGAAATTTTGTCAGAAGAAATTTCTGCCGTATTGGGCAAAACGATTACCCCTATCCGCCTGACTTCGGAAGCCTTGAAAAATGCACTTACCTACGTTGATCTCATCGTCAATGCCACCCCTCTCGGCATGAAAGAGAGCGATTCCTCCCCTCTTCCAGCATCCATTGGAGGCCGGCTCACCAAAGAACACTTCGTCTATGACTCCGTCTATAGCGGAGGCAAATCAGTCCTCATTCGCCAGGCCGAAGCAGTAGGAGCCAGAAGTGCCAACGGCCTCTCCATGCTCCTCCATCAAGGTGCCCTCGCCTACGAGTTCTGGTTCCCCGAAGAAAAAGCTCCCATCGAAATTATGGGGGCTGCTTTAATGCCGATACTTCTTCATCACGCCGCGAATGACTCGACTGACGACATCAGAGTCTCTTTGAGGTGATGCTCTTTAGGCATTCTCATGCTTTCGACAATTTTTCTGGCAATAACCTCTCCGAAAATAGGTGGTACTGCATTACCTATCTGAAGATTTTTTGAAATTTTACTTCCATAAAATTTATAGTCGTCAGGGAACCCCTGCAATCTCGCACCCTCCCGTGTGCTAAGAGCTCTGTTTTGAAAAGGGTGTACACATCGTGATGATGATGGAGTGCCAAAATTTCTAGTGATAGTAGGAGAAGGCTGATTTGGAATTAATCTCGCATAAGTGTTTTTAAAATAGCTTTTTGGTCTCAATCGTTCAGGAAGATCATCGATGGTACCCCCAGGTGGAATCAGCGATAGTATTTCCAACATTTTCTCTCCGTACTTCGAGCTGTTATGTTCGGTAAGGATCTGACAGGCACCACGCAGCTGTGACTGATACTCATTCAGGGGAGCGGTGTTGTAATCTGTTCTTTCGGAATTTGCCTCAAGTGACGGCAAATCAGAGATAGCATCCATCAAGGAAAGCCATCTCCTCCCCCCGAATAAACCGACTTCCTCAAAATGGGTGCGCTGAGGCAGCTCAACACGCTTTAGCCCTCGCAGCCAACCAACAATAATCGTTCTTTGGCGTCGTTGAGGCAAACCAAAGTCAGCCGCCTCTAAAATCGATCCATTGCATTCATACCCCAAAAAAGAAAGCTCCGAAAGAAGAGTCTCATAAGCTTCGCCCTCATACATTTTTTTGAATCCAGAGACATTTTCAAAAATAATATAATCTGGTTTTAATTCAGCAACAACACGAAGGTATTCGTAGAATAAGCTATTACGCGTATCTTGTTTATTTTTGGAACCTACTGTACTAAACCCCTGACAAGGGGGGCCTCCAGAAACTAACGAGATTTTAGGATTACCCAATATTGCAATCTCACTTTTAAAATCAATCGTGTGAATATCAGAAGTGATAACTCTGGTGTGAGGATGATTAACAGAGAAAGTCGCAGAAAATTCTCTCTCAATTTCATTAGCTAATACTATTTTAAACCCTGCTTTTTCCAGTCCAATACTAAGGCCTCCGGCACCAGAAAAAAGCTCCACCGCTAAGAGATCGCTGCTCATAGATCGATCTCCAATTCATCCAAATTAGGCATCCGTTCAAGCAAACGCCACTTAAAGTAATTCTGATCTATAGAAAAAACACTCTGCCCCTCCATCTGCTGGCGGGTAACCATGTGTATATCATTTTCTTGAATTGCATCCAATTGGACAAAGGCGACCTGTCCATTGAAGAGATCCATATGAACGCAAAGAGTTTTGACATTGGATATTGCAAAGACTCTACGGGCTTCAATAAGCTTATGTTCTTTAATATCATTAATCCCTTGGAATCCTGACTGCACCTCGATTCTGAAATTCTTACCGTTATGAACAATCTCCAAATCCGCTTTGGGTGTTCGTTTGAAAGTCTCAGCGTTTCTTAAATCATCATCTCCAATCTTTGTGATGGAAGGAAGATCGACTGAGAAGAGTTCAGATAAAGCTGGCGTTAAATATTCAGAAATAGCATAACCTCTTAACCAAGAAAAAAGAACCTCTTCAGGCCTTCTTCCCTGATTATTGAGTCGAGGCAACAAGCCTGCATCTTTAATGATTGCATATGGTTTATTTATATAGTCCTGATTAAATCCAGTTATATTCTCCCTTTTTAGAGTGCCGCAAACAACGCCATTAAGTTTTTCAATAATCTGAGTAATTCTTAGAATCAATACATCAATATATTTGAAATCAATATTAGGGGATAAATCTTTCGCTGATAAATACTCCTTCGCTTCCGCTTGATTGCGGAAGCCAATATCTTGGCGGTATTTTTTGAAATAGGTAGCGGGGTTTTCAGGCATTATAATTCCTTGGATTCGATTTTATCGCTTAATTTCTGGTTTTCAATCTTTGAAAAATACTCAAGAAAGCGTACCTGTTGCCTCAAGAGTTTTGATGCCGAGAGTGACGGTATTTTGAGGTCAGAGTCAGGCGGTCAAGCGACGCTGTATGAAACATACTGCGAGCGCAGGCCAACACAACAAACCTGCGACTGGCGGGAGGAGGTAGAAATTCCACAGGAATCCCTTTAAGGGCGAGCGGTGCGGGCGCAACCGAGTTCAATGGAATGAAAACAACTCCCTAGCCCTCGCACAATCAATGCCGATTTGGGCGGTTAGTGCTGACAAGTCAGGGAACTTTTGCTCTCCTCGCAGGAACTGAATAAATTCGACACTCAATTCTTTGCCGACGAGATTTTCTGAGAAATCAAAGAGGTGAACTTCGACTGTGCGATGGGCCATCGAAGGATCGACGGTGGGTCGAACCCCGATATTGCAGACACCCTTGAATTGCCGGGCTCCCTCGGAGACTCGCACAGCATAGACACCATCAGGAGGAAGCTGCATCCCCTCAGTCTCCAGATTGGCCGTTGGGAATCCGATCTTCGCACCAAGACCAGCTCCAGTAATAACGGTTCCTGTGAGCAGAAACGGGTGCCCCAAACAGGCCGAGGCTTCGTCAAAATCTCCCGTGGCCACGGCATTTCTAATTCGAGTGCTGCTGATCGGTTTTCCATGGATTTCGACAGGATCAATCTGCGTGACCGAAAATCTAAATTCACCACCCAGTTTTTCAAGAAGGGTAATATTTCCTTCGCCTCCTTTGCCAAATGACCATTGGGAGCCGACACAAATCTCATGCAATGGCTCAGCGGCAGAGACAAGACTCCGAATGAAGTCTTCAGCAGGAATATCAGCTAGCGTTTGACTAAATTCCAACAAGAGCACGGCAGAAACTCCCATCCCCTCCAAAAGTTCAAGTTTTGTGGCATTTCGCGTCAAAAGCTTGGGGGCCTTCTCGGGACGGAGCAGGGAAGCCGGATGCCGGTCGAAGCTCATGACGACAGCAGTTCCTTGAATCAAAGCCGCATCAGATTGAGCCCTACGAATTAATGCCTGATGTCCACGATGCAACCCATCAAAGGTTCCAGCAGCCAGAACAATCGGCCCCTGAAGCAAGGAAAGCTCGTCGATGGATTTCAGAATCTGCATCACCGTAAATGCAAAAGGCAGAATGAAAAATGAAAAGGAGAAACAACCAGATCCGATATCAAGAAGTCGGTCTCAATCATTTTTAATTAACCCTTTCAGTTCATGCCCCGCGAAGGCGTGATACTTGGGGCAAGGTCAACAGTTTGGAAAGAATTTCCTCACGAGGAGCTGTTTTGAGTTCGGAAGCAGGGAATGCCTGATCGACATCGAATCGCCCTGATTTTGTACGGCGCAGTGAGCTGAGATGAGCCCCGCAGCCGAGGTCATTGCCGATGTCGAAGGCGTAGGTACGAACATAGAACCCTTTACTGCAAACCACGCGAAAATCAATTTGAGGAAGGCGAGCTTCCAGAATCTGATGCGCGTAGATATGCACAAAGCGCGGCTCGCGCTCCACCGTCTTACCCTGTCGTGCAAGTTTGTAGAGGGCTACACCATCTTTCTTGATCGCAGAAACCATCGGTGGTGTCTGATAAAAGTCGCCATCATATTTGGCAAAGGCCGCTTCCAGCTCATCCATGCTCAGCTCAGGCACAGGACGGCTCTCTGTTAGCTCTCCGTCGGCATCCTGAGAATCGGTCATCTCACCCAGCTTCATGCTGCCGACATATTCCTTATCCTCACTCATCAGAAGATCTTGGATCTTGGTGCCACGACCGAGGGTTAGTAAGAGGAGTCCGGTCGCCAACGGATCAAGGGTTCCGCAATGACCAATTTTTTTAGTACCAAGCACCTTCCGTGCAATCGCCACGACATCGTGGGAGGTCATCCCAGAGGCTTTATCAATCGGCAGAACGCCATCAATCATTGTGTCAACACGCATAAAAATATTCTGCTATTGGGCTGAGGCTATTGCACCGCTACACAGATCGCAGCAAGCACCCGTTCTTCCACTTCAGCAAGAGAGCCCTTGATCCGAGCCCCGGAGGCCATCGGATGTCCACCTCCACCAAATTGAGCGCAAAGGGCGCAGGCATCAAAATGAGAATCTTTGGATCGGAGACTGAGACGCACCTTCCCCTCGGGAAGTTCCTCAAAGAATGCTGCCGCCACGACTCCCTCTACCGAACGAAGATGATCGATGATTCCTTCGTTATCTTCGGGAATCACTCCAAGCTCCGCAACATCGTCAAGCGAGAGTGCAAAGCTTGCCACACGGTCACTGCAACTGAAGCGGGCATTCACCAAGGCATGGCGCAGCAGCTCCAAACGGCGGCGAGGCTGACTCTCGTAGAGGGAACGGGAGATCTCTGCGACATTCACTCCGCAGCGAATCAGTTCGGCTCCTATCTCAAAGGTCTCTGCACTCGTTCCCTGATACTGAAACGAGCCGGTATCGGTCGAAATCGCTGCAAAGAGATTGGCGGCCATTTCAGGTGTTATGGCGATGCCGGCGGCAAGAAAGTTCTCTGCTAAAATCTGACCTGTCGCCGGACGGCTCGGATCAATGAGATTGAGAGCACCATATCCTTCGTTGCTCTTGTGATGATCGATACAAATCCAGAGAGGAGCTTGGGGTGATTGAGCTATGGAGTTAATGACGGTTCCAAGGCGATTCTTCACCGAGGTATCAAGAGCGAGAACGGCATCGAAGGCAATCGGCTCCGAGGCTGGTCTTGTGACAATATGTGATTCGGGGAGAAAGGCGAACTTCTCCAGCATCCCCTCTTCGTTCCAAGCAGTAACTTCATGCCCCTCGGCTTTCAGCCAGAGTGCCGCAGCAATCGTTGAACCAAGGGCATCGGCATCAGGACGCAAATGACTGGCGACAAGAATGCGATGGCAAGGACGCAGGGCTTCGTGAATTTCAGAAAAGGCAGCTGTTTTCATTGATCGTGATAATCGTTTTACTCAGATTCAGGCTCATCGGGAGGAAGCGTCGGTTCTATCTCATCCAGCAGGCTGAGAATGCGTGTGCCGCGTTCAATTGACTCATCGAGTTGAAAATGCAAATGCGGCGTGTATTTGAGAATCACGCGCCGTGCAAGTTCATGCTGGAGATACGGGCGCTTCTCAAGCAGTACCTTGAGTGCCTCCTGCTTCTGCCACGGAGTCCCGATGGCACTAATGAAGACATGAGCGTTCTTCAGATCAGGGGTCATATCCACAGCTCGGACGGAAACAAGTGGAGCCTCGAATTTGATCTCTCTGCCAACGATCACTCCAAGCTCTCGCTTGATAAGCTCAGAAACGCGTAGAACCCGGAGTGACATGATGAATAGAATCCCAGAGAAAAACTCCAGGGTAATAAAAGTTGGTTACAGACTCTGGGCGACTTTTTCGAGCGTATAGCACTCGATGATATCTCCCACCTCATATTCTGAGAAATCCCCCAGACGGATACCACACTCAAGTCCGGCGCGAACTTCTTTCACATCTTCGGTGAATCGGCGGAGCGTTGAGAGACCGCCATCATAGACAGCCTGACGGCGACGCAGCACGCGGGCACGGGCCGTACGCGCAATGCGACCATCGGTGACAATACTTCCAGCAACAATTCCTTTCGAGAGATCAAAGATCTGCTTCACCTCGGCATGACCGATAATTGCTTCACGAAGCTCAGGATCGAGAAGACCAGTCATGGCCTCACGCATTTGATCCACCAGCTCGTAAATGATACTGAAGAGTTTGATCTGAACACCCTCCTTGCGAGCTGCGGTGTTGGAAGTATTTTCTACCTTTACCCCAAAGCCAATGATGATGGCATCCGAGGCACTGGCTAGCATGACATCATTTTCAGAAATTGGGCCGACGGCTCCGTGGATTACCCTGAGGTCAATCTTCTCCTGAGGAATATCGGCGAGCGTGCTTGTAATTGCTTCAAGCGATCCCTGCATATCGGCCTTGAGCACAATCTGAAGGGTCTTTTTCTGATCGGCTTCGAGATTGGCAAAGAGATTCTCCAGCGTGGCGCGTTTCGGAGCAGCCAGCTTTTCCTTACGCATTCCCTCGAGGCGTTCCTCGCTAAGCTGGCGAGCGGAGCGTTCACTCTCCATGACAAGGAGTTCATCTCCTGCATTCGGAAGACCACTGAATCCAAGCACCTTGGCTGGTTGCGCGGGGCCTGCGGATTTGAAAGGTACGCCCTCTTCATTGATGAGCTGCTTTACCTTGCCCCAGTAACCACCGCAGATAAAGGCATCGCCAACTCGCAGCGTGCCAGTATTGACAATGACTGTAGCCGTTGGGCCGCGACCTGACTCGACCTGAGCCTCGATCACACTTGCACGGGCAGGCTGATCGGGATTGGCCTTGAGCTCCAAAATTTCAGCTTGAAGCGACATCATCTCCAGCAAGTTATCGATCCCCATACCTGTTGTTGCGGAGACTTCGCAGACGACAGTCTCACCACCCCATTCTTCAGCAACAAGCCCCTTATCCTGAAGCTGCTGTCTTACCCGGTCAGGGTTAGCTGATTTGAGATCGCATTTATTGATCGCCACCATGATGGTAACTTTGGCCGCCTGGGCATGGCTCAGAGCCTCCAGAGTCTGGGGCATCAGTCCATCATCAGCGGCCACGACCAGAACGACGATATCGGTGACATTGGCACCACGGGCGCGCATTGCGGAGAACGCAGCGTGACCCGGCGTGTCGATGAAGGTGATTGGATTTCCTTTCCAATCGATAGAATAAGCACCGATGCGCTGCGTAATGCCACCCGCTTCGCCCGATGCGACCTTGGTGCGGCGAATCGCATCCATAAGGGAGGTCTTGCCGTGATCGACATGGCCCATGAAGGTAATAATCGGGCCACGCAGTTTCTTCTCCTCGGGCTTTTCCTCAACAGGTTTCGGTGGCTCAATGGCAACCTTCTCCTCCTTGTGGACACCGCCACCATGAATGCGTTTTTCCCGCTCAAAGAGGAATCCATAGAGATCGCAAAGCTTCGAAGCGACATCCGGCTCCACCGACTGGTTGATATTGGCAAAAATGCCCATTCCCATGAGTGCCTGAATAATCTTAAATCCAGGAATTTCCATCTGAGCCGCCAGCTCCTTAATCTGAATGGGGGGTTTGATATGGATGATCTTGCGTGGGTCAATTTCCTCAGGAGCCTCTTGCTCTGATGCCACTTCTAAATCAGGGATTACTTCAGGAGCTACCGACACCTCTTCGACAGCCTCACCAATGCGTGGAAGGGCTTTCCCTACCGTGGCTGTACGCCGCTTTGGAGCTGGCCCATCAATGAGTGAAAGCGTCGGAAGATCGGCCATTTTGACCACCTCTTTCACAGGCTCTGTAGGCTCTGTCGGAGTGACCTTAGCCGAATTTCTAGCATCTTTTGCATCCCCTCGGAGCGCAGTCCGCGAAGTCGAGCGAACCCCAGGTCTGGAGGCTGTCCCCTTGGAATTAGCCCCTTTCGAGTTAGGCCCATGTGACTGAGCCCCCTTGGAATGGGAACTTTTAGAAGCGGGTGACTTGGATTGGGAAACTTTGGTGGCCATCGTGATAAATTATTGGTTACGGCATTTTCTCCGGCAACCACCCGTTCTCTCTAAGAGAGCTCGGGAAGAACCGGAGGGGTATGCCGCTACGAGGCTGCCAGCACTCCTTTTTCGGCAACCTGACTGCGAGCAGCGGCGAGAATGGCCTCAGCCTTCTCAATGCCGCAACCGATGTATCCGTCAATATCGGAAGCCTCGGCGGTAAGAATAGCAGGGATGTCATTCATTCCAGCGGAAGCAAGCGTCTTGGCTTCATCCTCGCTGATACCGAGCGACTCGGCGAGTTGGTGGGCGGCACCGCCCATCTGCTGCTCGAAAGCCTGCGCGGCAGAACGATCTTCTTGAATGTCGATTTCCCAACCGGTCAGGCGGGAAGTCAGACGAGCATTCTGCCCTCGTTTTCCGATGGCCAAGGCAAGGTCTTCTTTCTCTACTGCAATACGGAGTGTATGCGTGGCCTCGTTCACCTCGATGCTGCGAATACGAGCAGGCTTGAGGGCCTCATGGGCAAACTCCTTGGGATCTTCATACCAGCGGATAATATCGACCTTTTCGTTATTGAGTTCGCGAACGATATTCTTGACCCGTGCTCCACGCATTCCCACGCAGGCACCGACGGGATCAACCTTTTCATTCGAGCTATGGACGGCCACCTTCGTACGGAATCCAGCTTCACGAGCAATGGCGCGAAGCTCCACGGTGTGGTCGGCAATTTCACTGACTTCGATTTCAAAGAGTCGGCGAATGAAATTCGGATGACTACGGGAGAGGATGATCTCGGGCCCGCGCTGGCCATTCTCCACCGCGACGACATAAGCACGGATGCGATCACCAATGGTATATTCCTCCGTGCTGACGCGCTCACGAGAGGGCATGATGCCTTCAAATTTACCGAGGTCAATGACGACATCGCTACGGTCAAAACGACGGACGGTTCCATTCACGATCTCACCAGCACGATCCTTGAACTCCTCGTAAATCATCTCTTTCTCAATCTGGCGGATGCGCTGGGCAATTGCCTGCCGTGCTGTCTGAGCAGCAATACGGCCAAAATCTTTCGGTGTCACCTCAACCTCAATCTCCTGACCGATCTGAATCTCGGAATTAATGACCAAGGCCTTGGCAAGCGAAATTTCTTCCTGAGCATTAGAAACAGTTTCTACCACGAGAGGCTTAGCAAAGGCACGGATCGCACCGCTCTTGGGATTGATCTCGATACGCACATCGCGTGAGTAGGAAAAGGATTTTTTCGCAGCAGCCACCAGTGCCGAGGAGATGGCCTCGATCAGCGTTTCGCGTTTGATACCTTTTTCACGCTCGAGGTAGTCGAGCATGGCGATAAATTCGGAGTTCATGGAAATAGGAATTCCCGACGCACAGATCAGGAGGCATTCCAGGACAGTGGGTCGGGGGTTTGTGAGTATGCTCAGAGATTTGGCGGAGGTCAACTGAAAGAACGATGAAACTCTGGAAAAACGATACAGGCCGATTTACAAAATCTTTTGACCTATCTGCTATCAGACTCCAAGGTGCGGCACGGAGTTTTCCTCTTTCTTTCCCATCGCCGTGCCACACTTTTTTCTCAACACAAACCCGAGCTCGACGACGGAACGCTCCTGGATTGGAAGTTCAGGATGGTTCTGGGGCATTCTGGTTGTCGTGACTTTTTGGAAATCCTTGGCCGGATTAAAGTTGGGGCTGATTTTTGACGAGTGTTATTACTGGGAATGGGCCCTGCATCCGCAGGCCTGCTATTTCGATCACCCGCCACTGACAGCTTGGCTCATTGCCTCCGCTCATGCGGCGTTCGGTCATGGAGTTCTTGCCGTTCGCTTTTGGGCCATCGTTTCTGGGGTGCTCCTGGCCCTTGCAGGTCGGCTCCTAGCAACCGATATGTTCGGTGAAGCTGCTGGCAATCGAGCTGGCATTTTCCTTCTGCTGGCTCCGATCTTTGCAGGAAATGCCCTCCTAATGACCCCTGATACCTTCCTGATGCCGGCTTGGGCGTTTGCCGTTTTCTTTGCCTGGAAGGGATACCGCCCCGGCTCTCCTCTGGGTTGGTGGTTGGCCGTCGGTGCGGCAGCGGGTATCGGACTTCTCAGTAAATACACGATGGTTCTTTTCTATGGAGGACTCGGCCTGCTCTGGCTTCTGAGCCCAGGCCGAAGAGGGCATCTCTTCCGAGGAATTACTCTCGCAGCAATTATCTCCCTCTTCTTTTTCCTCCCTGTTCTCTGGTGGAATCAAACGCATGACTGGATCTCCTTTGAGCATCAGATTCATCACGGCTTTCGCAATGAACATCAGAGCCTCATCAATGTTCAGAATCTCACCGATTACACGGCATTCCTCATTATTCTCGTCTCCCCACTCCTCGGACTTTTCTGCTTTCGCTCCGCACTCACGCGTCTGGATGATGAACGATTCCGATTCCTCGCACTCTTCTACTGGGTAGTTGTGCTCTTCTTTGCCTTCTCTGCTGCCAAGGCCCATATCGAGGCCAACTGGCCGATGGCGGCCTTTGTCACTGGACTCGTCCTGGTGGCGGGTGATTGGGAACGCTATAGCAAAGGATGGCGGAACGCTGCTCTGACTCTGCTCCTCATTGCCGACTTAGGAGCCGTTCTCGGAGTCACAGCCCTTGCACTGCCGAAGGACTCTCCACTGGCCATCCGTAATCTCACCCTCCCCACAGGATGGATCAAGGGATTCCCTGGTGCCGAGAAACTCGCCTCGGCAGCAAACCAAGGATTCAGTGATTTCCAAGGACGCATTGAGGAGTTTCTTGGCCCCGCAGAAGCTGCAGCGGCAATAGCCCAGGCATTCAAAAAATCAGATGCCGATTTTCTCTGCATCTCCAGCTACCAACTCACGGGGGTGATGGCCTTCTACGCTCCCGAGCTAGAATCTCGCCTCTGGCTTCCCTATCTTGGACGCTATCGATTCCCTTGGATCAATGATCGGATCTGGATGGGGAAAACCGCCCTCACAGTCGAATGGCCTCACAACGGCCCCGACTACAGCATCCTCTTCGGCACCCTGACTCCGCCACAAGCACTACCCGTAGATGGAATCAGACGACCTGTCTTCATCTCCATTGGCAAGCTCTACAACCCCGATCAGGTGCATTTTCGTCCTTAGTTTATTATTGTAAGAACTGCACTAATACTGCCTCGGGATCGAGAAATTCAGAACCACGCGAAACCCGACTTCCCAAGAGTGTTGACTCGTAGAGAGCGATGAGTTTTCTCCCGTAAGCATCCAAGGAATACTCTCGTCTTACTAAGCCTTGCATCTCATTCATTTCCCCTAAGGCTCTCTCGATTTGCAAATCGGGTAATCTGATTTTCGAAATTCCTTCATGCAGCCATCGTCCCAGAACCTTGCGTTGTAACGCTCCTGAGAGTCTTCCAAAATCAATTTCTGAACCTACAGTATCCTGGGAACATTCTCGTCGATTCTCAGTGCGTCCATAACCGGCATTTGTTAACTTCTGTTGTTCTAGGAGAAGCTGCGTGTGAAGCCTCAATTCCTCAGTCAAGAGATCGAGTCGAAGCGTAGAATAGAGCCAGTCGAAGCGCATCCCCTGTTTTTTAAAATCCGCTGTGACAACGGATAAATCTCGTCCTACGACCGGAGCTCCGAGCAGCCACGGTTCGAGGTAGGCCATCCCAAACCCCTCGCGCATACTTGTTGTGATACAGGCACACGCCCCTGCTACAAAATCCCCCAGAGGTCGCCCAAATCGTGTCACGGAATCAAAAACCACGGGGAGATTATGGCCCACGGCGAAGGCTTCCCACAAGTCATGTTCCCCTCGTGCCACGGGATCTTCGGGAGCCAACGAAATAACCATCTTCCGACCTTTCTTAAAAGTTGCTGCCCAGAGCACCGCCTCACCAAGATTCTTTCTCGTGATCGCTCTCGTCGGATAGACCACGAACTCTTCAGCCTCGATCAGAGCAGGATCAAAAGGGGCCTCCATTGGCAATGGTTGCACAGGGTTAGGTAGAATGACTGCTCCTGATTCCAAGCCAGCAGCATGGAGAAGTGCTGCATCATGAGAGGTCAGCACCGCATAGCGAACGCCCGCGTGAGCCGGATAGAGAAATTCGCGCAACGGTTTTCCTGCTCCCATTGCAGCCTCCCTAAGCACTCGGTAATTCGTGGGCCGTTCCTGCTCTGCAAAATCATGGAGCTGCATGACTACGGCTCTCCCCTCCTCAGCCCAGAGTGCGGCGAGCATCGGTACCATCGGATTTTTCCCAAGTGTGGGATTATGAAAATGCCAAATGTCGGGGGGATCTCCCAAGATTCTCTTGGCTTCGAGATCAATCGCTCTCCCCAAGGCAACGACATCACCGCACCGATTCGAATAATTCAGCTCTGGCACCAGTCCAACATTCGCTGGATCAAGGAGCGAGCGGGTGTGAGGTGCACCTCCTGCAATCACAGCGACCTCATGCCCTGCCTCAATAAGAGCCTTGGCGGCCAGATCAATGATCCGGCTCACTCCTCCCAGACGGAGATGATAATGAAGAATGGCGATACGCATCACGAGGAGACTGATCGCAGATTATCCCAGCAAGAGTGAGGCAAGCGGAGGCCGCTCCAGTTCCTCAATCTGCTCCACAACTTCCTCATAGATTCCCTCCTTGATGACAAAAGAGCGGTAGAGATCGGAAAGCGGAATTTCAGAAAACGCGCTCTTGGGAAGACGGCGAAGAAACACCTGCAAAATCGCAAAAGCCATTCTCCCCAGATCTGCTGTCCCATGATGCCGATGAATCCGCTCCTCCAGATCGCATTGCCCCATCACCTCCAGTCCAAACCGACTCGATATATCAAGCAGATGCGCCATCTCCACGCCATATCCAACAGGAAACGAAAGCTCGTGCAGCAAGCAACGGCGCGCTGCATACTCGCCGGCAAGCGGCTGAATGATAGAACTCAGCTCAGGACGAAATAGTGAAAAAAGAGGTCTTACCAGAATTTCGGTCACCCGTCCCCCACCCTGAGGTCGTTCTCCCTCCTCACCCGTTACTGAAGCTTGAGAGCCTCTCTGAGAGGGACGATCATAAAAGGCCTTCACAAACTGCAACGCAGGATGCAGCAGCAGCGGCCCCACGAGCCCCAAGACAAAGCGAGGATGAATCTTGCGAATATCACCATCGAGAAAGCAGAGAATCTCAGCCTCCACCGCATGAGTCGCCTTGTAGAGATTTTCACCTTTCCCTTTGGCAGCTCCCAGTTCAGGCAGAACCTCCGAGGCCACGATTACCTCCGCTCCTGCGTCACGCGCTTTGGCCACCGTGCTATCCGAAGAACCAGAATCGACCACTACGATCCGATCGAGCAACGGCATCTTCTCAATCAATGCCTCTCGCAAAACCGTCACAATCTCACCAATCGTCTCCTCCTCATTGAGCGTTGGAATCACCAGCGCGATGCTCACACCCTGCTTCTGCGCCATAAGCTCTCCAACATCAGCAAACTCTCGGTGATGAAACAGGCGGGGCATAGCGGCACTCATAAAAAACAAGAGAATCTCTCATCACGAACTCAGGAAAGAAAAATACCACGACGGATTTCAAATGTTCCGATTTTAGTTTTCAATTCTCGGATGACACGCAAGGAACGGGCAGCAGCACTCTCGAAGGAACTCCCAAGGATCTATCCGACGGCGCACTGCGAGCTGAATTTCCTAACACCTCTGGAACTCCTCGTGGCCACCATCCTCTCAGCGCAATGCACTGACATTCGTGTGAACATGGTCACTCCCGCGCTCTTCGCTCGTTGTCCCACCGCAGCCGACTATGCAGCCATTCCGCAGGAAGAACTGGAGCCGCTCATCCACTCCACGGGATTCTACCGCAACAAAGCTAAGTCGATCCGCACCATGGGAGCCGCACTTGTCGAACACCACGAAGGCGAAGTCCCACAGACTATGTCAGAGCTCTCAGCTCTACCTGGCGTAGGACGCAAGACAGCGAATGTCGTACTAGGTAATGCCTTTCAGATTAACGAAGGGGTTGTCGTCGATACCCATGTCGGCAGACTTTCACTCCGCCTTGGACTCACTACTAATCATGATCCAGTCAAGGTCGAACACGATCTGGGCAAACTCTTTCCTCGCGAGGAGTGGTGCGATCTGAGCCACTGGCTCATCTGGCATGGCCGCCGCCGCTGCAAAGCCCGCAACCCTGATTGCAAAGAATGCGAACTCCGCACCCTCTGCCCAAGCGTCGATCAGCCTGACCGCCTTTTCAGGAAATAATCAGCGTATCCTCAGCCTCGAAAAATAAAAAGACACGCAGTCAGCACACCGCCAATCGTGTAAAGCTCCCAAGTCTCCGGCACAAAGTAAGGATAGATCGTCAGGATCATTCCCAAGAGCATTATCAAAAATGCCCCCTGCTTCTTCCCGTAGATAAAGGCCCCCATCCCAATCGCTCCGAAGAGAACCTGCCCGAGAAGATTGGCGGCGGTGAAGCTCATTACAAAATAGTATCAGGAGAGATCACTCTCTCCATGACTTTCTTGCAATGAAAGTCTCGAATCTGCGTTTCCTCAGTCATTTGCACTTATTCTAGCGAAGCGAAATTTTAGATGTGGAGTAAGGCGCGTGAGCAACAATGTAGTTTTCCTACAGCGAGGGAACAGCTACAGCGCTCCGCGCCAAAATTACCAGCCGCCGCAGTCTTTATTCTTCGGCTTTGGAGAGCTTGGTCAGCACCGACAAATCTTCCAGCGTCGAGGTATCTCCTGTGAGGGATTGTCCTCCGGCGACTTGTTTGAGAAGGCGGCGCATGATTTTACCACTGCGGGTCTTGGGAAGCATTTCGGCAAAGCGGACTTCATCGGGCTTGGCAATGGGGCCAATAGCCTCGCCGACATGCTTGCGAAGTTTTTCGATGAGTGCCTCGCTTGGTTCATTGCCTGCACGAAGGACGACGAAGGCGACAACTCCTTGTCCCTTGATCTCATCAGGACGACCAACAATGGCGGCCTCTGCAACGGCAGGATGGCTGACCAAGGCACTCTCGACCTCTGCTGTGCCGAGGCGATGACCGGCGACATTGAGCACATCGTCAATACGACCGACGATCCAGAAATTTCCATCTTTGTCACGACGGGCTCCATCTCCTGTGAAGTAAGCTCCTTTGACCTCGCTCCAATACTGTTTTTTGTAACGGGCCTTATCACCATAGATACCGCGCAACATGGAGGGCCAAGGTTTGCGAATGACGAGCTTGCCCCCCTGTCCGTGCGGGACTTCCTTGCCATCATCATCGACGATGGCAGCATCAATGCCAAAGAAGGGAAGCGTTGCCGTTCCTGGCTTGCACGGTGTAGCGCCAGGCAGAGGCGTAATCATGTGGGCACCTGTCTCGGTCTGCCACCAGGTATCGACGATCGGGCAGCGTTCGGCACCGATATTTTTATGGAACCACATCCAGGCCTCGGGATTGATTGGCTCACCGACAGTGCCGAGCAGTCGGAGTGAGGAAAGATCATGCTTCTGCGGATATTCATCGCCCCATTTCATGAAGGCACGAATGGCTGTCGGAGCGGTGTAGAAAATCGTGACACCATAGTCGGCAATGAGCTTCCAGAAGCGATCGGGCTCAGGCCAGTTCGGAGCCCCTTCATACATGAAGCAGGTAGCACCATTGCTCAGTGGGCCATAGACCAGATAGCTATGACCGGTGATCCAGCCGATGTCGGCGGTACACCAATAGACATCCTCTTCGCGCAGATCGAAGACATACTTCGTTGTCGTATAAGTTCCAACAAGATAGCCGCCCGTGGTGTGAAGGATACCCTTTGGTTTTCCCGTCGATCCGCTGGTGTAGAGAATGAAGAGCGGGTGCTCGCTATCGAGCTGTTCAGCAGGGCAATCGGCGGTGACATACTCCATCTCACGATGCCACCAGACATCGCGGCCCGGCTCAATATGGATGTCGAGGTTGGTGCGGCGGAAAATGATGACGCGATTGACGGCACTGCTCCCCTCGAGTGCATGATCGACATTCTGCTTGAGAGAGACGGTCTGGCCACGACGATAGCCGCCATCTGCCGTGATAACGACCTTGGCTCCACTGTCAGCGATACGATCCTTGATACTCTCGGAGCTGAAGCCCCCAAAGACCACAGAGTGGATTGCTCCCATGCGGGCGCAGGCCAGCATGGCAATCGCTGCCTCGGGGATAAGCGGCATGTAGATGAGAACACGGTCACCTTTTTTCACTCCATTGCGTTTGAGCACATTGGTGAATTTGCAGACTTCGCGGTGAAGCTGGCGGTAGGTCAGAACGCGCTTTTCTCCCGGCTCCCCCTCCCAGATGATCGCCGCCTTGTTGGCACGAGGGGTCTCAAGATGACGGTCGAGGCAGTTGGTGGAGGCATTGAGCTTGCCACCGGCGAACCACTTGGCATACGGGATTTTCCAATCCAAGACCGTGTCCCATTTTTTGAACCAGTGAAGTTCCTTCGCCTCACGGGCCCAGAATTTATCAGGCTTGTTGATAGATTCTGCATGGAGTTTCTTGTATTCAGCAAGGCTGCCAATGCGGGCTTTTTTTGCAAAAGCTGGAGTCGGCTTGAAGACGCGGTTTTCGACGAGATGGGATTCGATATTCTGTGTCATGGAGGAAAAGGAAAAATTCAACAGAAAGTGAATAAAAAGGGAAAGCCTTTCGCTTTTTCCTGTTCAAAAAATTCATAGATTCACTTCATCGACTTCTTAAGGAAACGCTGATTTAATCCCATGAAGACTGCTGTAGCATAAAAGGCCTGATTTTTTCAGGCGTGAAGCGCAGTGGCAATACCCTTGCGGTCTTGCCCCAGCGAGCAACGCAGAAAATCAGATTTTTATCCACAGCCCCAAGGGGTTGCGGCGATAACAGAGCCGGAGGCAGTGTAGGCTTTGCTCTTACAGCCCACTGCGGGGATGCTCGCGCAAAGCCGCCTTGCCTGCGGCCCATTCTTACCGCAACAGTCTCTATGCGATTAAATCAGCGTTTCCTTAATACTCACCCTCAGCTCTCCACGCTCATGAAACATTTTCTTCTTTCTCTCCTTATTGCAAGCAGTTGTCTTACAATAGTACGCGCTACTGATCCGCTGCCGCAACTTCCCAGCACTCCAGCACAAAAACGAATCCAGGTCGGTGTCTTTCTCATCCAGCCCTTCGCCTTCAAATCCCAGGAGGATTACAGCGGCTTCTGTGTCGATCTCTGGAGGAAAATTGCAGCCGATATGGATCAACCTTTCGACTTTGTTCCCTTCACAGCTCCCTCCGAACTCCAGAAGGCAATTTTGTCCAACCAGGTTGATGTGGCCCTTGGTAATATCTCTATTACCAAAGAGCGGTTAAAAATAGTCGATTTCTCGCAGCCCTTCATGCAAGGGGGAATGCAGGTCATGATTGATGAAAAGCGCGAGCCTGGCTGGGAGAAGCTCTGGAGCGGCCTCGCTGATAGCGGCCATCTGAAAATCTTTGCCATCGGCATCGCCATCATCGTTTTCTTCACCATTGTCCTCACGATTTTTGAACGGAAGTGGAACGAGGAATTTCACGAAAGCTGGGCAGACGGTCTTGCCGAATCGTTCTACCATGTCATGTCGATCACCATGACTGGCAAGAGTAGCCACAAGCCGCTTCCTGGGCCACTCGGTCGTATTCTGGCAGGAATCTGGCTCGCCTTTGGAGTGGCTGTCGTTGCCTACATCACCTCCTCGATTACGAGTGTCATGACGGTCAATCGCCTCCAAGGGAGCATCAACGGCCCGCAGGATTTACCTGGTCATCGCGTAGGAACCTTGGCTGGCACCTTGGCCGTGCAGTATTGCCATGATCAAAATCTCGATACGACCCTCTTCAGCAATCTCCCCGATATGGTGCAAGCCTTGGTTCGTCGCAAGATTGATGCCATCGTCAGTGATGCCATGACACTGCAATGGTATGATAATTCTCACCCAGAACTTCCGATCACAGAAGTCGGTCCGATCTTCATGAAGAAAGGGTATGGGATCGCTCTGCCACTCGGCAGCACACTCCGTCATGAGATCAACCGTGCCCTGCTCCAGGAACAAGAATCAGGATTTGTCGATACCCTCCGCAAACATTACTTCGGCGACATTCCGTGAGTGTGAAGGGCAAGAGAAAGCAGGGGATTTATTCTCCCGCAGAGGTGGAGGAATGATAAAGAGATTAATAGTCGCTATCCCCCTGATGATGCTCAAGCACATCATAGCGATCATCTTCACGGATTTTTAAGACTTCATTGAATACCGGAACAAATCTACTCCGATCAAAACGATAGACTGTTCGACGATACATTCCTCCTCCACTCGATATGCACTCAATCTGACCTTTTTTGGGTCCAGGCCCAATACCCCCCTGCCCACTTAATACTTCATCATAGTCATGATGGACTAGACGATAGACAAAAAAATAGGAGCCTCCTGTTCCTCCGTAAGAAGTATAGGCGATCAGGAAATGAAGCTTCGTGCCTTGTAAAGTAACCTTTTTTATGCGAACTGGTCTTTGCGGTAACGCGGGATCATATCCATCTTCAGGATTATAAGGTGTAACTCCTTTAGGAAGCTTTTCAAAAGCGACCTCTTCATAGTTCCCGGGAAATGGAGGCGAATCCGCAACAATCTCCTCAGCTATCATTTGAGGAATGACAAGAAGAAGAATAGATCAAGTGAGTCGCATTATTTTGTTTCCTTACTTCCAGATTAGCTCTTCAGCATAGCACATCTCGTTCACAACGGTTCGAGGCGGATCACTTCCAACCGAAATCTTTCATGATACTGACCTCCGTGATGCAGACGGCAGCAGGAAAGACAAGCCACACGACGACGCGGTGGACGAACTCGTTCATGGCTTTCGCCGCAGACGGGGCAGCGCAAGGCGTAGCGACGCTGGAGCCGGCGGGATTCAAAGGGGAGTTGATGTGTTCTCTTCTCATCAGGAATACCCAGGTCGGCGCAGGCCTCGCGCCACTCGGCACCATGAGGAGAGAGTCTGCGTCGCCCTCGTCCCCCGTAACGGTGCTGCGCCACGAGATGAGCCAGTTCGTGAAGAAGAGTATTCTCAATCTCCTTTTCAGAAATCATTCGGAGCGCGGGATTGAGCCAGATTTCCCAGCGAGCGGCAATGGCCACTCCGGCAGTGGTACGCATCCGAGAGTTCCATCCGACCACAAGAAGATCACAGAGTGCAGGAGCAAGAGGTATTACAAGATCCCTCGCCCGTGCTTCAAGCCTTGGATCGCGTTGCTTGTGCTTCGAAGCTTGTTCTGAGAGTTTCACGATTTTAACCTCTCGTGGCGGCGATTCATTCCTGGGTGCAAGGAAGTGTTTCATCCGTGTGAGCAGAGAGATCATTTCAAGCGTACTTTTGCCGTACCAAGACTCTCTGCACCGCCTCAACTGTGACATCAATCTCCGACTCGGTCGTCCAACGCCCCACGGAGAATCGCACCGTGGCCCGTGCCGTCTCATCAGGCACACCCATTGCAAGCAGAACATGAGAAGCCTGGATGGAACCGACCATGCAGGCCGATCCACTAGAGGCAGAGACTCCTTCGAGATCGAGAGCCATGAGCAGTGTCTCGCCATCGCAACCAGGGAAGCTGATATTGAGCGTGTTCGAAAGAGTGAGAGCCTCAGCACCATTGCGGAGTGCAAAGGGCGCGATCTCAGTAATGCCCTGCCAGAGTCGCTCGCGGAGAGCGGCCTCACGAAGGGACTCAATCCCCAGGGCAACCTCTCTCAATGCCAGCTCGGCAGCAGCGACCATACCGACAATCGCTGCGACATTTTCAGTTCCCGGACGGCGTTCGTTCTCATGATACCCCCCATGCTGAATCGCCTCAATCGAGACACCAGAACGAAGCCAGAGCACTCCCGCTCCAGGCGGGCCGTAGAATTTATGTGCTGTGGCAGAGAAGGCATCGACACCGAGATCTCGCGGGATGCACGGAATCTTGCCAAAAGACTGCACGGCATCAGTGTGAAAAAGGATTCCCTTTTCTCGACAGAGCGTAGCTAGTTGCTCGACAGGCTGAATGACTCCCGTCTCGTTATTGGCCACCATAACCGAAGCAAGTAAAGTTTCAGGACGCAACGCAGATGCAAAGACTTCAGGATCTACTAAGCCCGAGGAATCCACAGGCAGCTCCGTGAGTTCATATCCTTCACGAGCTGCAAGCGATCTCATGGCATGGAGGACGGCGTGGTGCTCAGTTGATGCCATGATGAGATGATTTTTCTCCGGCGTGCGATGGCGACGGGCAAGGCCCAGAAGAGCAAGATTACAACTTTCCGTTCCTCCCGAAGTGAAGATGATCTCGTGAGATTTCACCCCAAGAAGTGCAGCCATCCGATCACGGGAATCATCCACAGCGGCGCGCGCACGACGGCCCGGGGCATGAATACTGGAAGGATTGCCCGTTAATCCCTCGAGCCACGGGAGCATGGCAGCTCTGGCTTCAGGACAAAGCGGGGTCGTGGCATTGTAATCCAGATAGATCATGAAGGGGCGATAGCATTTGGCACTCACCCATTGATTGCCAAGGCTCCATCAGCGAGATCGCATCGGAGAACCTTGGCATGATGACCACTCTGGCGTTCATATTCCGCAGCAATAAAATCTCCTGCGGCAACAGAAGCATCGCGCTTCACCAAAGCAACAATGGCGCCGCCAAATCCTCCCCCCGTGAGGCGTGCTCCATAGACACCAGGCGTGGAACTCGCAATCTCAACGAGGAGGTCAAGGGCAGGCGTGCTGTTTTCAAAATTCAGACGGGAGCTTTCATGCGATGCCTTCATCAGCGCGCCGAAGCCTGCGACATCGCCCTGGGCAAGCAACTGAACTGTTTCCAGAACGCGCTCGTCCTCACCGATGATATGAGCGGCACGGCGGCGTTCAAGATCAGGGAGATTCGCTGAAGCCAGCATGGCCGAGGAAGCATCGCGCAGGAAAGGAACACCAAGAGACTTGGCAGCAGCAAAGCAATGCTCGCGGCGTTCATTGTATTCCCCGCCGACAAGGGCATGAGGAACTCCTGTCTGAATGAGCAGCAAAGCGACATCATGAGGGAAGACAATGTTCTTCACCTCCGTGCTTCTGCAATCAAGGAAGACGGCCTGATCGCGCTTTCCAAAGAGGCTGGAGACCTGATCAAGAATGCCACATTGCACACCGACGAACTGGTTTTCGGCACGACGGCAGAGCTTGGCAAGTTCGATTCCAGAAAGCGAAATGCCGTGGAGTTTGGTGAGCAAAAGAATCGTCGAGACCTCCATCGCTGCGGAGCTGGAGAGACCGGCACCAGAGGGAAGATCAGCCGAATAGGCCGCCTCGAATCCGCCAATGGCATACCCAGCCTCGCGCAGCACCTGAACGACTCCGAGTGCGTAATCTGTCCACTCACCACGCCGTTCCAATGGAGCATCTGCGGCGATTTCAAAGTTGCATATTTTCCCATTCATCTCGGTGGAGAGATGAATTTGGCCATCGTCGCGCAGCTTTCCTGTGACTTTGATGCCGTAAGGTATCGAGGCTGAAAGAACAAATCCCTCGTTATAATCGGTGTGATTACCAAGGAGTTCGACGCGACCGGGGGCAAAGCAGGTAATGGAGGACATCATTTACATTTAGCGTGAAGGCTAGATCTTGCACCAGAAAGATCATCCTTGATGACACTCTTGCCAACCGATGCTGCCTGCGACACGATGGGAGACTTTATGACCGACGAGACTATTCTTCCCGACCTGCAAGCCGCCATTCTCTGCGAAGATGTTCGGGCGGAAATGAGCGGGCAACAGACTCTCGTCGGAGTGCTTGGAGCGATCCCCACGCCTTCGCTTCCCATCGCCTTTTTCAAGCTCTGTCTCTGGACACGCTGGTGTGGCGGTAGCGGAGACTTCATTCAGAAATGCCTCATCTACGATCCTGAGGAAGACCAGGCTATTGCCCAGGCAGAGATCCCCTTCAGCCTCTCCGATCTCAATGCCCATGCAACGAATGTGCATTTCTTTGGCGGTGTCCAGTTTCAGAAATATGGCACCTATCATGTCGAGATCCAGATTGATGACGAAATCCGCTTACGCATCCCGCTTCCTGTCATTCAGGTGGCTCCCGGCTCCCATCCTGAGTTAGGAATGCAGGATCACGAGTAAGTTTTCGACGATTAGAAATCAAGAATCTCTCCATCGTCAGGCAGAAAGACATTGCTAATGGAGGGAAGCAGTTCTTCCATCTGAATCTTCACTTCGGATTTCTCTCTCGCATATTCCTCGGAGAGGTGTACGAGACAGAGCGTCTCGACGGAGGTTTTTTCAAGGAGTGCCTGAAGTGCAGCCCCGAGTTGTTCTAGGGAAAAATGTGATAGCTCGCAGACAAGAACTGTGAGCGGTTTTGAGATCCACGTCAGCAACTCTTGAGGGCTGGAGAGATCACCGCTGAAAATCGCACAGAACGAATCGCGTCGAATCTCCAGGGAAAAGGAAGCGCAGGGACGGGAGGGATCGGCCCCAGAGAGACCACGGTAGCATTGCTTCAGATGATCGCTGGCGTGGGGAATGATCGAGATTTTTTCATCAATGATTTCTGGGGTATTATCTTTCCAAGCATTCCAGTTCACAGGAAAACCAAACCCTTCTTCCGTGAGATAGAGTGCTCTGATCCAGGCTCGCAGCGGCGCGATCATCTCTTCGGGGAGATAGATGCTCAGAGGTTTTGTCCGTTCCTGCAACATACACCCTTGGAGCAGCGCAGGCAGGCCACCAATATGATCGACATGACCATGCGTGATGAGCACTGCATCAAGTTCTCGGAGCAGATCGCCCCGCTCGCGCAAGAGATGCACACACGGCTCCCCAGCATCAACAAGCAGATGCGTTCCCTCAAGATGAAGCAAGGTGCTTGAAAAAAATCTCTCCTCTGAGGGAATCCCTGAGCCAGTGCCGAGAAAGCTGATTGTTGCCATAGAGAAAAAAGGTGCCTGCATACCAGAAAAAGAGGAAGTGCGGAGTGAGTGCTTTTTAAAATGGCAAAAAAATCATTTTCTTCTTTGACACACGACCAACCTTTTCCTACAGTCTCCAACCTTTCCCGAATTCCGAATGAGTACTTTTTCCGCTAAAGCCGCCGATGTAAAACGCCAATGGTGGGTCATCGATGCCAAAAACCAACACCTAGGCCATGTTGCCGTGAAGGCCGCCAACCTGCTTCGTGGGAAGCACAAGGCCATCTACACCGCCCATGTGGACACCGGTGATTTTGTCGTAGTCATCAATGCAGCCGACATCCAAATCGGTGGCAAGAAAGAGACTCAGAAAACCTACATGAGCTTTTCGGGATTCGTTGGTGGACACAAATCCGAAACTTTTCGCCAGCGTCGCGCCCGTCGTCCTGAGCTTCTGATCGAACGCGCTGTTAAGGGAATGATCCCTCACAATCGCCTCGGTAGCACGATCTATGGCAAGCTCAAGGTCTATAGCGGTGCCGAACATCCGCACATTGCTCAGAATCCTCAGCCGGTCAAATAAACAGAGGCAAAATATTTTCCGAAGCTCCTAAATTTTCACATGGCCATCTCATCACCTGCCTCAACCGCCACGACTGGTCGCCGCAAGACGGCAGTCGCCCGTATCCACCTCGCTCCCGGCACCGGCAAGATCCGAGTTAATGGCCGCGACTTTGACGATTATTTTCCCACGGTCTCTCAGCAGAATACCGTACTCAAACCACTTGAGGCTCTTCATGCCATCAAGAACTACGACATCGAGGCCAAGACCTCTGGTGGTGGACTTCAAGGACAGGCAGGGGCTCTTTGTCTCGCCATTGCCCGCGCTCTTCTGGATCTCAATGCCGAAAATCGCACCGCTCTCAAGGTTGACGGTCTTCTGACCCGTGATCCTCGGATGCGTGAACGAAAGAAGCCAGGTCGCCCCGGTGCCCGCAAACGCTTCCAGTTCTCCAAGCGTTAATCGGAACTTCTTCAGAATTTCCCATCTCGGGAACATCACGCTATGTTCTCTTTACAGAAAAGCCTCCCACTCGGGAGGCTTTTTTGTATCGGCATCCAATTACTCAAACTCATCATCGTTCTCCTCCTTGGAGATTTTGCTGCTCAGGAAAGCCTTCATGCAGAGAATCCCGATGAGCACTCAGCTGTAGCACTAGCAGCTCCAACCCCCGTCCTCTTTTCACTCGGCAACTTTCTCTTCACCCGTCCCCCAACCTGGAACTGGGTCATCCCCTCCTCCGCCATGAGGAAAGTGCAGCTTACCATTCCTAGTTCTGGAAATGGTGCTAGCGAATCTGCCGATGTCTCCTTCTTCTCATTTGGCAAAGATCAAGGTGGAAGTGTGCAGGCCAATATCGAGCGTTGGGCCAAGCAATTCACCGCACCCGACGGCACTCCTGCCAAGGCGGTCACTGAATCCCGTACCATCGCAGGCACCTCTGTCACCTTCGTCTCGGCACAAGGAAGCTTCACCGCAGGAATGATGGACGGTTCTCAAACAACAAAATCAGACTTCGCCTTACAAGGTGCAATCCTGGAGGACTCTCATGGAGATTTTGGAAATCTCTTTATCAAAATGACTGGCCCCGAAAAAACCGTGAAAGAAGCCGCTCCAATTTTCGATTCCATGATTGAGGCAGCGTGTCAGTCAGCCGCAGGGAAATAATCGTTAGCATCAGCCTTTCTCTAGCCCATCGAGAAATTCTCTAGGTGTCTGAATGGGAATGCCAAGAAAAGGATGAAGCTCCAGCAAATCTTGATCCCCAGTAATAATTGCATCGGCATTGCCATTCACAGCCACAGCGAGAAATTTATCATCGTTAGGATCACGACAGGCTACAACAGGCCTGAGAATTTCCACACGGATGGCGATGCGACTCAGAAGGGTGAAAAAAGTGAGTCGTTCTTCTGAGGAAAGATATTTGTTGAACTTGGGGCGTGATACTACCTCGGCCAGTTCCTGAAGGGTTGCGTCGGAGACGAGAAGATCTCCCTGTTGCAGTGCCTTGGAGATAGCCTGGGCCGGTAGCGAATGCGGCAAAAGCAGACGGCTAATCAGGGTATTTGTATCGAAGACCCACCGTTTCAGGGAAGTCATTCGTCACCCAGCAGCTGAGAGAGCTTCTTTTCCGTAAGTCCTGCCTTTTCTGCTCTCGATCCGACAGTGTCACAAAATGCGGTAAATTCCTTCACATTCACTCCGCGCAGCCGATCATACTCCGTAGAAGAAAGAATGACGGCTACGGAGCGTTGGTGCTTTTGCACTAATACCGGCTCTCTCTGCACGCGATCCAGAATCTTCCCAAAGGATTGTTTCGCTTCATTGGAAGCCACGGTGATCATAATTTGTTAAAATTAGATGAAATGGATGATTTTGTCAATGGACACCCACGCACCAAACCCATCGCATGAGCTGAGAGATCAGGAAAACTGAGTCAAGAAGTACTCAAGAGAGAGGAGGCTGCAAATAATCCCAAGATTGCCAACCCCTGCGCAAATCTCTTAACTGCCAAAACTTCAATTCACCCAATCCTTCATGATCGCAGAACCCAATCTTCTCCAAATTCTCTTACTAGGCCTCGTTCAAGGAGCCGCCGAGTTGCTCCCAATCTCTAGCTCCGCTCATGTCATCGTGGCTGAGAAGCTGATCGGGCTTGACCCCACCAGCCCCGCCATGACCTTTCTGCTCGTGATGCTTCACACGGGAACGATGTTCGCCGTCATTGCTTATTTTTGGAAAGCATGGATGAAAACCTTTTTTCTCAATGCTGAGAGCTTCAAAAGCACTCTCTGGAATGTCGGCTTGGCCACGGTAGCAACTCTCGTGATTTACAAAGTGCTAGAGATCATCCTTCAAAAACTACTCTTTCATGGTTCGACGAAGCATCATGAAATTGAAGATCTCTTTGGTCATCTTCCCCTAGTCGCTGCCGCACTCCTCGTCGCAGGCATCCTGATTATAATTGCTGGCCTGTTTCAGAAACGCGTCCCTGCCCGAGAACTTACCACCTTCTCCGCATTTTTGATCGGAGTTTCTCAAGGAGTATGCCTCCCCTTCCGTGGTCTCTCTCGCTCGGGAACGACTATCTCCACAGGAATGCTGTTGGGCATCAGCAAACAACGCGTTGAAGAATTCAGCTTTGCACTCGCCGTTGTCATCACTCCTCCTGCCATCGCCAAGGAGCTGCTCCGTTTGCTAAAATCCCACGATGCAGCTGCTTCTCCCCAACATCTTATCCATCTTCTGGGCCCGGGACTCTTTGGCATGGTGGGAGCTTTCATTGCTGGTCTTCTCGCCTTAAAACTTCTCTCCAGTTGGCTGGAAAAGGGTAACTGGGCCTGGTTCGGCTACTACTGCATCGCCTTCTCCGGTTTTGTTTTTTTCCTTGCCTCTCGTGGCTATTAGAAAAATTCTCATCCACCCACTCGCGCGATGAAGAAATTCTTTCCCTTCCTATTCCTGACCCTTCTCATCACAGGATGCCACTCCCTCCAGCAGAAGGAGCAGCTCTTGACCGCCGCCGGATTCCGCTCAGTAACTCCCTCCACCACGGCGCAGGCAACCCATCTTGCCTCCCTACCTCAGGGCCATATCACTCCAATCTCAAAGAACGGGCAGACACTCTTCTTTCTCGCCGATGCCAAGCGCAACTGCCTCTTCATCGGCACTCAGTCCGAGTATCAGGCTTATCAGCAACTTCGCCTCACGCAGCAACTCTCCCAGGATAAGCTCGCTACCGCCGCACTCAATGCCGATGCCACCGCCGAATGGAATGCCTGGGGAGGGCTCGAAGGCCCACTCTGGGGGCCAGGATTTAACTAAGGTTTTCTCCAATGATCCTAAACCTATCACGAGGGTTGCTCTTTGCTTCACTTCTGCTCCTGACTGCCTGCTCCAACATTGGAGAGAAGCGAACTCTTCTCGCCGCCGCTGGATTTCAGACGATTCCCGCCACCACTCCGGCTCAGATTGCCCAACTCCAAAACATCAAATCGCATAAAGTTTTCCCCTTAGTTGGAAAGAATGGCACCGTCTATCTCTTTGCTGACAAAGCCAAGAAGGCCCTCTTCGTCGGCAGCCCCGCCCAGTATCAGCAGTATCGAGCCTTGAAGTTGAAACAGCAAAAAATCGACGAGCAACTCCTCGATGCACAAATCAATATGAACAACGCTGATTACAGTGCTTTTGGCAACGGTGCTAGTTGGGGTTGGGGCGTTGCCTCCGATCCTCTTTAGAAAAAATCTACGGGCGATCTCTCTCACGAGATCTTTATTCTGGACTCCCTCATTTTTTTGCCACGCAATACCTCTGTCATGTTCACCGACATCCAAACCACCCTCGGCTCCCAGTCCGAGTATCTGCTCAACCATACTTCTAAGACGATCTCCAAGGATCTTCTTCATCTGCCAGGCCCTGATTTCGTCGATCGTATTTTCACTCAGAGCGACCGCAATCCCCGCGTTCTTGCCAATCTCCAGCGACTCTATGGCACAGGCCGCCTCGCCAAGACCGGCTATCTCTCCATCCTGCCCGTCGATCAGGGAATCGAGCACTCAGCGGGAGCAAGCTTTGCCAAAAACCCACTCTATTTCGATCCTGAGAATATCGTGAAATTGGCTATCGAGGGAGGGTGCAACGCCGTCGCCTCGACCTTTGGCGTGCTTGGTTCCGTGGCACGCAAATATGCTCACCACATTCCCTTCATGGTGAAGGTAAATCACAACGAGCTGCTCACCTACCCCAATCAGGCCAAAGAAATTCTCTTCGGCACGATCGAGGAAGCCTATGACATGGGTGCCGCCGCCATCGGCGCAACCATCTATTTTGGAAACGAAGATGCAGATCGCGAGATCGTCGAGATTGCCGAGATTTTTCAACATGCCCATCAGCTCGGCATGGCGACAGTCCTTTGGTGCTACCTTCGCAACAATGCCTTCAAGAAGGACAAGGATTACCATCTCTCCGCCGATCTCACCGGCCAGGCCAATCATCTCGGGGCCACCATCCAGGCCGACATCATCAAGCAGAAGCTCCCTGAGAACAACGGCGGCTACAAGGCTCTGAACACTGGCAGCTCCAGTTACGGCAAGCTTGACGAACGCATCTACACCGATCTCACCAGCGATCACCCGATTGACCTCTGTCGTTATCAGGTTGCCAACTGCTACATGGGCCGTGCAGGACTCATCAACAGCGGAGGGGCCTCTGGCGATCACGATTTTGCCGAGGCCGTGACGACAGCCGTTATCAACAAGCGGGCTGGTGGCTCTGGAATGATCTCCGGGCGTAAGGCCTTTCAACGCCCGATGGACGAAGGAGTCAAGCTGCTCAACGCTATTCAAGATGTCTATCTCTGCAAAGATATTACGATTGCCTAAATGGCAAGTGGGTACCAGTCGCTTGAACCGTCGGGCTTGATGAGCGAACGCGCACTTCAAATCCATCTTCAGGCAGCACAAGGTTATCTGGAACTTGGCATGATTGAGGAGGCTCTCACGGAGCTTTCCCTCATTGACCATGCTCTACTCGAAGATCCTGATATTCTGGAACTTCGCCTTCATATCCTTATTCAGGCAGAACGCTGGCAGGAGGCCATTGCCGTTGCTGAACAAATTCTCCTGATGGATCATGAAATGCTTGCGGCATTCATTCAAGGAGCCTTCGCCCTCCATGAGCTAGGCCGGACCACTGAGGCTCGCGATCTCCTCCTCAAGGGGCCCCTGCTCCTTCAAAAAGACCCCACCTTCCATTACAACATCGGCTGCTACGAGGCCGTTCTTGGCAATCATGAGGCAGCTCTTCAAAGCCTCCAGAAGAGCTTCGCGATGGATGCTTCCTTCCGCGATTTCGCCAAGCGTGATCCTGATTTACACCAGCTCTTGCCGAGTCTGTGATGGAAGTGTCAACGCCTCCCTCCTTCGATCCTGCATCGGCAAAAACACGCCTATCTGCTGCCTTTGCAGAACTTGCCAACGAGACCGAACACGGTGGAGCTGCCATCGCACTCTGGCAGGGAGATCACTCTCTTCTCTCTCTGCAATGCGGTGAGTCATCACCCGGAGTAGGCTGGACGGAGTCAACGCCTTGCCTGATCTGGTCAGCGAGCAAGGGAGTCGCAGCAGCAACGACGCTTCACGCACTTCAGAAAAACAGGATCGAACTCGAAACTCCGGTTGTCAAACTTTGGCCTGAATTTGCTGCCAGTGGAAAGGAACGCATTACTCTCACCCAACTGCTCTCGCACCGCGCCGGTCTAGCCGCGATCGAAATCAAAGGACTCTCCATCACCGATCATGAGAGTGTAGTTCAAGCCTTGGCAGCGCAGACTCCGAATTGGGAGTTTGACAACACTCATGCACTGCACGGCTACGGAGCACGCACCTTTGGATTTTTGTTGGATGAAGTTGTTCGTCGTCTTACTAGCACCACGCTTTCCGATTACTGGAATCAAGTCTTCCGTGAACCGCTGAATCTCGACCTCTGGTTTGGCCTTCCTGAGAAGAAGCTCACGGAGGCTGCTACTGTCATCGCTCCCCGTACACCACCAGCACCAAGTGACTTCTCCCGGGCCTTTGGCGATCCTACCTCCCTCACCCGCCGCGCTCTCAGTGAACCGAATTCGAGACTAGGAACACTCACGCCATCAGTTATGAATTCTCCCGAAATAAGGATGGCCTCAATTCCCTCGCTGGGAGTCATCGCCACGGCGGATGCCCTGGCAAGATTCTACGCGCTCCTTGCTGCTCCGAATCCCTTCTTTACCGAGAGCACCAGAGCACTGATGAAAACTTCGTTATCTCATGGACTCGATCTCACGCTTCTTGCAGAGACCTCATTCTCAACAGGATTTATGACGAATTACTTCGGAGTTTATGGCCCATCCAAGTCAGCTTTTGGACATCCTGGAGCTGGCGGTAGCCTAGGATTTGCCGATCCAGAAAACGCCCTCGGCTTTGCTTTCATCCCGAGTGCCATGCATCCCGGAGCACTCCCTGGCCCTCGCACGCAAAAACTCGTCCAGGCTCTTTACGGATTGCTCGACTCGGAATAAATTTTAGTCATGTCTGATGCTGCTGCTCCCACACCTCTTCCTTACAAAATAGGGAATGAGAAGCTCTGCCGTGTCACGGATGCTGCCTCCAACAGACTCACAGGATTACTCACCAAGCAAGGCCGTCCGCAGGGGGCCCTGCGCGTCGCAGTGATCGGTGGCGGCTGCTCCGGTCTGCAATACAAGATGGATCTCGTCGATGGCCCCGTACCACGCGACATCCTCGTACCTTCCAAAGGAGTGAATATCGTAATCGATCCGAAGAGCGCTCTCTTTGTCAGCGGCTCTGAGCTGGACTACAGTGATGATCTGCAAAAAGGAGGCTTCAAAGTCACCAATCCCAATGCCGTTGCTCACTGCTCCTGTGGGGAGAGCTTTTCAGCTTAATAGGGATACTTTTGAAAATCTCCCGCTGAGACGCTGAGGCGCAGAAAAAAACTTCGATCCTCATTCCTTGAACAGCGATCTCCGCGCAATCCCATTTCTTTTCCTGAGTTCCTAATTTTTCATTCTAAAAAGTAAATGCTGCTCTTCAGTTCCGTCGTGAAATAGTAGATGCAAAAATGCCTAGACAATTTGGGCAGAGCCATAAACTCCATTGCCGTCCGCATCGTAGGAGCCAACTCTCTGGAGAAGTTTTCATGGTGGCCACAATCGGATTAACCGAACCGTCAACAGGACAATAGAGCGTGTCCTTGGTGGCCGCAGTCATTTCCGAAAAAGAGAACCGGACCTTGTGAAGCTCGGCAAGAAGTGGATCGCCTTCTTTGGAAAATGGGTGAGTGAGTTTTGAGCCAAAGTTCCAGAGACTCTGACTCCCGTCACTCTGGCTGGATTTTACCACATGTTTTCCCAGCGATAATTCGTTTCTAAGAAGGGTGTTCGATGAGAGGGCTTTCCTAAATCCGTAGAACTTCTCAGAAAATATTTTTCTAACCGTTGATCGGTTGATCCGCGATTTGATTCTGATTTCTTTGGCGGAAAGTGCCGAGTCATCCACCTTCAAGGCGGGAAGAAATCGCCTCACTCCTTTTGCATCGAGCACCTCGATAATCTGTTGTGCTGGTTCTGATCGCTTCAAAAGTGCCGCTAAAAACAATAGATCCTCGGTTTTGTGAAGCGACTGGTGATCCTTTGGGGATAAACACCGACTCCCTGGTACCCGTTTGAAATAGGGAGCCTTCCAATCAGACATGGCTAGAGACGGCAGCCGAAATATTCGGCGTGACTAGGAAATAGCTTCTTCATCCAATAAACCTTTCCTATCGGAGGTGACAGGATCTGTCATCACAGGGATATTTCGACATTCCGATGCAAAGGACAGCTCCTGTCATGGGGCAACCTTTATGAGAAGTGCATGGTCAATCGCTACCGTCAACTTGCCTTCATCATTTTTTTCTCATCAGAAATCATCTCATCTGGGATTGTTGCGAACCCGTCAAAGGTGGAAAATCAATCCCCAGAGAAAACCCTCCAGATCATCGTCGAAAATGAGGTTTATCTGAATGATCTCTGCGTTGTAAAACCGCAACGGATCATTGCAATACTGGCTAATCCTCGCACCGGGCGAATCGTCGCTATTGCCAGTCGCAAAAGTGGCAAGCCTTTGACTCCCGTCAACGCATACAAGGACGCCAATTCTTTCGAGTACAATCCAGGGGCAGTAATTGATGTGCTTTCTCAAGATACCCGCATCATTGCTGGGCTGGAAAGTTCAGTAACACCATTGCAGATGGTGATGGCTTACTGTGCCATAGCCAACGGGGGCCTTCAGCTAAAACCTTCTTTTGGTTCGGACTCAAAGAATAGAGACTTCTCTCACATCCGCATCCTCTCTCAAAAAGATGCCATAACACTTCAGAATTCCCTTCAGCAAAATGTGATGGGTTCAGACTCCTGCCTTCTCGCGAGGGTGAAGGGGATGGAGGTGGCGGGGATCGCGGGACAAAACAAGCTGAATCACTGGTTCGGAATTACCTCTTCAACAACAGCTTCCTTCATCGGATTTTTTCCTGCTGAACACCCCGAATATGTCTGCCTTATCATCGTCCAAGATGCTCATGTCTTGCCTAAATTCAACCGTGGAAGCTGGGTAGCTGCTCCTTGCTTTTCAAGTATTGCTGAAAAGACAAACTATCTGGCAAAGAAAACGGTCAGACATTTTTCAATCAAATGAAGATTAAAGAGATGATTCGTGATTTTTGCTGGGATCTCTGGCACTGGTTTTTCCCATTTTCAAGGATTTGTGCTGGGCGACGACTCAGGAGACCCGCCTATGAGACCACCCTGAAATATCCCCCGCTGCTTCTGGCGGAATATCTTTCTGACCCGCCAGACTGGTTTCATCCCATGAAACTAGTGAATCTATATCAGAAGAACCCCCTCATAAAAGACCCCCCTGAGTTTATCGAGGATCAGGCGATGGCTGGAGATGGGGAAGCAGCATTTCTTCTGGGACTGGCTCATTTAGTAGATGCCGATGACGCAGAGCTAAAAGATGCCGAACGATGGATCCACAGGGCGGCTTTGAATGGTCACACAGAGGCCCAGCTTTTCATGGCCTCCTGGAATCTGAGGCAAGGCCCTGATGGTTCAATCAACCCTGCGCTTGGCATCGAGTGGATCAGACGAGCAGCAGAGTCAGGCAATGTTGGTGCCCAGGTCAGCATGGCAGTCCTTTACGACAGAGGGCGTTACTTACCGCGAGATCCAAAGCGTGCATTTCGTTGGTATCATCGTGCCTACATCAATGGTGAGATAGGAGCAGAGGTCATCTCTACTAGATTACATGCAGGTTTCGGGGTCTGGAGAAACACCCGTGCTGCAAAGAAATGGTTTCGTCACGCCATCAAAGTTGAGGGATTTCCGGCTCAGAAAGCCGTTGTGAAGGCCAAGAAGGAAAGCAGTAACTTTCTCTCCTTGGAGGAACGAGCTTTCTCCATTTTCATCGAGTCAAACAGGCACCTCTACGCCCCAAATTGCTTAATCCGATAGCTTTTGAAAGGTTGGGTTAATAGGTCAAACACACAACCAGCGCAAAAATATGAATAAGAAAACATTGCTGTCTAGTCTTACAATAGGATTTTTAATTTCCCTTCAGGGGTGTGCACGGGATCACGATCCCAACGCAACGACGAATGTTCCGCTTGATACCGCTTTAAAAAGGGCCAGAACTCGAATGGCGTTATTTCTGGAAGGGAAAACGATTGGTCAGATCAATGAAAATGACTATGAGAGAGAAGAAATTGAGTATCAAAAACTGAAGAAAAAACGCCATGAATTGGATGAAGCTTTTTATAAGCAGCTTGGCCTGAACAGAGATGAAATCGTGGAGCCTCGTCCCGATGGACAACCTCAATAGAAAGAGCAACAATCCCCTTTATGACCGAAAATGAACTGAACTATTGCGCCCAAGTTGCAGCTAAAATCGAGAATGTGCGTAACTATCTTCAAGAGAATTGCCTCGGAGATCCTATTGATCCTTTGGAGTGGTTCACCTTCCTATCCTCCATCAAAGAGATTCAAGGGAACTTTAACAACGACCATGGCTTTATATCTACCTGGCTCGCAAAAAAGTACCTTTTGGAAAACTTTGAGATCTCCTTTGATGCGGCAGAAAAGCCCCAAGGGGCACCCGGCATCGACATTGATCTTGAGCTGTTAAATGGTGCCCGACTTGTGGCAGAGATCAAAACAACGGTTCCCTATCAAGAGAACGATTTTGGGAGCAATCAGAAAACGAGCTTAGAAAAAGACTTTAAAAAGCTCAGAGAAACCGAAGCGGATCACAAATTCATGCTTGTCACAGATCAGCGTGCTTTTCAGTTTCTTCAGAAGAAAAAATACTTGGAACAACTTCCTGGAGTACTGATCGTGCTTCTGACGACTGGAGAAGCATATCAAGTGCCTTTGGAGTGACTTGGGTGCTGGTATCTGTTAGATACCACGGCATGCCTGCTTCCAAAGAATCGGATTCCACAGAGAAGAAGGAAAAGGAGATCCATCAGGTTTCCACCAGGGCGCAGATAGAGCGACTCTACGGAATCGTTGCCAAGATTCAGAATAATGAGGCAGTCAATCTTACGGCACTTGCAATGGTTTTCGAGGTCAACACCCGAACCATTCAGAGGGACATCGAGTTTTTGAGGGATCGGTTGGGGGTTCCTATCGCCTTTGAGCGGAAGGAGAATCGGTATTTTATAGACGATGATTTCGCCCACATCCCACCGCTGGAGCTCAAAGATACAGATTATCTTTTGCTCTCTTTCCTTCAGCAGTGCCTTGCACCCTACGCCACCACGCAGATCGGAGCAGAGATGAACAAATCCTTTGAGCGTCTCTTCGGGGTTTTATCAGGTTCCAAGAAATGGAAAGAATGGGCCAAGGCTGTCCTCTTCCGATTTGAGAATCAACCACAGGGCACTCCCAAGGAGGTCAAGATTTTCAATGTCCTCTACCGTGCCATCTCGCAGCAGAAAGAGGTTAAGTTCTCCTACAAGGCCCTCAGAAAGCCCCCGACCGAGAAGCTTGTAAAACCGCTTCTCATGATGATGCAGAAGGGGCGTTGGTATCTCTACGGTGCTTCAGATAGTAGAAAAGGAATCACTCCTTTCTCCTTTAACAGGATTTCAGAGATCGAGATTACCAAGGTGAAGTTTTTGATGGACGGACTGCCTGACCCAAGGGCGATGCTTCATCACAGCTTTGGTGCCGTCATCAGTTCCGATCCTCCCTTTGATGTCGTCCTGGAATTTGAGAGCAAGGTCGTGGAGCGGATGAAGGAAACCATCTGGCATCCCGATCAGAAACTGGAAGATCTGCCAGAGGGGAGGGCCAGGCTCACCTTGCCTCTGAACAACACGATGGAAGTCGAGTCGTGGATTTTGAGCTGGGGGCCGTATGTTAAAGTTGTTGAACCAAAAGAGTTAGCTGAATCAGTTAGGGATACTGGGAAGAGAATTTCTGATCTCTATCAGATTTGGGGCTTGAATTTCCTAATAAAAAACGCTAAACTAACAAGTCAAAATAAAACACTGAAATTATATGAATAAATTTGATGAAAAAACATTAAGCCTAATTGAAATCGGTTTTATTCATATAGGCGATTGGATATTAGAAAATGAGTTTCCAATAATAAAAGATCTTACTAATCCAGAGGCTATAGTTGTTAAAAACAGCAAACCAGCGCTTTATGCGTTTATTGTTGATGGAGAATTAAAATATATTGGTAAGACTGCCCAAATACTTTTTCGCAGGTTGTACGGGTACATAAAACCTGGAAATACGACCGCCACGAATAAAAAGGTGCATTCATATATAAAAGAACTTCTTAAGAAGAAGCATACAGTAGTGGTTTTAGGGTTTTCGCCAGATATTCCACTATGTTATGGTGGATATAAGATTAATCTCCCCGCTGGACTGGAGGACATTCTCATCGAGAAAATGAATCCAGAATGGAATGGGCGGCAACCTAATACAGCTAAACCGGAGAGCGAAAGTGCTACCTATGAGCGTGAGGCAAATCCAGAAATAAACATCCCTATCCAGAGCGCCAACATCAGCCAGGTTGGATCTCCTACATTTAATATAGTTCTTGGACAAACTTACTATGATAAGGGATTTATGAATCCAGGGATTGATGTTGATAATTTCATTGGAGGAGATGGGGAGCCAATGCTCATTCATCTCGGTGATGTTAACCAAGATTCAGTCCGATCAATAATTAACCGAACAGCAACCCAAAATGGAACGGCTAGAATTAATCCTCGTGCTGCCGTTAGAGATTGGTTCCAGGAGAATTTCAGTATGGGGGAAACGGTCAAAGCCACTATAATTAATCCCAACGAAATTGTTCTTTCAAAGCCTTAAGTGGAATCATCCATGTCCAGACGACTCCTTGAATATTTGAACCAGGGGAGAGTACCGCTTTTTTCAAAGTGGCTTGACGCGATTGTCGGAGAACCAAGAATTGCTTGGTATCCCTCTGCTGGTCTTGACTTCGCTCCGCTGTTTTATCTTTCAGAATCTTTCAAGGCACTCAAACCGCAATATCAAATTCCTGACCCTCCTCAGATATTTCTATTCACTGACATATGGTTGGATGGCTACTTCAATAATCTTACGGCTGGAGACGAGCATCATGAGTTGCCAAATCAAAATTACGCCGAGGAATATCCGCCAGGAAAACTTGGTGCCCTTAAGAGAATTATCGATACAAAAACTGCTCAAGGCCCTATTGATACGAAATTTTTCTACAATGGAAAACGGGCTGTTTTTGAATACTCCCATGAGCCGGAGGAATTACCTGAATTGGAGGGGCTCGGCAGGGCTTGGTTTCTAACCCTTAAAGTGCATATCCTAGGGGAGGCAGTGTTCGAACAACCACTGATCTATGTTTTTGCAGATAATGCATCTTTTTGCTCGCAAGTGCTTTTTGAAAAACAGGCTAGCATTACTCACCTATGGTATAAAACAGGTATGGGAGCTCATGACTACTGGCTTGGCTATGTCCTGAAGCGCCTCCAAACCCAAGTCCTCTTCACAAGAGCAAATATGGGTTATCCTGGCGAAGGTCCCCTCGGGAGTGATATAGGGCTTTTCAATCCCAATGAAAACCTGTTTCCAAACGAGTCGCCTATGCACACACAAACCACTCTCCTAGGGAATGCGGAGGATGTGCCCAACATCTCTGAATGGAATGATTTTGGAGATGGTTGGTACACGAAAAAAATTCCTCTCGGTTAGACTGATCAAAAAAATCAATTATCGGAATACAGGCCGCTGTGCTTGGATAGTGATTCCGCTGCTTCATCGGAAAGATTCGTAAGGCTTTTCAGTATGAGTCTTCCCTTATGCTTGGAGAGGGATTCGGCAGCTACATTAGAAAGACTCTCAAGTGCGTTCATTCTGAGAATTCCTGTATGCCTGGAGAGAGATTCAGCCGCAGTATCGGAAAGGCTCGTGAGATCGTCGAAAACGAGAACTCCCTTGTGCTTAGAGAGTGCTTTTGCTACCGAATCAGAAAGTCTTCTAAGACCCAATCCGAGTGCTCCTCTATGCTTGGAGAGAGATTCAGCAGATGTGTTGGAAAGACTGCTGATTTTATCGAAAAAAAGATACCCCTTGTGTTTTGAGAGTGCTTTTGCAACAGGATCCGAAAGACTCGTAAGCCCCAAGCCAAGCGCCCCCTTGTGCCTGGAGAGAGATTCGGCGGCCACTTCTGAAATTTCCTTTAGATCCAGATAGAGAATAGATCCTTTGTGTTTGGAAAGTGATTCCACTGCTGCATCAGAAAGGCTCCGAAGGCCACCCAGCCAGAGAACCCCCTTATGCCTAGAGAGGGATTCTGCTGCTGCTTCGGAAAGACTCGTTACACCCAAACCAAGCCCCCCTTTGTGCTTAGAGAGAGATTCGGCAGCAGTATCGGAGAGACTCGTGAGGTCAAACAAAAGGAGATTCCCTTTGTGCTTAGAGAGTGACTCGGCTCCAGCATCGGAGAGGCTGGTGATACCAATCCCGATTTCCCCCTTGTGTTTGGAAAGAGATTCCGCTGCTGCATCAGAAAGCCTCCCAAGATTACAAAGCCAGAGAACACCTTTGTGCTTGGAAAGAAATTCGGTGGCTGTATCTGAAAGAATTGTAACTCCATCTAACCTGAGATCGCCATGATGCTTGGAGAGTGATTCTGCGGCCGCATCGGAAAGACTTGCCAATTTGCTCAACTGTTGAAATGCGGGTGATTCTTCCAGATCACCGGGGCTGGTATTTGCAAGCTGCGTGTTTAACTGTAGATCAGTTGCCTTCATCTGTTTTATTTTCATGATTCCACAATTTCAGATTTGGATGGACAGCCACTGTCATGAGCTCAAAAAAACCTGCTAAACCACATAGCCGTCTTTCCTGAGTTCTTAATTTTTCATTCTGCCCTTTGCATTTCCCTCATGGATCCTTTTGCACTTCTCGGCCTTCCTCGTCGCCCACTCCTCTCCGAGGATCAGATTGGCACTGCTTATCGGAAGCTCGCGGGAGCACTTCATCCCGATCAACCAGGTGGTGATGAGTCAAGGTTCAAAGAGCTTGGCGAAGCCGTTGCCACCTTGCGCGATCCCGCACGGCGACTCCGCGCCTTAATGGATGTCCCAACAGAAAATTCCCTGCCCTCACAAGCGGCGGATCTTTTCCCCCAAGTTGCCTCCATTCTTCATCATTCGGCTGAGTTGATTGAGAAACACTCCGTAGCCTCCCAACCTCTCTCGAAAGCCTTACTTGTCACTCCCTTAAAAGCTGTGGCGTTGGAACTCTCAACAACACTTGCCCAAGTCCGCGTATGGAAGGACTCACTCACTCAGGAAGTTGAGGAGCTGGATCGTCACTGGCCGGAATGCGAAACTGCGGGAGTTCCCCTTCTTGCCAATTCCTTCGCCTTCGCTGCTCGTTGGGAAGCAGAATTACGGGAGCGGGAGTTGGCTTTGATGCTCATTCTTTCGTAGCATTGCCCGATGATTGCAGGCATCGACCTTGGCACCACGAACTCCTTGATCGGAGTCTATGATAGCGGCTTCCCTACCCTCCTTGCAGACAACGAAGGACATCGCCTGACACCATCTGTGGTTTTTTATCCCGAAGAGGGAGAGCCGCTGGTAGGGCGTGAAGCACAACGCCAGCGATCCCTTCATCCCGAAAGAACGATCTCCTCAGTCAAACGCCTCATCGGGAGACGCCTTGGCGAGGAGGGAACAGAGCATCTCTCAGGCATGAAGGGGGCAGCAGCAGCTGTCACAATCGGAGAGTGTTCGTTTTCTCCCGAGGAAGTCTCCTCCGAGATCCTGAAGAAGCTCAAGTCGATTGCCGAAGCCCGTCTTGGTCTCGAAGTCACTCGCGCCGTTATCACCGTTCCTGCCTATTTTAATGACGCTCAACGCGCCGCCACGAAACGGGCTGGAGAATTTGCAGGCTTCACCGTGGAACGCATCGTGAGTGAACCGACAGCAGCAGCTCTCGCCTATGGGCTTGGGTCTCTGCAAGATCGCTCCAAGATCGCCGTCTATGATCTCGGTGGTGGCACCTTCGATCTCTCGATTCTCCAACTCGACAATGGAGTCTTTCAGGTGCTCTCCACGCATGGTGACACCCGACTTGGAGGCGATGATCTCGATGCGGCGATTGCAGCATTGATTAGCAGCAAAGCAAATTTTACCCCGACAGTAGAAATAGCAAAGATCCAACTCCTCGATGCCGCCCGCTCAGCGAAGGAAACTCTCTCCTCAGAAGAGACAACCATCATCCGCCTCCCCTTTCTGGAAGGAGGAAAGAGCATTGAGCTCTCTCTCAGCCGTACCGAAATCGAAGAGGTCTGCACTCCAATCCTCCAACGCACCCACACTCATTGCCTCCATGCACTGGAGGATGCGGGACTGAAAGCTGCTGATCTTGATGAAGTGATCCTCGTTGGCGGATCAACTAGAATGCCGCTCGTGCAGCAGATGGTCTCGGAGATTTTTGGCAGAGAAGCCAATCTCTCACAGCACCCCGATGAAGCCGTTGCCCTCGGAGCCATTCTCCAAGGAGCGATCCTCGAAGGGAATCTCCAGCATGTCGCACTTCTGGATATTACTCCCCTCTCCCTTGGCATCGAGACTTTCGGTGGACTGATGAATGTCATCATTCCTCGCAATACCACCATTCCGACCAAGGCCGGAGAAATGTTCACCAATGCCGTAGCAGGACAGAGTGGCATGAAGATCACGGTACTCCAAGGGGAACGCGAACTCGCTGCTGACAACTGGACTCTCGGTAACTTTGAAATACCCTTTGCCCCAGCACTGAAGGGATCGGCTCGAGTTGGAGTGCAATTTTCCCTTGATGCCAACGGCATCCTTCAAGTGCTCGCTCGTGATACAATGTCAGGCACAGAGAAGATCGTGGAGATCACCATTGCCGTGGAAGTCTCAGATGAGGCTGTCGAGGCCATGCTCGCAGGATCACTTGAACATGCCTTTGAGGATATGGATGCGCGGATCTTCACCGAGGCACGACTCAAGGCCGAAGAAATGTTGCCCGCAGTGGAAGCTGCGCTCTCGCAGCTAGGCTCCGAACTTTCACCGCAAGAGGTTTTAGAAATTCAGCAACAGGCCGCCGAAGTCTCGCTTGCCCTTGCTGCCAAAGAAACACTCCGCCTCAAGCAAGCCCTCACCGCACTCGACAACGCCACCCAAACCTTGGCCACGAAACTGATTGAAAAAGCGATGAAGTCATAGACCTCACCCTATCTCTTCCCATAAGCATCGACCAACCCTTCAGCCACTGCCTCAGAATATTCGCGATAAATACTGATCCGCTGTTTGCCAGCAATCAGCCGAGTCCCCTCGTAATCTCCAGCCAGAAGTCGTCGCAGCGTCTCCGGTTGGTTCATAAAATAGGGTTCCGTGACCACCACAGGGCCATCATGTTCTCGACTGAGAAGGAGATTCCGTGCAACGACATAAGGATTCCCCGCAATGGATCGAGTCGTCCTGCTATTCCCATATAACACGGGAGGGAACCCAGTCAGCTCGACCAGATGATTCGAGATAGAGAGTGCCCCACGAATCTCCGTCGGCGTGACATTCTGCAAAAGTTTGGTCAAAAGTCTTAGCCTTTCTCTAGGATCAGCCGTAATTTCCCTTCCCGTGTAGGCTCCTGAGACAAAGAGAATATTACGGTTAATCCTGGGAAGGTTGTCAAAATGTCTAGCCCCCGTCGCATCGAACTGAAGCACGATCGTGATGTCAGGAATGATGGTAGTGCGTGTTTTCTCGACCCGTGCCATCGCCTCCAGATTCTTGGTCAGGAGAACTTCGGCCACAATCCTTTGATAGACCGGTGAAGTCGCACGCACATTGGTAGTGCGAGAGCGAAAGGTCTTGGAGAGCAGATAAGCGTGATGAGCCAGCACCTGAGGAACAACCTGCTGCACCTCGGGCACAGTCAAAGAACAGACAGGCGTAGCTGTATCACGAGTGACAAAAACCTGCGCCCCCAGCAGCCTCAGCCGCTCGGCGAGAACCTTGGAAACAAGCAGATTCAGATCCCCCTCCTGAATTAATCCGAATCCTGGATAAAGCGTTGAGCGATCCTCCATCGCCCCCCATGCACCTCCGATATCAGCCGGATCAATCACAACGCGAAGACCAGCAAGAGGCTGCTTTGGCACTGATGTTATCGCAGCCACGGGAGTAGGAATCGGTGTCGGAACAGCGGATGGTAGAGGAACAGATGCGGATGTTTTCCCTGACGGAGTTGGGGCAAAAACAACCGTTACAGTCGTGGCTGGTGGATTCGTTGCACTCAAGATCACCACGGACTGATCGGTGATTTTCAAAAAGGGAGTCAAACTCCCCGTGGGATCAAAGACCTCCTTGAGCCGTTGTTCAAATTCCACTCGCGTCAGACTGCTACTAAATTGCTCCAGAGACTTCCACTCCTCCGGCGTAGGATCACGAATCAAATCCGTTGGCTGAACGACAGCAAAACCTACCGAAATCATGCTGAAAAACAGAATACCGATCCGTGAAAAAAATCGCATGATTGCTCATTGTAGCCAAAAACATGCCAGTGAAGAAATCTCTCAAATTCCCTTCGGAGAATTCTCCATCCCCACTGCCAGCATAAGAGTGGAGCGGGCGAAGGGATTGTATTCGCCTTGCTCCGCAAGGCTCACCGCTTTGCGGCTGACTCCGTCAGTACAACTCGGCCATCCCAAGACCTCGTTTCGAACCTAATTAAAAATCTCGGGTTCTCATCCCTTTTTCAAAAGGAGATCCATTTCAATGGCGAGCATTCTTTTACCCCACGCATAAGAGTGGAGCGGGCGAAGGGATTCGAATCCATACTCTAATTTCACCTCCGTGCATAACCATGCACCTTGGAGCATCTTAGAACACATCACATTTTTCGCAAAGTGCATGGAAATGCACCAAGATGAAATAATTTTGTCACAAATTGTCATAAAAAAAATTTGGCATTGGGCTACCCTAGCCACTCTGAGTTTTTAAGCTGATCTTCGGTTGAAATCCAAGGGGATTTGCCCCAAAGGACAATTTTCAATTTGTGCCTTAAAAAGGAAGGCATGGAAGCAGCATCAGCAATAACGCAATGCGATCATTGTCCCTTCTCAAGAGAGAAGAACAATGATGACCTTTTGACTTTGAAGCAGGCAGCAAAAAAAATTAAAAGCTCCATCCGCAAGCTTCAGCTGGAAAAGGCAGCAGGCTCAATCGCCTATGTAAAAATTGGGCGCCTCACACGATTCAGACCCTGTGATGTTGATGCATACATTCTCAGGAGACTCGTTCCCGCGCGGCGTAATACTCGCTAAATCTCACTTTAGATCACGACTTGCTTACTATTGGCTTGGTATTGGGGACAAAGGCTTCCCTCACCTTCTGAAAAACTGGGGAATAATCTGCAGGTATGAAAAACCTGCTCTTTATCACAGTACTTGCATTGCTTTGCTCTTGCACAACCGTGACCTATCCCAATGGCACTAGGGTGACCACGCCATATGTTGAACCTGTCTATTCGCCTACCTATGTACCCGTGTACGGATCACCTGGTAACCCCGTGCCTGTGGCCCCCTACTCTCCTCCTGGCACACCTGGAGCCTATTATGGTTATGTAGGGGGCTCTCCCCCATTAGTCGGACTCGGGGTAGGTTGGGGAAATTGGTGGAGAGGTTGGGGCTGGGGTGGAGGTGGTTGCTATGGAGGAAGCGGTAACAATTGGAATGGATGGAATGGTGGGTGCCACAATTACAACTCATGGCATCCATGCAATTCATATCAGGGTTACTCTGGATATAGGGGGTATCACTATGGACACTGATTCATTCACAGATGACTATCTGAAAGCTCTTTTATACTGAATTAGAGTCGGGGATCGACGGGTTCACTCTCCAAGGCAAGGACTCCAAAAACGCATTCATGAACACGTCGGAGTGGCTCGTGTTTCACAAAACGTTCCAGAGCTTCGATGCCAAGAGCGAATTCTCGGATTGCCAAAGATCGCTTCGCTCCCAGTCCTCTCGATTTGAGTCGTTCCAAATTGGCAGGTGCCGTGTACTCGGGTCCATAGATGATACGCAGATATTCACGGCCGCGGCATTTTACGGCTGGTTGAGTGATTCCCCTTCTTCCTTTTGCAATAAAGTCCAAAGGCTTTACCACCATACCTTCCCCTCCACTGGACGTCATCTCCTCCCACCAGGTAATGCCGCTTTGCTGACTCTCTTCATCGATCACATCAATGACCTTAGACGGAGTGGCGAGAAGGACATCCTTCGTAGAGTTATGAGTTCTAGAAGCTGCCTGAACAAGCCGTACGATCAATTCCATATGCCAGAGATGATCCTTGATGGAGTGAACGGCTCCTTCCGTGGCGAGAAAATGAAACGGTGCGAGTTTGAAATCATTGATTTCCTTAACCGGCCAGCAATACCGACGATAGGAATCTCGATAAAGAGCAGCCATTTCTAAACGGTTCCTTATTTGCGCCGCGAGCGCTTCAAAATCAGAGCCTCGATCTGCAACAGCTGATGTCACCGCTTCTGCGTGAGATAGACTGGATTGCGAAGCTGCCCCCACGGCGGCATACTGGGTGCGGATCAATTCTTGGGCTTTGGCTGACCAAGGCATGAGCTCGCAGTCGAGGCAGATCCAGTCAGTCTTTAATTCATCCCACAAACCCGCCTCATCCATGGCCGATCGCAGTATTCCCAAAAGCTGTGTTTCAACATCCCGGTCTTCAAAGAAACGTCTCCCAGTACGCGTATAAATGACGCCAAAGCCTTCTCCTTCAGCCGCAGCAATACCAAATCGTTTGAGGGCCACCGTCTCGTCTCGGCAGAGAACTACAACCGCACGCGATCCCATATGTTTCGCTTCACAGATAACCTTGGGTATTCCCTCTTGCCTATAATAAGCAAAAGCTTCAGAGGGATGTTCCAAGAGGTCGGGTAGCTTGGATGTCTCGCTCGGCGACATCGTCGGAGGGAGGTAGATGAGCCATTTCGGATTCACGGCAAATCGGCTCATCACTTCAAGTGCAGCAATGCTGTTCTCTACCCGGATGGTGATATTGGGTTGAAGCCGGGTGCTGATGATTCGCTTTCCAGTTACATCCGCAAGATCGAGCACATAGTCGTGCTGCTGTTGAGCGCTTAACGTCGGAGCCTGTTCCTCGATGGATATGAATGGTCGAGCAGGTTGAGCATAGGTGTGTCGGGCCGGTACGGAGATAATTTCCAGCTCGGGATAACGTAATGCGGTGAGCTTACCGCCAAAAACACAACCCGTATCAATGTCGATGGTGCGGTTAAGCCACTCCGCTTCAGGAACGGGAGTGTGCCCGTAAACCACCATTGCCCTGCCACGGTATTCTTGAGCCCAAGGATAGCGTATCGGTAGACCAAACTCGTCGGTCTCTCCGGTGGTTTCTCCAAAGAGGGCAAACTCGCGAACCTTACCCGAGCCGCGTCCCTGCATTACTTCCTTCATGCCGGCATGGGCCACGACCAACTTGCCGTCGTCAAAAACATAATGGCTGACAAGTTTGTCGATGAATTCGGCCGCGCACCGGCTGAATCCGCGGTAATGCTCCTCATAGGCTGTGAACTGCTCAAGCGACTCTCCCAAGCCATGTGTGGTCTGCACCTTCTTGCCCCAAATGGCTCGCATGAATTTGACATCATGGTTGCCAGGAACGGCCAGGGCCCATCCCTGCTCAACCATTCCCATCACCAGTCGCATGACTTCCGGGCTCTTGGGGCCGCGGTCAACCAGATCACCGACGAAAATCAGCTTCCTTCCTTCAGGGGGAAGATAGAGTCCTCCCTCGGTAGCTTTGTAGCCGAGCTTTTCCAGCAACTCGGTGAGTTCATCAAAGCATCCGTGAACATCCCCGATGATGTCAAAAGGTCCATGATCCGATTTGCGATCGTTCCAAAGGGGATCGCGTTGAAATTCAGCAGCCTCAACTTCCTCAAGAGAGTTTAGTATATGAACATGGCGGAAACCCTCCCTCTCCAAATTGCGAAGCGACTGGCGAAGTTGAGAACTCTGCTGTCGAACCACGTGGGAACCGAAAGTTCGGTCAGGACGAGTTCGGTTCCGCTCATGGCAAACTTTCTCCGGGAGGTTGAGCACGACTGCTACAGGTAAGCAGTGATACTCACGCGCTAGAGCAACCAGAGGTTTGCGAGCCTCCGGTTGTACATTGGTCGCATCAATGACCGTCAATTTTCCTGCAGCCAGCCGCTTGGCTGCAATGAAGTGCAGGACTTCAAAAGCATCCTTGGTAGCGGCTTGATTATTTTCATCATCACTGACAAGCCCACGGCAGTAGTCAGAGGACAAAATCTCCGTGTCTTTGAAATGCCTGCGGGCAAAAGTAGATTTCCCGGAGCCAGAGGGGCCGATCAGAACAACAAGAGAGAGATCTGGAATTTTGAAGGTCATTATTCTTTAGGCGGAGGCAAATACTCCCATTTGAGTGGGTGAACCCACCGTTGCATCCACTGGACCGATAGGGAGGAATTGGACGCTGTATCCGAAGCGTTCAGCAACACCTCCTGCCCATGACTGGAATTGTTCCCGTGTCCATTCGAAGCGGTGATCCTTATGGCGGAACTTGCCTGCTGGAAGGTTTTCAAATTTCACATTGTATTCCGCATTCGGAGTCGTGATGACGATGGTCTTCGGTTTGGCAAATTCAAAAAGAACTCGTTCAAAGGCATGCAGTCTTGGGGGATCCAAATGTTCAATCACTTCGACAACTGCCGCTGCATCAAATCCTGCAAGCCGTGCATCGCGATAACTCAGCGAACCGTGGATTAACTGAAGTCGTTTTCTCTTCATTTCCGGCATTCGGTCAAGGTGCAGTCGTTCCGCTGCAATCTCCAACCCTCGGTAAGATACATCCATGCCGACAATCTCGGTAAACGACTTCTCTTCTAGGAGCAGGCGGAGCAACTTCCCCTCTCCGCAGCCAAGATCGAGAATGCGAGTTGCACCACTGGCCTTGATCGCAGCCAGGACCGCACCGAGTCGCTGTTCATTTAAACTGATCTTTTCTTCAACCTTTTCCTCTTCCTGGGCATGAGCCAACTCAGTTTCATCGGGATCAATGGCTGAATCCTCCAGTAATTGAGCCAGGGCTTCACGGGTCAGATGCTTCTGGTATTTGAGATAACGGGTTACGATGGTCTCACGCTCGGGATGCTGAGCTAGCCAGCCTTCTCCTCGGCGCATCAACTTTTCGATTTCATCCTTACCCACCCAGTAGTGCTTGTCGTCGTCGAGAACGGGGATCAGCACATAAAGATGATTAAGCAAATCCTGCAGCCGTGTCGTGCCCTCCAGTTCTACCGTGTAATAAATACTCTCACCCCATTCTGAAAAATTGGGGTCGAGGGGCTGGCGCTCGGTAGTGACATTGTATCCGAGGGGCTCGAAGAGTTTGCGAAGGAGCACCTCGCCACCCCTGCATGGCAAAGAAGAGAGTTTTACAACAAATGGAAAGGTCACTTCCACAAGATCGGGACGATCTGCACTGCGTCCATTGAGTGCCGAACCCAAGACTTCCGCGATGGCCACACTCAGGAAGGAAGAGGCCACATACGGCCTGTCATTGACATACTGATCCAGCGCACTGGAATTACCGCCCGGTCCCTTCTTGCGGACGAGGCCAATAGGATCAACATCCAATAGAAGAGCAAGTTCGCACCGATCCGTTTCATTGACGGGATAAAAGACATACACTTTTCCAAAGCTCGAGTTGAAGCTCTGGAGCTTATCCGGGTGCTTGTGGAAGAGAAATCCCAGTTCGCCTGCCCGAGGGTGCTCTGTTGAGAGTGTAAGTAACATGAAAGGTGGGAATCTATATTAAGAATCGGGATGGTGAAAAGACATGCTCTGGGGACAAATCACTCCCTCACAAAGTTCGATTTCAAGGACTATTATTTTGCCATGGAATCGACCGCGTGCAATCAGGATGAACCGCAACGAATACTTTGGGAGACAACGCCAGAGAACATTCAGGTCATCAGGAGATTTCCTAAGCCGCATGACGATCTCTTTAAACTAGCGCAAAGTGTTCCTTATTGGTGGCAACTCGCCAATTCAGCTCCTGTTCTAGCTTTCATGGTGGCTAGATGCTGGTATTTTGACTCACTTCCAAGAACTGAATCTGAAAAGCGTGTTGGAGCGTATCTCCTCATGAAGCGCACTGCAATCTGTGATGTGCTGGGATTCCCAGACAATCCACGGACTCTTCGGCTTCTCTCTAAGTTTGAGATGGAAGCTGGAGGGCTCACCGCTATTACGATCCGCTATCTTAAGATACTGAGATTGCTATTGCGATGGGAGCCAATGGCATTCGAGATATTGGAACATGAAGATCAAATCCGGTGGCAAGAGCTGTATAAACTGGCTACGGGTACCGTTTGTCCTCCAGATCTGGGAACTGATGACCTAGGAAGTCAAGATTACTGGGATTCCCTTCCTCGTTGCGAATGGTTCTTCAAACTTCCAGCGTCAAAGCGTCATTGGTTAGTAGATCGTTGCTGTTCTCTGGCACGCAATGGGCAGCTTTTTAGTTTTACTCAGTATATATTCCTAGGAAATGTCAAACCGTTGCATCATTTCCGTAATGAGCGCAAGGCTCTCGCCTACATTGATGACTATCAACGGAAAATAACTCTGATCAGCCGCTCCATTGATGGACTCGATTACGGATCCTTTTGTTGGCCGGATCCTCCGATTCATGGAAACAGCATGATTAAACCAATCCTCTCATTGGAAGAACTCGAATCGGAGGGTGAAGAACTTCAGCACTGTATAGGATCCACCTATTACAAGGTCTCAATCTTACACGGTTACTACTATATTTATCGGATGGAGCTACCGTGCCGATGCACTATTGGAATTTTCTTCTATCGAGGTAAATGGGAGCTAAGGGAGGTGCGAGGAAAAAACAATGTAAAGATCAAGGAACCAGAAATTTTAACGGCATTGGAAAGCTGGCTTACTAACGCTCCAACCGTGGACACGCAGCGATCGCCTCGGCAAGATTACCTACAGTCGATTTCAAAGGTCTGCGGTCTTCCCTTACGATATTTTGGAAATCGGTAAGAGGATCGATCTGTCCTCCTATTCTCACATGTCACCAAAACTCGAAGCCAAACTTGTCTCAGACTATTCTGATTTTTTTGAACGAAGAGCGAAGTGTGATTCCATCGGTTATTTGTCGGGAATCTTAACTGAAGATCAATCCCATCAAAAAAACTGGAATTCAGTTGAGTGAACTCAGGATGTCCGATGTTTGTTGGTGCGATGACGGTTTGTATGACATCATCGATAATTTCTGCCATCTCACCAAGTGGACTCTCGACCACGCAAGACATGTCCAGTCTAAAAACGGCACGCTTTCAACCCACGGAGCACCTAAGTTGGAATTCGTCCAGATTAAGGAGAAGTTAGGAACTCTTTGTCTCTACTACAAACTCTGGCAGCCAGATTTCCATGATGAAGATAAGGATCCTCAGGACATCGAGAATCGGCTCCTGGAGATCACCAACCGGATCGGCGGCTACAGAGGCTTTGCCTATTTGCTCTCTTGCAAGACATGCGAGTTAACCGGAGCTTCAGGAAAGCTCCGAATTCATGGAGGTTTGTATAAAACCATCTCGCAGGCGAAAGCGGCGGAGTTGGGGTTTGAAGATCTCCCCCCTCGGAGCGTTGGCTCTTCAGTGAATGATTGATTGTGAACCAGTGCGAACTTTAGAAGCTGATGTTCCGATCAAGCGCCTTGCCCACCGTTGACCGAAGTGATACTGAAATCCCGCTGATAGGGTGATGCAGAGGATCAAGACGCTAACGCAGATTCCTCCATAGACCTTCCATGATCGATCAGGATCCTTGAGCAGTAATCGGATAAATCCATACAAGGTGAGCGAAGCGACGAGGCTACCAAGCCAGAGCTGGGGCATGGAAAACTGACCCCCTGAAAGATCATTAATCCAAGAAATCAGCGTCACTCCTGGCATCAGCAGCAGCAAGCAGATCGCTAAACCGAGGATGATGGCTAGGCCGATGATCTGTCCCACAGCTTCAGAGATTGTCTGAGTGATGCGTCTTGTGTTGTACACCATTCCATCATCCTCCAAACCCCATCCGGGCCTGAGATACATTCGCCTGCGCCTCTTCGGAGAAGACCTCGGCGAGGGAATAGTCTTCTTTCTGGGGAAGTGATTTTCCGAGATGAGCAGCAAGACGAGCGGCCTCTTTCGCGCTGAGTCGCTCAAATTTGCGATGGCAAATCAGTCTCCCTGGTCGCAAAAGAGCCTGATCGATGTCAGTGATCCTGCAATTGATCGTGCAGATGATTTGAAGACTCAGAAAATCCCCAAGCATTCCATCACTCAAATTCAGAAGCGCGCTCACCTCATCACGGTTATCGGAACCTCGTGTCATCAACACCCCGTCAGCATCCTCCAAAATAACGGAGAGTTTCTTGTCTGGATAACATCTTCGTTCATTTGCCCAAAATCCGATAAAGCTCGGTTTGGAAAGCACTCCCATACTGGAGGGAGGTATGAAATAAAATTGGTGAGTGTCGTTGAGCCTGCCCATGAGATGCCGAAGATAGGAGGTCTTGCCGGTTCCTGGTTGTCCTTCAAAGATCGAGAGCCCCTGTTTTTTAAGCCTTAGCTTTTCTTCAAAAATTTCGTGCCAAACTCTGGATCCGTCTGGGTATTGGCGATCCAAGTCGTCATTGCTGAGTAGTGTCTCGACTTCCAATGACACTCTTTGCCTCGAGATATCATTTCCTTCTGTTTTGATGAGAAAGAAACTGCCGCCCTCAGGTTTCTTGGGTTGTGCATATTCCATGATGAAATCATGCACAAGGCTCTTTACCCCATCATAGGTAGAGGAATAGCCACGGACTGTTTGAGCATCTCCGCTGATAAAGGATCGAGAGCCAAACTTAAAAATCACATTTTCCAGATTGTCTTCTTCCTTATTGGATCTTTCGCAAAAAGCCCGTATTGAACGCACGATAATTCCTTTATGTTCTTCAATAGCTCTATTGATATCCCAATTCCCCGTTGCCTCATAGGAATGCAAATCTTCTGCTCCAAAATCTAAAGCTATCGGCAGTGGAGCATAATTGTTTGATTCATCGCTTTGTCTTTGGGCAGAAAATGAGTTAATATAATGCTTGCTAGCAGGTCTTGAGTCCAAGACCTTCTCGCCTCCCGAAGGTTGCGGAGTATTTTGGTGATTTGAAATGTTGGTGATCATGTGTTGGATCATCCCATCAAAAATCCCTCCCTGCCACGGAGGGAACTGTCCCCACTTTTTGTCCTTGGAGAGATTGTCTGATCGTCTCCTTCCGGCTATCCATGAAGATATGGCATCCCCTCTCCAACAAGATCTTTCAACACTCGCATCCCTGGCCTACCGCCGCGATGAATGGCAGTCAGACCAAATAAGAAGGTACCATGCATTTTTGAAAAAGAAGGGAAAGAAGGCATTGGCCCCCATTGAGAATCTCTACCAGTGGATGCTCACCCCGTTCGCTCTATGGCCGATCAACATTCACTCGGTTCTGGTTGTCTGTCTGGACTGCATTGAAAAGGAACAACCCCTTGATGAGGAGATGCAGTTCCTACTGGATCATCTAGCTCCTGTACCTTCTTCAGAAGTCTGCAAGGTGGTTTCTGAGCATGAGCATCTGGTCTGGAAAGGAGAATATGAGTCCTTGGTAAAAACGACTGCCAAGTTCAATTCCATTCAAAAGGATGCAGAGCGCAATCCTGAGATTCTCAAGGAATGGGAAACGTTCAAGTTCCACTGGGATGTCTCAAAATTTGCTGATCACAAGGGAGTGATCCGCAGATCTCTCACAGCGGAGAGAAATCTTCGCGAGACATTCGATGTGGATTGGGAGGATCCGAAAGCACATTTTCAGGCAGCGTTTGACCTGTTTTGCCACCGATGGAATCTCTATGGGATGGAATATGACAAGCCCCTGGTGATGAAGCTTTCTGTTAATCTGACAGCCTTTGGGACAATGGTCTTTATTCCAGCCTACTGGTCGTTTGATTCCAAGCGGGATGTCAAATGGGATTCCGTCAAAAAACTCCACCGGGAACGAGCCTTGAAAAAACAAGGGGAATCACTTGCAGAGAGTCATGAGGAACGCCGTACTTGGGCAGCTAAACTCAGAAAGCTCGATGCTGAGGCCAAGCAGAGAAAACTCAAAGGGGAAGCACTCCACATGTTTATCTCCAAGGGCTTGGGGTGGGTTGACCGGACAGATACGGCAAAAAGGGCAGCAAGATTAAGGAAGGAGTTTCCTGAGGAGAGATAAATGATGCGAGGGTGACTCCAAGTTGCCTTTTCATGTGAAACAGTCTATGTTTCACGCGAGATATGAAAACTGCCACCGTTCGGGATTTAAGACTTCATTTTCCTCAAGTCGAGGGCTGGCTTGCCGAGGGTGAACCCATAGCCATTACCAAATCAGGCAAACTGATCGCCACGCTTATCAAAGCTGAACCAACCCACGAGAAGTCACCTTCCGCCATTTTTGCGCAACGCTTCGGAACTCCCTCTGCTCGTTCAAAGAAGACGACTCGCCTCACTCAAATGCTGATTGAAGATCGAGGCCAATGACTTACTGCGACTCCTCATTCCTGACCTCGCTTTATGTCTCTTCGGATATTTTTCATCCCCAGGCACGCAAGGCAGCATCACAGTTCACCATCCCGATTCCTTACACCCTTTTGAATGAACTGGAGTTTATGAATGTACTCCAGCGTGGACTTGGTACTGATTCTCTGGATCAGGCAACACATGATTTCATCCTTCGAGAAATTGCCGCAGATGAGGCTAGTGGCTTGCTGAAACGCACCTCTCTCAATCAGATCAAACTCTACGAGAAAGCAGGATTTTTATCCAAAAAACATACGCCCTCGCTGGCCTGCCGAGCACTGGACATCCTTCATGTGGCTTCCGCTCTCATTCTTGGAGCCAAGAGATTTGCTAGCTTCGATCGCCGGCAACGCAAACTGGCACAAGCTGTTGATTTGGTTCTTGTGCCTCACACACTTCCAAAGGGGGGCTAGATCCAGCGGATGCGCTTTGTTTTGACATCATAGATGATCCCTCGGAATACCCCGTAGTCGGCACCGACATTCAGTGAGGGTATCCCGTGGATGAGCTGTTCTTCTATGCGCCAATGAGTATGCCCGCACATCAGGAGTTCGACATTGGCGGCTCTTTTCTCAATCTCATTGCCGACTAGGGAATTGCCGGCATAGGCGGTAAAAATATCGTTGTAGGTTCCTGATTTAGGATGACCGTTGAGTTGAGGCCAAGGGCAAGTGTGGGTGGCCACTAGAACTCGTTTCTTGTCTTCAATGGCCTGATCAAGGCGATTGGTAATACCGTCCGCCTGGGCACGGGCATTTATTTTCAAGAACTCACCGCACCGTGGAATGTGCCGAAAATCATTCCAGCGATCTCCTGCCAGATAGACATCTCTAGTAACCCGTTTCCCATCGAGTCGTAGATTCGGCCAGGCAAGTCCGAGATCGAAATGACCGTATCCTCCGACGATGGCGATTTCCCCCCAACTTGCATTTTCACGATCCAGAAGAATCACATCATTGGCACGACATGGCTTTTCCCAAAACTCAGTGATGGTGTTTTCAAGAAGATGAAAATCCATGCCAGGGACATTTCCTGTCCAGAAATCGTGATTACCCAGCGTCACGGCAAGGGGACGATCCCCCACAGCCTTGCGTATCTGAGGAATGTGGATCGCTGCTTTTGAAGGAACCGAAAGATCCCCTGCGATCACTACTGCATCTGGTTGCTCCTCTTCTACTCGCTCCTCAAGCTCGGAGAGAATATCGCGCCACCGGACTGAGAGCGCATCGACATTCACATGAAGATCAGCAGTGAAGAGGATTGTCCGTATTTTCATTGAGAAAGATGCAGTTGGATCGAATGCACCCTTCCATTCCGGAGAGTAACGAATGATGAGCAGACGATGTATTACCTACTCTCAGCACAGACTATGCAGCTCTGGAATTTACTTTCTTCCCTTTGATGTCGTAGGTGTCAATCCAACTCCCTTTTTTGAAAATGATCGTACTACCGGAAACACTTCGAAAATCTCCAGCTGTTGAAACAGCAAGATCATTCAACTTCTTTCCCTTCTCATCATGGATAGCATACCAACTGCCTTTCTTGAAAACAATGATGTCACCACTATATCCACAAAGTTCGCCGAGTGTAGATACAGAGAGATCTTGTGTCTTTTTTCCGCTGCCGTCGAAGATTTGATACCAGCTGCCTTTCTGTTGAATATCTGAAATTGCCATTTTGTTTTTGGGTTTATAGTTGATTTTTTAGATCAAGCGCAGCAATCCAAGTCTTGCTCTCAAATGACAGGAGCAAATCGTACAAGTTCTCTTGGGCTATGACAGGTCATTGATTGGGGACAATCCCTTCCCTTCCTGTCGATTTACCGATTGCCGGATTTCTATCCCTTCAACAACTCGAAGTCCCTTAACCCAAAAGATCGGAATCCTGCGTCAAAGGAGGTCAGGCTGATTGCTGAGGCCTCTGCTAATGCTGCAAGCCACGCATCCGTCCAGAGATTGGGTGATGCAGAACGCCCTTTCACAAAACAACGGAAATGAATCTCATGCGCCTGCTGAGGTTCAGGGAGCCAGAGAGTGCGCGGATCTTCCTCAAATTGATCCCAGGCTTCAAGAGCCTCTTCCGGTGACACGGGCGAGCCTTCCATCGCCATTTTATTGGTCAGGAGACGAAGAATGCCGAGTCTGACAGGGAGAGAGAGCGCAACTGATTGCTCCTCCCTTTTTCTCCACCATCTCCATGCAGCGGCATGATGGGCATGGTTCTCCACCAGAATGGCAAAGACCACATTCACATCTACTAAACTTGTCATCGTGATTTACTCAGTTCCTCGTTCTCAAGAATTGCACCCAGCTCTGCATTACTACGGACAGGAATGCGCTTCCCCTTCGCCATTGCAATAGGGGGTCTCTCCATGCGATTGGAGTGAGAACTAGGAGCATTCACGGCTCTATCAAGAGCCTCGGTGAAAAACTCCTTCAACGAGATGCCCTTTTGGTTGGCGAGAGTCTTGGCCACACGAAAAAGCGGATCTGGAAGCTCAATTGTCGTTCGCATACATAAATATGCGCATAGATTTAATGTTCTGTCAACAAGGCGATAAATTGCCTTTCTTTCAATTATGCCGTCACCTCTCTAGCTCTGAATGGCCTAATCATACTAGTCCTCAGACTTATTGAATGTCCACGCAACGGCCTCCTTAGGGGGGGCTGCAGGTAGGAGGCACTCTGAGGAAGTAGCTTTTAAAGCTGAGACCATCCGGAACCTAGCCTAATCGCATCATCATGCCGTCGTGGTTCACTTGAGCATCCTCACCGAATGTCGCTATTGCTTCCCTGACGCAAAGTCTTCCCTCGTTTTCGTGCGTTGAACTGAGAAGCTCAATCATGACGAAGCGAATGGGGACAATCGATTCTCTTCAAATATGACAAACACGGTGCATGCATCGATTTGCTGGAAGAATTTAAACTTAATGATCGTGGTTCACACGTTTCCGTCGAGACTGTCCAGATCAATCAGAATCTCACGATCTTCGGCTCCAGCTCTGGGGCCCAGAATACCGCGCCTCTCTAAGATTTCCATAATCCGAAAAGCAACTGCATAACCGAGCTTGAGTCGTCGTTGGAGCATTGAAAAACATGATCTCCGTTCGTGTCGGATGATTTCGATACTTTTCTTTACGAGCTCTTCCTCTTCGGCGGTGAGATCCACTTCTGGATTATTAATGCTCAAAAGTTTCGCCGAGATGCTCGGATCGAAGACCGGTTTGGCCTGGATGGCAAGATTGGCCACGATGCGATGGGTTTCCTCATCAGTAACCAGCACACCCTGGCCTCGAATGACCTTGGCATTACCGGGGGGACGATAAAGCATATCGCCCTTGCCGAGGTGGTTCTCGGCTCCATTCATATCGAGTATGATGTGACTATCGAGTTCGGAGGCCACCTGGAAGGCGATGCGCGAGGGAATATTCGCCCTCATGATCCCAGTAACAACGCTGGAACGAGGGGTCTGCGTGGCCACAATCATATGGATTCCGGCGGAACGCGCCTTCTGGGTGATCCGGGCGATCGCACCCTCTACATCGGCGGGCGCCGTCTGCATGAGATAGGCCAACTCATCAATGATCACAACAATGAACGGCATCTGGTCTGGAATGACCAGGTCGTCTTCGGGCTTCAGGGGAAGTTCGGGTGTAATCTCCCCACACTCGCCATAAGTTTGCTTTTTAGAGCATGAATCGGTCTCGGATTTCAATAACTCCCCGTTAGTGTTCTCCGCGCAGGGAACTGTCCCATCAAAGGGCTGCGGAGCCTTCTCTTGCTTGGGGCGACTGTTGAATTGGCTGATATTGTTTACCCCCTCTACTTCGGCGAAGATGGCGTAGCGACGCTCCATTTCCTCTATGACCCAGCACAGGGCATATAACACCTTCCTCAGTTCTCTGATAACTGGTGTCAGCAGATGGGGAAGATCATTGTAGACCTGCATCTCGACAACCTTCGGATCGATTAGGATAAATCGAAGCGTCTCGGGCGTGTGTTTGAAAATAAGGCTGGTAATGATGGAGTTGATGCAAACGCTCTCACCTCTGCCACAAGCGCCTGCGATGAGCAGGTGGGGCATTCTTGCCAGATCGGCGATGATCGCGTGACCGTAGACATCCTTGCCAAGAGCCAGAGGCAATGCTGCCTTGGTCGACTCCCAAACTTCGCTTTCAAAAATCTCGCTTATCGGAACATCTTTCATTCTTGAATTTTCTGCCCTATACGCCCCCCAATCTGAAAGGACTTCAAATGGGGACAATTCGCGGGCTGGATAGATTGACCTCTCTGGTTCATCCTGCCGTTTCATTCCATCTCCATATGACCATTCTCTCCAAATCCAAGATCATTGCTTTCCGGCAGTGCCCGAAGCGGCTCTGGCTGGAAATTCACCGGCCTGAGTTGAAGGAGGTGAGTGATTCCTCAGAGACAGCCTTTCAAGTCGGCTATGAGGTGGGTGAAGTCGCACGGAGGATTTACGATCCGAATGGAGAGGGTGCGATGCTAGATGTGGAATCCGAGGGTGTTGACGGTGCTATTTCCAGAACCGCTGAGCTTCTTGCCACGACACGCACTCCCATCTTTGAGGCAGGTTTTGAGGCAGCAGGAGGCCGGGCCTTTGCCGATGTCCTACTCCCTGATGAGAAGAATGGTAAACCAGCCTGGCGGATGATCGAGGTGAAATCATCTGCTAGTGTGAAGGACTACCACCATGATGACATTGCCGTTCAGGCGCACATTGCCCGTTCATCTGGAATTCCTCTCACCTCGGTATCACTCGCCCATGTGGACAGCAGTTGGGTCTATCCTGGAGGAGGAGAATACAACGGTCTTCTGACCGAGAATGACCTCACCGAGGAAGCCTTTGCTCGAAGTGCGGAAGTGGACGAATGGATCTCGCAGGCTCAGACCGTAGCTGCATTACCAGAGGAACCCTCAGTCGAGACAGGGCCGCAATGCTCCTCCCCTTATGAATGCAGTTTCTGTAACTACTGCTACCGGGATCAGGTCACGCCAGAATATCCGCTCTCAGGACTACCACATTTCAGAAAACGCGATCTTTGTGAAGAACTGGGAATCGAGGATCTCCGTGAAGTTCCCGATCATCTTCTCAATGAAAAGCAGAAGCGGGTGAAGGATCACACCATCTCCGGGACACCCTATTTCGATGCTGAAGGAGCCAAGGAAGCCCTGGCACCGTACGGATTTCCGGCTCGATTTCTCGATTTTGAAAGTGCTCAATTCCCTGTTCCAATCTGGGCCGGAACCCGCCCATACCAACAGATTCCTTTCCAATTCAGCCTCCACACCCTGCACGAATCAGGTTCCGTAGATCATAGCGCTTTTCTGGATCTCTCAGGAAATCTTCCGACCTACGACTTCAGCAAAACTCTCCTTAACGCCTGCGGAGGAGAAGGACCCATTTTCGTATACTCCCATTTCGAAAAGAAGATCATCAATGCGATGATTACCCGATACCCTGAGTTCTCCGAACCTCTTCAGGACATCATTCGACGGATTGTCGACCTGCTACCCATCGCCCGTAATCACTACTACCACCCGAGCCAACTTGGCAAATGGGGCATCAAATCGGTACTCCCGGCAGTCTGCCCTGATTTAAGTTACGGCGATCTGGAAGGTGTTCAGGATGGCATGGCTGCAATGACCATCTTTCGCGATGCCATCCATCCAAACACTGATCCCGCTAGGCGTTCAGAAATCGAGGAGCAGCTTTTGGAATACTGCAAACTCGACACGATTGCGATGGTGAGACTGTGGGAGTTTTTTAGGGGGAGTAAGTAGAAAATTACCAAACTAGGCTCAATTTATGGAAAGCAGTGAATTCTACTGCCGGGTTAAATATTTCTTCATCTCATCAGCTGGTTAATCTGCAACGTGGTATACCATTTACGGTATATCTCAGCAGTTCGCCTTAGAATAATACTACAAATGGCATCAGCATTGGTATTATCCGAAATGTTTGTAGAAGTTGGCTGCATCATCTCCCAAACATCAGGTAAAACAAAAGAATCACCCCTTGTATTTTCTTGGGCTAGCTTAACAATGGGGTGTGTATCGCCGTCACTTCGGTTACGGGAGAGTTCTTCTATACGCTTATTTCCAATTGTGTTGTTCCAATCTCGGTACTTCTCGCTCACATACCACTTACGATAAGATGAGGGGTAGATATGATCCACATCCCATGGGCTATCAATATCCTTAAGAACCAGATCCCATTGCTGAAAGTTCTTAAACTTTTCTTCTATAAATTCACGTTGGGCAAACAAAAGCGCATTCAGACATTTGCTTAGATTGTTAATAAATCTACGCACACTTTCCTGGGATATTAGTTCAACATCTGAGGACTTTTCTTCCGCAATAGGTATGTGCTTGTAGTTATTATATATAGGATGTTTGGGGCACGTAGACCCCAGGTTTTCCCAATCATATTTAGGATTTGTTCCTATCGTCTCATGTAAAAAATCATTAAGGTCATCTGGGTTCGGAAAAAGAGGCATAGGATTTTCATCTCTTATAAAAAGCACACGGATAGTTTCTGGACTCCAGAATTCTTCGTCAGGACGAGATTTTGCAGCCTCCATCCATTGTCGGAAGTTTTCTTTTTTTTCTTTAGCATCCCCGCCAAACCATGAAAGGGCAGTTGTTACGGCAATTAGCAGCCTATGCTCGGTGCTTTCAATCTGTAACTCACCTCCACGGTGGAGCCAATATAGAATTGCTAAAAAAACATCTGGAGATTCGTTGAGAGTACGCGTGGCTAATGCGGGCGGAAGTCTGTAGGAATGACTTCCAATTAGCAGATTTTGTGCAGTAGCAACGATTTTAGCAACTTGTTGATCAATAAATGCTTCAAGTCGCTCTTTAAATCCAATATCAGATAGCATTGATTTAAAATCCCGCAGAGAAATATCCTTATACAATTTAGAATGGTCGCCTTCTGCAGCGACTAGCCTCACAAGAAGAGAAAATAGTCTTGATGGAGCCATAAAACCGGCCGCTGCACTTTCGACTGCATCTTTTGCCTTAGGGAATATCGATTTAAAAAGAGAAAAAATTAGTTCTTCTCCTTGTAATGGAATTCCCCCCGTATTTAAGCGCACAAATAAGATTGAGTTATCCTTAGCATCGGTACGGTCATTCTCTAGTATTCGAGAACTCAAATAGTTCAGATTGACACTATACTTCTTCAGAGAGAAACATGATTCACGAAATGAAGAAAAATGAGATAAAGGTAGTTTTCCTAGCTCAACTTCATACTTTGAGCGCCAGCTCAACGGCAAAAGTTTACAATTTTCCTGCAGTGATGATTTAAAGCGATCGTCGTTATCTGGATTAGCGAAGGAGCACTCCAAGACAAAGGAGAGCGGAACAGCGAGATTTGCTTTCCATGGAAACACATCTTTTAGTGGAAAGTCTGTATACGATGATTTATTGAGATCCGAGGAAAAGGCAGAGAGAGCACAACTTCTGAGTGGGTGCGATAGTACACGTCCTGATTCGCTATACCCCCAAGGATGGGATTGGGTAACTAAATATGGGTAAAAGAGTTTCTCCTCATCATTTCCAACTTTTGGAAGAAGATCTATCCACAGAGTGGGTATTACCTTTAAAGACCATCCTTCCTTATCATTGTTACTTCCAATGTTTGAATGTCCATTCCAAGGGTTGTAAAATCCCATGGCAATGCTGGTCGCTCTTTGTTGTCCGTCGAGGAGCCAGAATTGGTCTGAACTGTTGGACGGCGAGTCGCTATCCCCAATCTCCGAAAGGAGCAATGATCCGATAGGAAACCCTCTTAGCATGGAATCCCAGAGATTGATGATTCTAGGAGGATCCCAGACGAATCCTCTCTGCAATTTTGGAAGATTCACTTGCAAATTTCTAGGAGCACCTGGATCTAATTGCCAATTAGCAATTTCTCGAAGTCCGACACTTAGGGGCTTGGATGTCATAGGTAATAAATAATCGGCAGATCCGTGAATGTGTAAATTAAAGCACCTGTGTTTCTGAAAAATTGTATAGCTAGAGGTTATCCTCACATTGAAGGGATCCATTTTCTTGTAATGTGCAAACAAATGCGAATTCCTCAATATCCGGATATTTATCCTTCAGACCGCTATTCCAAATTTCATTATATGACATCTTGATGGAATTTTTTATAGCATCCGGATATTTCTCATATAATTCTTTTGCCCATATAAGAACAAACAATTGACTGTTATCTAAATCAAAAGATAAAGGAATAAAACTCATTTTCCCGGAATATTGATTAGTTTCGGAATCAACCGAAAACCCGCAATCATATAATTTGCCAATTTTTAATTGAATTTGAGATTTTAACACTGAATCTACATGTGAAGAACACTCACGGTGAATCCAATTTTCAATACTTCCCTTTGTTGCGAGTTCTTCATTATCGTCATTCATTTCACGATTCACCTCAGGTTCGCATCCAATCTCGTTTAATTTATTTTTCGATTTTTGAATGACCATTTTAATTCTGCTGTCTAAGGCAATACACTTATATAATGCCCCCTCATTTAATCGAGATAATTTATCATTTATTATTTCGTTATCTTCCTCAATTCCTTGAAAATGAAACTCAAATCCCTCAGTTAAATCCCGAATAGCTTCATCGTAGGAGTTTGGTTTATCTTCATCAACTTCTATCCTGTCAATGAAGTCTTCAACTTCGTCTAGTCGGCGCTGAAGTGCTTCAATTAGCGGGTGCATTTATCCACCTACAGTTTCAGCTTCCGCTGCTACTTCCCTGTACCCTTGCAAGTCGGGCAGACGAGCTTCTTATCACCACCACAAGAATGGCAGGCTTTACCATTAACCGTACACCGTCCCTGACAGACAGGGCATGTGATTGTTTTGTTTCCTTTGCATGTGTTGCAGGCCATATAATTCGGTGTTTAGGGTTTATTTAGTCAATTAAAGGGAAAGAAATTACACAACATTCAAAGCCTTGAAAATCTGGTGATGGTAATCCACATCATATCCAACCGATGGATGATGTACTCCAATAAGCCGGATTCTTTGATCGCCGTAAGGATAATCGTAATACGAAAAAAAAAGCTCATCATTTATCGTAAGCCCATCTCCCTTAATGGCTTCACCAAAACCCCAATCATTCGGGAGGGCCTCCCAAACTTTGCTTCCCCAACAAATAACAACTTCGGGTTTATGCTTGTCTAACAACTCCCGAAACGCATCGAAATGGTGTTTCGCTTTATAGTCATAGTTCGCTGCACTTTGTGGATTTTCGCCTGCAACTTCCTGCAGAAAATTATAAAAGATAACTGAGTCAAAAAACGTCACCCGATTTTCTTGGGTCGATTTTCCTCCGATAATACTATTGATAAATGTTGAGAATGTTTTTTTCCAATGACCGTCGCAATCCTCGTTAAGGTAGTCGTGTACCACCTCGTTTGTAAAATCACCTAAATCATCGTCAATACTCGGGTTGTCGAGGTAATGTGAACCTCCCAAAATGAAAGTCCGCTTGTGGAACATGAAGGTGTTGCAGCCATATGCCCTGCCGATCCATGGTTTGAATACGATATTGGAATTCACGGGTAGTTGTTTTTAAATTTTGGAGTTAGCATTTCTCTGCTGCAAAAGGGGTTGGATGACAATAAAGGGCTTTTGTTCTGTGACTGTCAAGTTGCCACCCACGGTTTCTGTTTGATTCATGAATCTCGAAGAAACCCGCATCTGCACGAATACGATAGCCCTTCCAGAATCCCTCCTCCTAATCGGATAGGATTGAAGCAACTTCCAGTTAATCGTGTGGCGTTCTCCCTTGGGTCGAAGCCAGAACCACCAAAGAAAGGAGATCGGCCACCCTGTCAAAAGTACCAACAAGATTGCAGTCCATCCCTTCTTCCCACGCTGCTCTGAATCCCGATACAGCCAAACGAACGAGGAAATGGAAAAGTAGATGATGCCAACAATCAGTGGCACCACCATAATCGCCGGTTCAGAAAACCGAATTCCGTGAAACTCAATTGAGAGTGGAGTCATTAAGGAAGTAGTCATCACTCAATCTTCCTCGCATGTTTGATATCCACGCCATCCGTTCCTTTTCTGAGGAAAGTCGGCACATCAAGATCTTCACTACTATCTCGTGAGAGATTTTTCACTGGATCTCTCTCTTTTCTCAGGGCCGAGAGATAATCACCATTTGAGCGAAACTCCCTTTTTGGCTCAGGCTTTCTGTCTGATTCCTTTATGCGGTCCAGGGATTGGGAGGTGCCATGAGTGCATTTCATTGCATATTTTGTAATGCCGATAGCCGTGGTGTACGCGGGGTTCTTGATGATTTTATTCAAACCGCTCACATACCTGGCATGGCCGAGTTTCACCGGCACTTTGAAAACCTGTGAAGCTAGCTCTGCAAAGCCTTGTAATTGAGACGCTCCACCTGTAAGTACGACTTCAGCAACTCGATCAATGTCGCCTTCCTCAATACTATTTACATCATAGTTAAAGGCCTCATCGCGGATCGTTTCAAAAATCTCGCGAACCCGGAGGAAAATAATCGTGTCTAGTGAATGTCGGTCAATTTCGTAATCAGGGAGACCATCCTCCTGTTTCAAAATGATGGTTTCACTTGCTGAGTTCACTGACTGCCCAACGGCCCCCTCCTGGATTTTGAGACATTCTGCCTTTGCAATCGGTAACCTCAACCCAATGGATATATCATTGGTGATGTGATCGCCTCCAACTGCCAATACCCCGCTATTGAAGAAAGCTCCTTCGTAGCGTAGTAAATAATCTGTGGTTCCCCCACCGAGATCGATCACTAGCGTCACCTCTTCTGGATTCAACTGCTCGCCATTAGTAAATATGGCTGCGTTGCAGGCCAGGGAACTTGGAACGAGGTTCGCAACTTCAAGCCGAAGGGACTTCATGCAGTCGAGAGTTCTTTGAAATCGGCTTCGGTTCCCATAGATGATATGAAATGCAGCCTTGAGACAGGTTTCCCCAAAATATTCAGCCGACACAGCATGATCTTGATAATCTATGTTCGTATTCAAAAACTCGCAGACAGAGTCACACTGTATGGCTTGGATAACGATGTTGGCTCCAGGGAGCACTACATCCCAAGCCATTTGCTCAACTGTAATGGTATCTACCAATGAGATTTGATGAGGTGCCTTCGGAAAAATAAGGTTGGCCCGAGACATGAAGCTCTGAATGTGAGATCCGCTTACAGCAACTGATACCTTCTTAATCTCTATCCCGCTACTGGCCTCAGCCTCACGAATTGCCATGCGGATACACTCGGCTGCGGCAACGGGATCAACGATCTCCCCTTTTCGGACACCGCGTGATGGAGTCTCGCCGATACCCAAGATCCTGAGAGTGTCATCGCTCATTCCTTCAGCCACACAGACACAGATCTTCGATGTCCCGATCTCAAGCCCGACATGGATCTGATTGCTCGTCACATTTTGGCTGCTATTACTGAACCTCTCCGCGCTCTTCATAGCAGCAGTAATCTCAGCCTCTCCGACTGGATTGGCCGAATGGACAGCCCATTCCGGCATGGGGATTTTATCTTCAAAAACAAGTCGCTCGATCTCGGAGGCCACATCATGTCCATCAAGTTCCGTCCCAAGATCGTGGTCGAAAGAGATGAAGGAGACCTCTCCCTTGCGGAGAATCGTCAGGGCCTCCTCGGCGGTCTTTACCCAGATCGCCTCAGCTCTTCCGTGATCCTTGGGATCTCTGATGTCATCAAGCCAGAGTTGCATGGTGATAGGTTGTTCAGTTTAGGAACTGGATTTCCTTCAAGACCCGAATGGCAACGGTCTTGTTGTATTCCCGAACCATCCCGCCCAGGCGAAAGATGTCGATGAACCACCAAAAGAGAAACCCTCCAAAGGTTATCCAGAAGAGAAGATTCATCCAAACCTTGCCGAGATAGAAATAATGCCAACTGGGAAAAATCCACAGCAGCACGAAAGCCATGAGGGTGGATTTCTTCTTCTTTTTGAATTCCGTAAGGAATGCCTCCTGAGTCAGCTCATCCATGCTGGAGAGCTTGCGAAGCACTGCTTCCGAGAGCTGGTTTCTGATGTTGTCGGGTATGCTGATCATGCGGATGATCTTTCACCGGACACTCCTTCTCAGCTAGGGAAGCGATTGGGGACAATTCCCCTCCTCTATCTGTATATCCTCTATTTTTGTAGAATGCTTCGAACCTGCACAAGTATTCCAGGTGGTTTAAGACCCATCTCTAAAAAGACTAAAGCCTGACTTGCAGCTTTAATCTCCCTCTGAAGGTCATTGAGGCGCTCAGCAACAAACTTTTGTAGTTCGTCATTTTTGTATCCTAGGCCAAGACCCAAAAGCTGACCTTTCACATCTGCGACAATACTATCGACTGATCGTTCCTGTGCATGACCCATAATGGTCATAAACACAATATTCTCGGCCATTCTTCCATCACGATCAAATTGAGATAAGCCATATTGAAAGGCGAGGTAATCGAATCGGGTTTTGGCGCTGTCTGTGATGGTGTTCCAAATTATTTCTTCAGGATCGGTCATAGCTGCACGAGTATTCTCGACGAATCAGCGACAAGCAAAGGAAACAAAAGGGGGGGAGCTCGATTCATAAAAGCAGGCTCCTGTCGGAATCTTAGGAGCACTAGACTTTTGTGAATGCTGTTCTCCAAAGCCACGCAAATCCATCGGCTAGCATTATCGTCAAATAGATAAATGCTCCGAATAGTCCGGCTAGTATACCGATGATGAGCTGGGTCAATCCAACGAAAATTTCAATAGAGGCCTTGGCAAGCCATGCTGCAATTAGAAGGGAGATGATTACATTCATTGCAGGGGAAACTCGGCCTTCTCAATTGAATCCTCCAGCCCCTCGGCTACACATCTGATGCGCTGATTGACGGCCTGTCTGGAAATCCCCAACTCCTCAGCCATCTCAGATTGAGACATCCCTTGTTCCATCATCTGATGCACCATTGTTGAATTGGCCTCTGAAATTGACCTCTCTCTCACTCCCTCTTCGAGAAGCAATAACAACAAGGATCTCTGAGTCTCCAAGGGAAGTTCAGATACTTTCTCTCGGCAGGAGGGATGCAAGTCCTGGC